>Ga0256840_1000272_pt1 | contig 52219 bp, 49 predicted proteins | sample 355202metaG_FD_185969 | JGI IMG/M metagenome (GOLD analysis project Ga0256840, IMG submission 185969) | Hydrothermal vent microbial communities from Mid Atlantic Ridge, Atlantic Ocean - 355-202 | ecosystem: Environmental > Aquatic > Marine > Hydrothermal vents | place: Atlantic Ocean: Mid...
ATACAGATCTTCAGCTTCAGCTTATTGCGGGTGTTTACGCGGATACATCTGTAGATCCAAAGAATAATGATAAGAAAAAGGACGAAGAAAATAAAAGGGGTAGAGAAGATCAAAAAAATGAAGACGAAGACGATGAAGATGAAGATGAAGATGAAGATGAAGATTAGTAAGTTATAGAAAAACAGGCATTAACTTTTAAAGACTTAAGGTAACTGAAATGAACAAATTTAAGCGTCGAGATTTTATCAAATTAATGGGTATTTCTACTGCTTCAGTAGCGACACCTTCTATATTAAAAGCGGCAACAGGAAGTAATGTTGCTCCTCGTGTTGTAGTAGTTGGCAGTGGTTTTGCAGGATCAACAGTTGCAAAATATTTACGTTTATGGAGTGGCAATATGATTGATGTCACTGTTGTTGATCCAAAAAGCTCACACGTTTCTTGTGTAATGAGTAATCTAGTGGTGAATGGCAAACTAAATATGTCTGATATCACCTTTGATCACAGTTTACTAAGTGATAAATATGGAGTTAAATTTATAAAAAGTACAGTCATTGAAATCTATTCTGGACTTGGTGGAAAAACTGTTTCTTTGGCAGATGGTAGTACTTTAACATGTGATTTTGTAGTGCTAGCACCTGGTATAGCATTTGATAATGTGACTGGCTGGGACCAAAATATTGCCCCTCATGCTTGGATTGCAGGTCCACAGACAGAATTGCTAAGAGATCAATTAATTGATATTAAAGCAGGTGAAACTTTTGTTATGACAGTACCAAAAGCACCCTATCGTTGTCCTCCTGGGCCTTATGAAAGAGCTTGTGTTGTGGCTGACATTATGAAACGCAAGGGTGGCGGTAAAGTAGTGGTACTTGATATGAATTCTAAAATTATTGTAGAAGAGCATATGTTTTCCACTGCTTTTTCTGGAATATATGGGGATATTGTCGAGTATATTCCCAATGTAGAAGTTGACAGTGTCAATGGCTTAACTATCAACACATCAAAAGGATCATTTTCAGCAGATGTGTTAAATGTAATTCCTACTCATAAGGCTGGAAAAATTATCTCGCAATTAGGTTATGCAACGGTTGCTGGTCGTTGGGCTGATGTTGATCCAATTAGTTATGAATTGAGGAATGAAGCAGGAGTTTTTGTTATTGGTGATTCTAGCGGTACTAATCAACCAAAATCAGGGCATATGGCAAATTCACAGGCAAAAGTATGTGCTGATTCTATTATCCGAATGATTGCTAATCAACCGATTGATGATTTAGAAAGGCTTTCTAATTTAACTACAAACTCAGCATGTTATAGCCCTATTACCTATGAAACAGCAACATGGTTAACAGCTGGTTTCTTTTATGATCAAAATGAAAAGAAAATGAAAGCAGTTAAAGCTTCATTAGGACAGGCGGAAAAACATAGCGTTGATCATTACAAAGATATGTTTAGCTGGTCTCAAAACTTATTTGAAAATACTTTTATGTAAAAGGAGGATAAAAGTATTACGTACTAAGTACCCAAGTAAAATTAATTTAACTTTTTACTTATCTTTTTTACCATTTTAGGCTCTCAATAAATAGTTACGTAGCTCGCTATGCGCCTATTTATTGAGAGCCTAAAATGAAAAAAAATCCTGCGTAAAACTATTAAATTAATTTTACTTGGGTACTTACTTGCATATATTTAGTCATGTTCAGGATCATCAAGCAACTCTGGCTTCCTATCAACTGCCCCCCAATGGTGAGACTTTAGAATTAAAAGGGACAATTAATGAGTTTTATAATGATCCTTTTGTTGTTCAAAATACTGCCATTTGGCATGACATTTCTACGGCTTTCAAGTATGAATCTGGTTTTTCCTTAGAGGTGGGGCAGTCAGTACAAGTAGAAGCCAACCCAATGTGGATGGGGCAGGAACCGCAATTAAAGTACAAGTTGGTCCTATATAGCTTTACGGTTATTGAGATTAGTGTTTATATTAAATCCGTATATGTTTCGTAAGCATTTGACTCAATAAATAAATAAATGAATTAATCAATCAATGTTAAAAAGAGGAGTAGATAGTGAACAAAGCAATAATCTGGTTAGTGTTATTTTACGTAACCCAAGCCCAAGCTAGTTTGATCAATAGAGGTAATGGGTTGATTTATGATTCAATTCAAGATCTCACATGGATTCAAGATCCATTAGCAAGTATAGATATTGCAAAGCACCGGTCGCAAGGTGGGTCGGGTAGTAGTTTGATAGTCACTTTGCAAGAAAATGGCAATACAAATTTTGGTGATCGAGCCGTTATTTCTAACTTGAAAGGCTTAAATTATTTGGGTTTTAATGATTGGCGACGGGCTAAAACTGTTGGAAACACCCCAGCTGAAACTACAGGCACAATAGTAAATGGAGAGTTGGCAAATTTATTCAGAGATAATGATACAAGCATTTTTACGGGTGTAACAAATAAAAAATTCTGGGCGGGTAATCAACAATTTGCTGACCCTGCACATGGAGTTTTTAGTAACAATGGAGTGTTGCAGTTTGATACGGGGCGTATGGCACAGATAATGGTAAATCGCCAACTCAGCCAAGATTATGGCTATGTTTGGGCGGTTCGTGATGGTGATGTTTCACCTGTTCCACTGACACCAGCATTGTTTTTATTTGTTTCCGCATTAATGCCTTTTTTTTTACTGGGCTCTAGATTTAGAAAAGATTAGCTCAAAGCGTAGTTAGCTTTGTTTTTTGTTGGGTAAATTAAACGCATCATGATAGATTTTGGAACCCCTGTGTCACAAAAAACGATTCGCCACGCAACGAATCATCAGGCTCCAGACGCCCACCTCGAATTCGCACAAAAGTCATTATGTCAAGGCTGCCTAAAATGGCTCGACGGCTATTCGGAATAAAATTTTAGCCACGTTCGCTAACGCGAACATTGGCAAATTCCCCTGCGCCTTCTTGAGACTATCAGCCCATCCGAGGCTGACAGCGTTGGAATAAAAAAAGCTGGAGGCAGTGAATATAAGCTAGGTGAAAAGAAGAGTCTGACTTGGAAATAGAGGGCGTCCATTTTCAAAGTCTGCTGAGAAAACAAAGAGAAAGAGCCCGAGCTAAGTTTTGGCTCCTCTAGTGAGTAAAATAATTTCAGCTACTTAAAGTTTTTTTATGGAAAGTCTAGTATGAAACAAAGAGCTAGGCTCTGAATCTGAGTAAGGTAACGCGCATTAAATAACCTACCCAGATTGCGCAGGATTTTTATTCGTCTTCAAGGCGCTACGAAGGGAGCATAGCAAGCTATGTGACCGAAGTTGCAACGCTGAAGACGGATAAAAGACAAGCAAGATTGGTGGGTTATTTATTGCGAGTTGCCTAAGTTACTTGTCAGGTTTCACTACGTTATAACGCTTATTATTACAAGGTAGCAATATCAAAGAAATCAATTATCTTTCTTTTCTTCCTTTAAGGATTTGATAAATTCAACAAACCATGGCAATTGTTTAACGTTTTTCAGGTCATTATCATCGATAATATTTTGTTCGTCAGGGATCAGTCCATGGTCTCGCGCATTTTCTAAAGCTTTTAAACAGGCGTCGCTCTGACTATGCAGGGCGTATAAACAAGCCAGGTTGTAGGAGGCGGAACCTTTTTGAATTTTTTCGGCAGTTTCAAATGATTCTTTTGCTTTACTGTAAAGCTCATTATCCAAATTGACTTGTTTGCATTTAGCTAGTCCCATAAGAGCAACCCCATTGTCTATTGATGCTCCCAAATGCTCAGGTGAAACCGTTTGACACAAAGAAAATTTAGCAATGGCCTGTTCAAATGTTTTGACAGCCTGATCCGAAGGTTTTACGAAGGCTTGATGTAAAATTGCAAATCCCCAATAATAAAGTGCATCTGCATAATTTGAAGACGACTCTGGGATCGTTGAAAAATTATCGAAGGCTTGTTGAAATAATTGGTCAGCCTTTTCACCATTTTCTTGCCGTGCCTCAAGGGTTAATTTTTTCGCTTTTTCCAATTTACTGCCACTTAACAAATAGCCTAGAATCGACATATTCCTATCCTGTAAGGTAAAGTCTGGATTTAAAAAATACCAGACAGATTATTATAAAAAATGTTTAAAATGCCACGAGATTTAAAAGACTCATGAAGGTTCCTATTCTACATTGGTAACTGCCCAGCATGTTTAAATTAACTATAGTTATGCACTATCTGTAGCTTATGGGGTATAAATACGCTGGGTAGTTAGTTCTACAAATGAACTCAATTTCGTCTAATGCTTTTCCACCAGCTTGATACAGTCCCGGTAAAAGTTGAGGACTCAACTGGCGAAGTTTCCAATGAATTTTTGGTTATAAGCTTTAATGAGTTTTTGTGCTTTAATGAAGCTATATAGCCCATTTCCAGAATAAATTTTGCCCGAATGAAAGCAACTCCTGATAGAGCCACAAGCAAAGGAAAAAATTCATATAAAATTCCAAGGATTGTCGATTGGTTTTCAGCTGTTTCACTGGAAAGTTCACCTGCTGAATTTTCTGTTTGAGAATACCCTAAATCAACCAAGTCGCCCAGAATAGCCTGATCTAGTGAGCCTTGAATCATTCCTATCATTGAATAGCCAATATATTTAAAGACGAGAAAAGAAAGCCCGCCTATCACAGCCCACATAACCGCCTGCTTTTTTACAGAAGTAGCTGAAGAAAAAAACCAGACAGCGACCAAAATATTTATTATTCCAAAAAAAACACCCATGTTAAAACCTCTTTATAAAATTAAAAAAAGCCAATCCCTGGCGAAGAGTATTGATAAACATCCGTGTTTTTGTCGCAGCGTATCAAGTACCTGATATTATAAAAACATAAACTTTCAATAACCTTTCAACCTGGAAAAATGAATATTTTATTAATTGAAGATGATGAGGTTCTCTCTGATGGTCTAACTCATACGCTTTCCAATATTGGTTACAGTGTGACGGGAGCAACCACAGGGGCTTATGCAGAACACTTATTGAAAGCGCAAGGTTTCGACTTGATAATACTGGACTTAGGGTTGCCGGATATGGATGGCTTGCAATTATTGCGCAGATTACGCGGTCAAAAGCTATCCCTGCCGATTTTGGTTTTGACTGCACGGGATGATATGAATAACCGTATCGAAGGTATCAGTCAGGGAGCTGATGATTATATGACTAAACCATTTGAACTGAGAGAGTTGGAAGCACGGCTGCATGCTTTAGTTAGGCGCTGCTATGGAGGCTTTAGCCATATTATCGAGATAGGAAGTCTACAGCTAGATACCAGTAGCCACCAGATAATGGCTAAGGGAGAGATGCTGTCATTATCTGCGCGTGAAGCTGCAGTCTTGGAGGTACTGATGATGCAAAAGGGCAAAGTCATTAGCAAAGACAAAATTGCTCAGCATTTATCTTTACATGGTGATGCACTTGCAGATAATGCCATCGAAGTCTATATTCATCGCATCAGAAAGCGTATTGAGCCCTTTTATGCGAGCATTAGAACGCTTCGAGGTTTAGGCTACCTGTTGGAGAGTAAGCTTGATGAATAAACTTACCAGTTTGAAATCAGCAATAGCCTATCGGCTAATTATTCCGGTCATTATTTTTATTATTTTAGAAACGGCTTTATCTTATTTTGTCACCTTGCATTATGTTGAAAAAACCTATGATCGCTGGCTGCTGGATTCTGCGCGTTCACTGCTACAGGAAGTAGAAGTAATTGATCATAAAGTTTCTGTGAAACTGTCAGATAATGCACTAGACATTTTTAAATGGGATGACGTAGATACTACTTTTTTCAAAATCAATGTTGAAAATATAGGCGTAATAGCGGGTGACTCAATGTTGCCTAGCCCATCAGCTGACATAGCTGCAGAACAGCCGTTCTATTCAGATGCCAGCATTGATGGCAAAGCGATTCGCATGGTTTCATTGCTGGCATATGACGGGCTGCCAGGCAAAGTTTATATTCATGTGGCAGAAACTTTAAATAAACGTCAAGACATGATGATCGATATACTGCTGACTGATTTAATCCCTCAAATAATCTTAACTTTACTTATCAGCCTGCTTCTTTATGAGGCGATTAATCATGGGTTAGCTCCACTGCATAAACTGGCTGATGATATTTCTCAGCGTTCTCCCCGTGATTTAAGCCCGATCCCGGAAACACAAGTATTTACCGAGGTCAGGGCATTAACAGATACCATTAATAGTTTAATGGAAAAATTATCAACTGCCATTGCATCTCAACAGCGCTTTATTGCAAATGCATCGCATCAATTACGAACGCCATTGGCGGGACTGAAATTACAGGCAGAACGGGCGCAGCGCGAAGACAATATACCTGCTATGCAGCCAGCTTTGTCACAAATCAAGAATAGTGCCGATAGAATTTCACATATGATTACACAATTATTGGCCTTGGCTCGCTCCAGTCCAGTTGAAGGAGCTTATCAGATGGAGACAGTTGATCTATATGACCTAGCCAAGACTGTATGTGTTGATTGGGTGCCTAAAGCATTAGAAAGAAATATGGAAATAAGTTTTATAGCTGCCAGTCCTCCATATTTTGTTAAGGGAGACCGCATCTTACTATCTGAGCTGCTAGCTAATTTACTGGACAACGCCATTGCTTATGGACATGAAAAGGGCCATATAGCTGTCAGTTTAACTAGTCAGCCAGCTCTTTGTTTGAGCGTTGAAGATGATGGACCAGGGATAAAGGACTTAGAAAGCAATAAAATATTTGAACGTTTCTATCGTATTCCCGGCAGTTCTGGAAATGGCTGTGGCCTCGGGCTGGCCATAGTTAAAGAAATTGCAGATTTGCATCAAATAAAACTATTGCTATTAAGGTCTGTCAGCGGAGGAACTCGGTTTGATTTGCAATTTAATGAGGTAGATAATTAAATACCCCTAAGGAGCAAGGATTTAATAGCCTGGACAGCTGGCGGATGTTATTTTATGAGCGTCCTTGGCAATAATCAATGAGACTATAAAGCTTGAACCTGGAAAAATAGGTTGAAAGGTTAATGTAAGTTTGTAGGAATAAAATAATCACAGTAAGAGTTGCTCGCTTTAAATGCATCCTCGCAATAACACTGAGGTCATGCAATTTATTTTTTGCAAAATATTAACAATCCTGATTATGAATAATAAAATTAAGCAACCTATTAATTTTTTCCATAAAATCATTAATGTGGTCATAAAGATTCTTGGAACTCTGGTAGTGCTGGCGCTCGGTGGCTCATACTGGCTATATATTTCAAGTTAATTAGGTGAAAAAGTGAAATAATATATTGAAGTTAATAGGGTTTTCCCCCAACACCATTAAGTTAAGAGTTTTATAGAGCTAATTAAGCTTGGAGACGGGGCTTTAGCCCAGTATTTGTAGGGACAAAAGTCCCTACTCCGAATATTTTATGCCTAACTTAACGACATTGGGTTTCCCCTCTCTGGCACGTATAGCCAAGAATAGAGCTGGCGGTCCTGGAAACGGAATGTTACCAATAAAGGGCAGGAATAAGTTATTATTCAAAGCACTTGCCAGATATGAACCCTCCTTTTAGGATAACCTCTTTTTTGCCTTCTCAACTATGTCTATAGCCCTATTATTCATTATTCCTATAGTCCTATCGGTGGCATCACCTTTTGGTTTTCGGCTGCTTGGAAAAAACTGGTCAAAACTGGTGAGTTTTTTTATCCTGATCATGGCGGGGCTTGTAATTTTGCTACTGGACTTGGCATCTATCGGCAGTCCCCAGACTTTGAGCTTCGATTGGATTCCTCGGCTAGGGTTAAGCGTTACTTTGCGTGCTGACTCCTTTGGCCTTTTTATGGCACTGATTATTACTGTTATCGGGGCCGGAGTTTTTTCCTATACCTCTGAATATATGGGAGATGACCCACGTACAGGCACCATTACAGGCTGGCTTTTACTGTTTATGGCCTCTATGCTTGGCGTGGTATTAGCTGATAATATCGTTTTGCTTTTTGTCAGCTGGGAATTGACATCAATCTCTAGCTATATTCTTATTGGCACCAATAACCATGACCCTAAAGCTAGGGCGGGTGCTAAAACAGCCTTGCTAGTGACTTCTATTGGAGGTCTTTCGCTATTAGGAGCTATTGTCTTATTGGGAGTCGCAACAGGCGTGTGGAACCTGTCTGAAATGCCCGCCATACACAATCATCCTTGGGCAGCATCAATTTTTATCTTGGTGTGTCTGGCTGCCTTCAGCAAAAGCGCACAATGGCCTTTTTGTTTTTGGCTGCCGGGTGCTATGGCTGCTCCTACCCCGATTAGCGCCTATTTACATTCTGCAACCATGGTAAAAGCAGGCGTTTTTCTGTTGGCTAGAATGCACCCGATTCTTTCCGAACATGCTGCATGGACACCTGTACTGGTGTTTTTTTCAGCAGCCAGCATGATAGTTGTCATAATATCAATTCCCAAAGCAACTGATTTAAAGTCCCTTTTGGCTCACTCTACCGTTGGTGCGCTGGCATTGATGGTCTGTTTGATCGGTATAGGGACGCCATATGCTCTTAATGCAATGACCGTCTTTCTATTGGCTCATGCCTGTTACAAAGCTCCTCTTTTTCTGGTTGCTGGCTCCATTGACCATGCTGTTCATAATCGCGACATAAATGCCTTGGGAGGGCTTGCAAAAAAAATGCCCTATACTATGCTGTCAGCCTGTATAGCGGGTATTTCCATGGCTGGCATTCCTCCCATGCTTGGTTTTGCCGCTAAAGAAATGATTTTAGAAGCTGGGCTTTCTTATGCCCCCTGGCTAATTACACTGATTACTATTTTAGCTACTGCTTTCGTCATGGTGGCCTGCTGTGTAGTTTTGATTCCCGCCTTTGGAAAGAACAGCTGCTTAGTTGAAAAAGCCCATGAATCACCTTGGTCGATGCTCGCTCCAATGCTGTTAATTGGCATCATTGGCTTAGCCTGCGGTCTCAGGTTAGAAATGATAGAAAATCATTTGGTTTCACCCGCTGTCATTTCTTTGGGTGTCAAACCGGCTGGCCTGGGTTTATGGCATGGCTTTACTCTTTATCTTGCTCTCAGCTCACTTGCTGTGCTGGCTGGCTGGCTAGCTTATACCCAGCGCCAGGCGCTGTATAAAATTATACCTGTTCTGCCTAGCGGGGCAGTTATCCATGAAGTCATTTGGAATACTGTGCTTAGTTTTGGCAGGTCGCTTACCCAAATAATTCAAAATGGCTCCTTAACCTCTTATTTGGGGACAACTATAATAGTGACTTGTGCTCTGATATTCTATGCCTGGGTTCAAGTTGATGCGCCCGTAAGACCCTCTTTGGTGCAAAAAATTACTTTAGCTGAATTATCAGCAGGGCTTTTAATTATGGCAAGTAGCCTGGCGACTGCTTTTGCCCGTAAACGGTTACCAGCCATTGCAGGATTAGGAGCAATGGGGATGGGAATGACACTGTTCTTTATTGTTTCTCAGGCCCCAGATTTAGCACTTACCCAGTTTTTAGTTGAAATTCTTTCTGTCGTTTTACTTGTAGTTGCTTTTCGGCATCTCCCTGATTTTGTTGGAGAGCCCATTAAAATTCAATCTGGACGGTTAATTATTTCAGCATTGACAGGGTTGACAATGATGGTGTTAACCTTGGTCGCACTGAGTACAGAATATGGAGACCGAGTTAGCCTTTGGTATGGTTTGAATGCTTTAAGGCAGGGACATGGCGCTAATGTGGTCAATGTTATTCTGGTTGACTTTAGAGCCTTAGATACCTTGGGTGAAATTACGGTATTGAGTATTGCTGCATTGGGTGTAGGGGTATTGATGGGCGGTTTAAAGCAGATAAAAACAAAAAAGGAGCCAACATGAAATCTTCGCCGATTCTTGACATAACACTGCGCTGGTTAGTGGTACTGTTAGGGATAGTGTCATTTTTTCTGTTACTGCGGGGACACGATGAACCGGGTGGCGGGTTTTCAGGCGGGCTTCTGGCTGCCAGTGCCATTATCATAACAACTATTGCCTATGGGGCTGATGCTGGGCGCAAGCTGCTCCATTTTCAGCCGCTTTCTTATATCGCTGTTGGGTTGATTCTCTCGGTTCTTGCCGGTCTGTTTCAATGGGATGCCGTTTTTATGAGTTCTATATGGGTAGAGCTTTCTCTGGGATTTACCATAATTAAATTGGGTACGCCTTTATTATTTGATCTGGGTGTTTATATCGTAGTTTTGGGTGTTGTCAGCTCATTTGTACTGGAAATAGAGTCGATAGTTAAAATAAAAAAAGAAGGTTTGTAATGGAAATCATTATGAGTATTGTGATTGGCGTTTGTTATGCCTGTGCTGTATTTTTACTGCTGCAAAAACGGCTGCTGCAGATTGTTCTTGGCATTGCTTTATTGGGCCATTCTACAAACTTACTTATTTTTGTGGCATCAGGCCTTCATGGCAATAGTGTTCCCATTATACAGAATGGCCTAAAGGAACTGCCGCTGATAGCCGTAGATCCTCTGCCACAAGCATTAATTTTGACAGCCATTGTTATTGGTTTGGCGCTGTTTGGCTTTTCTTTGGCACTTGCCTATCGGTGCGTAGCAGTTCTGGGGCATGATGATATTGACCAGATCACCCACACTGATACCCTGGATGATCCCATTTCAAAAGTGGACAGCAAGGTTTCGTGAGTAATTTACTGACTTTGCCATTGCTGGTTCCGCTTATTTCAGCAACATTTGGCATTTTAGCTCGCCAGCATGCGAATGTTCAGCGATGGATTTCTCTCGCTGGCATTTCTGTCTATCTTGCAATTGGCTTTATTCTTATCAGTCATGTTCTCGACCAAAGCTACTTAACCGCCCAGGTGGGAGGTTGGCAAGCTCCCTATGGAATTACATTGGTTGCCGACCTTCTTTCTGCAATCATGATTCTGTTTACTGGACTGATAGTTTTTTCAGTCCTGCTATATTCACTGATGACTAGCAAACCCTGTGGTTTTTCCCCTGCCTTTCATCCTTTGGTTCACTTTCTATTGATGGGGGCGAGCGGTGCATTTCTGACGGGTGATATATTTAATCTCTATGTTTGTTTTGAAATTATGCTAATGTCCAGTTTTGCTTTAATGACGCTGGAGGGTAAAGCAGAGCAAACAGAAGGGGCTGTCAAATATGTGGTACTGAATTTACTTTCCTCAGCCATTTTTTTAGCAGGGCTGGGACTTTTATATGCCAAGGTAGGCTCTTTGAATATGGCGGATATTTCGGTTATTTCTCAACAGGCCGTTGCCGATGAAAAGGTGGGGCCCATCCGATTGGCTGGCTTGCTTTTTTTTGTTAGCTTTTCTGTCAAAGCGGGCATGTTTCCTTTTTTTTTCTGGCTTCCTGCAAGTTATCACACTCCGTCACCACCTGTATCAGCCCTTTTTTCAGGGATTTTAACCAAAGTGGGTGTTTATGCTTTGATTCGACTGCATACTTTGGTTATGCCAGGTGAAGTGCTAGGCTATAAATTACTGCTTACAATGGGGGTTGCTACAATGCTGATCGGTGTTTTTGGTGCCGCCAGCCAAATGCATATTCGTCGCATTCTTTCCTTTCACATTATTAGCCAAATAGGCTACATTGTGGTGGGAATTGCCATCAAAACTCCGTTAGCACTGGCATCAGCCATCTTTTTTATAGGGCACAATATTATTTCCAAGGGAAACTTGTTCCTTGTGGCAGGACTGGCATCTGATATAGTAGGTTCAGAAAAATTACATAAAACAGGCGGCATGTGGAAAGCATGGCCGCAATTGGGTATTATTTATCTGATTTCAGCTTTTTCTTTAGCTGGCTTTCCTCCGCTAAGCGGTTTTGTCGCTAAGTTTTCTATTGTCTGGGCAACAGTAGAATCACAGCTGTGGTGGGTAATGGCCGCTGCTATTTTTACGGGTCTTTTTACCCTGTATTCCATGATGAAAATTTGGGTTGAGGTTTTTTGGAAAGATCATCCCGATCCAGACAGAGATCTTACTTTAGGAAAAAACAGCAGACGTCTTATGCCTGTTAGTTTATTGGCAGGAATCATTATCTTTCTAGGCCTGGGCGGAGGACCTTTGTTTGATATTTGTTTACGGGCCGGTGAGCAGCTGGTTAATCCGGCAGGCTATATTCAGGCAGTATTGGGAGAGATTACATGATTGCTTTCGGCTCAATATGGCTTATGGCTCTTGCCTGGTGTTTTCTTCAAGGCTCAATAACGCTTGGCAACCTGCTGCTAGGCGGAGTGATAAGCACTTTTGTTTTTTCTATTAGCGTCTCTTATAATGGATTGGACGGTAGCTTAAGTCAGCTTAAGGCGGTTATTCGTTTAGTGTTTTTTATTATTAAGGACCTGGTGGAATCAAGCTTCCAAGTTGCATGGGATATCCTTACCCCTACTGTTTATGCCAGACCGCGAATTGTACGTATTCCTATTGATGATTTAGATGATATTGCCATTACAGTGCTAGCAAATGCCATTTCACTGACTCCAGGCAGCCTGGCACTGGAAGTTAAAGAGGATCGTCAAAGCCTGTATGTTCACCTTATGTATGCTGAGGATAGAGATGCTGCAGTAAAGTCTATTTACATTGATTTAGGCAATAAGGTTCGAGCCGCCTGTGCAATAACTGAAATAAAATCATGAATGTTATCTTTATTATCGTTGAAATCATGCTTGCTTTTGCTCTTGCTCTTTCTTTCATCCGGCTGGCTAAGGGGCCGACTATGGTGAATAGAGTGGTTGCATTGGACCTGATCGCAATAGTGGTAGTTGGTATGATGGCTTTTGAAGCCGTACGCTCTGGCGAACACGCCCTGCTTGATGTTGCCATAGTGGTAGGAATCACTGCTTTTATTGGAACAGCAGCGTTCGCAGTGCTAATTGACCGAGATGCAAGAGCACAAAAATGATTAATATTCTGGTTGCTTTTTGTCTTGTTAGCGGTGCTGTTTTTATGTTGGTTGCAGCTATTGGCATACTTAAACTTCCCGACCTGTATCAGCGACTACATGCATCTTCTAAAGCTGCAACGCTAGGCGTTGCTCTGTTGCTATTGGGGGCGGCCTTGGACAGTGGCGATATGGGGGTTGTTTCACGCTGTCTGATGGCCATTATTTTTTTCATTCTAACAGCGCCTGTTGGTGCGCATCTAATTACGAGAGCCGCCTATTATCAGGGCGAACCGCTAGCAAAGGAAACGCTCTCAGACGAATGGGCAGAAGACCGTTCAGCCCGGGAACCTTGAAATAAGTTGAACGTGGATTTATTTAGGTTGAATGTCGTTTTTAGAGCCGAACCTGGAATAGCACTGGATCAATACTAAAACGGTGTCAGGTTGAAAGGTTATTGAAAGCTTAAAACCATAAGATAGACGCTTAGGAATAAACATTGAATTATGGATAAGAATTTAAATGGCAAGGGCCATCACGAAGAACTTCCAGATCATCATGATGATCCTCTGATTGAATTTCTACATAGAACAATAAGGAATGCAGTTAAGGTTCTTGCCGTTCTTATGGTTTTTGTGATTATTTGGGGAATTGGTGATGTCATTTATGTGCTTTACATAAGGCTGAATACGCCCCCTGTATTTTTATTAAGTATTTCGGATATTTTAGCGACATTCGGCGCTTTTTTGGCTGTGCTTATTGCTATTGAGATTTTTATTAATATTACACTCTATATTAGAAATGATGTTTTACCTGTTAATTTAGTTGTTGCCACTGCACTCATGGCTATCAGCCGTAAGGTTATTATTTTTGATTTTAAAGAATTAACACCAATGTATATTCTGGCGACTGCTGCCGTTGTCTTGGCGCTTGGTGTAACCTATTGGTTAATATCAAAGAAACAATAAAAAAATTTAAACATAACAGACTTAGGAGAAAACCATTGAAAACAATAATTAGTTTACTGGCTGTGACGATACTGGCAGCAGGTTGTGCTACGACGACAACGCAGCATTCTAGTCAGCATAAGCATTGGGGCTATACTGGACACGAGGGGCCTGAATATTGGGGTACATTGAATCCCAATTATTCCACTTGCGATAAAGGCATGAATCAATCACCGATAAATCTGACAGGATTTATTGATTCTGATTTGTCGCCACTTGTGCTGTCATATCAGTCTGGTGGCTATGAGTCGCTTAATAATGGCCATACTATTCAAGTTAATTATCGGGCAGGAAGCAAGCTTGCTGTAACTGGCCGTGTTTATGAATTAAAACAGTTCCATTTTCATTCGCCTAGTGAAAATCATATTAACGGCAAATCATATCCAATGGAGATACACTTAGTTCATGCTGATGCCGAGGGCAATTTAGCCGTAGTGGCTGTTATGTTAGAAGAAGGCGATGAAAATGAGACTTTAAAGGAAATATGGAGCTCAATGCCTAAGGTAGCAGGAGACAAAAGTAGCTTATTGCCCGCTATTTCTGTTGAGGGCCTTTTACCGGTCAAGCGTGAATATTATCGTTTCAATGGTTCATTAACTACACCTCCTTGTTCAGAAGGCGTGCTTTGGTTAGTGATGAAGCAACCAGTTTTTGCAGCTAAAGAGCAAATCGCACAGTTCATGGGTATCATGCATCAGCCTACCAATCGTCCTGTGCAGCCGGTTTATGCTAGGCCAATTTTAGAATAGACATATTAAAATATCGAATATTGCAAAAGGTTTAAACCCTAAATCCTTTTGCATTTAGGGTTTTCCTATGTCCGGCTTAGCTTCGCACAAAAGCTGTTCCGTTAAGCCGGGCTCAATCTTGATGGCTTTCTGTAAAAAGTTTCAGCCCTCCTTGTGCGTTATCAACTGCTCCTAGTGAGAAAAAATTGATACTATGCTTCTTATTTGGCAGTAACTAAGCCTTCACCTACATTCAACTGACCTTTCTAGTTTAAGATATAATATTTTCTCGTAGTATTAATTTTAATGATAATGAGGTAGATTCCCTATGACTTTTACAAAAAGAATGTTTTCAGCAATTTTGCTGCCTATTTTTTTATGCTGTACAGTAGTTGCCAATGCTGCAGGTAAGATTGAAAACCCGACAATGGAGGAGGTTACTTATGCCATTGAAACGACTGTGAAGCACGCGGAAGAAGCGCTTGATGCTTTGAACAGTGGCGCAGATAAAGATGTTATTTTAGGTTTTATTGCTGAAACCAAGCAAATTGCAAAAGAAATTGAGGTAACTCGTCTTGGGCCAAATAAAATGAAAGCGTCATCTCAGATGAAAAAAGCGCGGTTTGCCGTTCGAAAAGGTGAAATGGAAAAGGCTAAAAAGCATCTTGAGGCTGGTGTGAAGCACTATCATGCGCTTCGTAAAAGGTTTTACGAATTTTAGGATTTGAAGGTTTTGCCTCATGCTGAAAAGTATGAGGCTATATTCCTATACTTCCAGTTGACCAAGAGTCGCTAGCCTTAGTTTTCTGTAGATATGAACATAATTGGAAACCTGTGTATCCCAAAATTGAATACAAAAGATACTGACTCACCCGCTAGAATTTTCACATTTTTTATTTGTGGGAAATGCTTGTCGCCATTTGCAAAAACAGCCATTAACTGCCTTCCTGACAGCATACGTAAACTGGCGGCCGAATTGTTAATTGTAACGACGGCTTGTCTTTCTCCAAGATCATTGCTTAGAAAAACTTGATTTTCAATGATAAAAGTACTGCGCTCAGGCTTTTTTTGGTCAGCCTTATAAAAAGGGGCTATATTTTCAAAAGGAAATGGCGGGTCTACAGAAAAAGCACTGCCAGTGACTGTTTCAGCAGAAACCGATAGTGAACTGCAAAAAAGAGCGCTCAAAACTAATGCTGTATTTATCTTCATTATAAACTCCGCCTTTTGTGTGTTTAATCATTTGGAATCTTCGCAATTTCAGGATCAAAAAACAGATCATCTCTAACATGATATATCAGTAGCATTGGAGGAGCAAGTATTAGCCTTGTTCAATATAAAATTTAAGTCATTGTAAAAAATAATCGAAAAGAAAAATTAGCCGTTTTATGGCATAATATTGGGTTCGTTTTTGTCGTGCCTACCATTCCCTCATGTCTGAAAGAAAAATTCTTGTTACTAGCGCTTTACCGTATGCCAATGGCTCCATTCACTTAGGCCATTTGGTTGAATATATTCAAACTGATATTTGGGTTCGTTTTCAAAAGCAAAGAGGCAATCAATGTCTTTATGTTTGTGCTGACGATACTCATGGCACTCCGATTATGCTGCGTGCTGATAAGGAAGGCATAACACCTGAACAGCTGATTGCAAAGGTAGAAAAAGAACATCTGGAAGATTTTGATGACTTTGGGGTGGCTTTTGATAACTTTCACAGTACGCATTCAGAAGAAAACAAAGAGTGTTCCTGTCTAATTTATACCCGTTTACGTGATGGAGGGCATATCAGTAAGCGTACGATTACCCAGGCTTATGATCCCGTAAAAAATATGTTTTTGCCTGATCGCTTTATTAAAGGCGACTGTCCAAAATGTGGTGCGAAAGAACAGTATGGAGATAACTGCGAAGCGTGTGGTGCAACGTATTCTCCCATCGAGTTAAAAAATGCAGTCTCAGTTGTCTCTGGCGAAAAGCCTATTGAAAAAGATTCTGAGCATTACTTTTTTAATTTGGCAGATTTCACTGAAATGCTTGACTCCTGGACTAAAGCAGAAGACCATCTGCAGCCGGAAGTCCGTAACAAAATGGCAGAATGGCTGGAAAATGGTCTACAGCAGTGGGATATTTCCCGTGATGCGCCTTATTTTGGTTTTGAAATTCCTGATGCACCTGGTAAATATTTTTATGTCTGGCTGGATGCACCGATTGGCTATATGGCCAGTTTTAAAAACCTGTGTGATAAGCAGGGGCTGGATTTTGATGAATATTGGGGCAGGGATAGTGATGTTGAGCTTTATCATTTTATCGGCAAAGACATTATTTATTTTCATGCTCTATTTTGGCCGGCAATGTTGAGCGGGGCAAATTTTAGAACGCCTAGTGCTGTTTTTTCCCACGGTTTTTTAACTGTAAATGGCGAAAAAATGTCCAAGTCACGTGGCACTTTTATTAAAGCCCGAACCTATCTGGAGCACTTAAATCCTGAATATTTACGCTATTATTTTGCAGCTAAATTAACTAATGGCATCGATGATCTTGACCTGAATTTTGATGATTTTTCACAAAGAGTCAACTCTGATTTGGTAGGAAAAGTAGTCAATATTGCCAGTCGAAGCAGTGGGTTTATCAAAAAAAGGTTTGACGGAAAACTTTCTGCAAATTGCTCAGAACCAGAATTATTCCAGCATTTTGTTGATGCTAATGCCCTCATAGCAGAACTGTATGAAAATCGCGAGTTTGGTAAAGCTATGCGTGAGATTATGGCATTGGCAGATAAAGCTAATCAATACATTGATGAGAAAAAGCCCTGGCTGATTGCTAAAGAAGAAGGCAAAGATGCTGAATTACATGATATTTGCTCAATGGGCATTAATTTGTTTCGCATGTTAATTGCCTATTTAAAACCGGTGATTCCTGCATTGGCAGAAAATGCTGAAAGCTTTTTAAATATTGATATTCAGGCTTGGCCTGCTGATGCAAAGCCATTGCTAGACCATGAAATTAAAAAATTTAAACCGCTGATGACGCGTGTAGAAGCGGATAAAATTGAAGCCATTATTGAGGCATCAAAAGAGCATTTAGAAAAAATAGCTGAACCCGCCGTTAAAAAATGTGAGCCTATTGCGGATACTATTGAGTTTGATGATTTTGCCAAGATTGATTTGCGTATTGCAAAAATCATTAAAGCAGAGCATGTTGAAGGTGCTGATAAATTATTGCAGTTAACGGTTGATATTGGCGATGAAACCCGAAATGTTTTCGCCGGCATTAAATCTGCCTATGCTCCAGAAGAGCTTGAAGGAAAGTTGACTGTAGTAGTTGCTAATCTGGCACCCAGAAAAATGCGTTTTGGACTTTCGGAAGGTATGGTTTTGGCTGCGGGACCCGGTGGAAAAGAGATATGGGTTTTGAATCCTGATGAAGGTGCTCAGCCAGGTATGCGGGTTAAATAGCATGCATCATTTATTTTCATTGTCTATCGTTCAGAAACATTAGAGAGATAAAAATGTTTTGTTATCACTGTCAAGAAGCAAAAAAAAACCTAGTCTGTGACAAGACAGGAATTTGCGGTAAAAAAGAGAATGTCTCCAGTCTGCAGGATTTACTTATGTTCAGCTTAAAAGGGCTGGCGTACTATTGCTGCCAGGCTGAGGAGTTTGGGCTGGTCAGTGATAAAACCAACCGATTTATGGCGAGAGCTCTATTTTCAATGGTTACCAATGTCAACTTTTCCGCAACGGAATTTGTAACCTTGATTGATGAAGCTGTCAGACGCAGAGACTCTGTTAGAGATAAGTTTAAAGCGGCTTATCAGCAAAAGCACCAGCAGGAGTTTCAGCAGCCGTTGGCCGAAGAGGCAGAGTGGCAATATGACGCAGTTGACGAGCAGGCTTTTACGGATAAGGGTGCCAAGGTAGGTGTGGAAAAAGACCATGAATTGCTCGACCCAGATGTACATGCCCTTCAGGAAACATTGCTATATGCAGTAAAAGGCATAGCTTCTCTAGCTGTACATAACCTGGAAATGAAAGTAGATCCGCTGCAATATATAGATCAATATCGTTTTATCCATCAGGCCCTGAGCTTTACGTTAAACAAAGACAATGAGCTTGAAGATGTTTTGCAACTAGTTTTACACAGTGGAGAGCTGGGGTTAACCGCAATGGGCCTGCTGGAAATAGCCCATTGCAAAAAATTTGGCGATCCTGTGCCGACTACGGTATATCTTGATGCCATGGATAACCCTGGCATATTGGTTTCAGGACATGATCTGCAAGATATTGAAGACTTATTGGAACAAACTGCAGATACGGGCGTTGACATCTATACCCATGGCGAAGCGCTGTCAGCACACGCCTATCCGGCATTTAAAAAATATTTTAATTTAGTCGCTAATTACGGTGGCGCCTGGCAAGCTCAAAAAACAGAATTTCCAAAATTTAACGGGCCCATTTTAGTTACTACCAATAGTATTCAGCAGCCGAAAAAAACTTATGAAGAAAAGCTATTCAGTACGGGCATGGTTGCTTGGCAAGGCGTGCAACATATAGCTGATCGTAAAGCAGGACAGCGCAAAGACTTTAGTAAAATTATAGATGCAGCCAAACAGAGCAAAATGCCCACAGCTCTCACGGAAGGTGCTTTTGTTACAGGTTATGGCCTTAAAGCGATAATGAAGTTAACGGACCAAGTTGCAGAAGCAATTAAATCAGAAAAAATCAAGCGGATTGTTGTTATAGCGGGAACAGATGGCCGCCACAAAGAGCGTAAATATTACACAGAGCTAAGCGAAGCATTGCCAGAAACCACTCTGATTCTCACGGCCGGGGACGTGAAATATCGTTTCCTAGCGCATGATTTTGGCCAAATTGAAGGTATTCCTAGGCTGTTGGATGTTGGGCAAAGCAATGATTTTTCAATTATTATCAGTTTCATGCAAGGGTTGTTGCAGACATTGGGGCTAAGTGACTTTAATGCTTTGCCAGTCTCCTTTAATATTGCCTGGTATGAACAGAAAACTATTTTAATCATGTTGGCGCTGTTTGCAATGAATGTTGAAAATATTCGAGTTGGCCCAACTTTACCACCATTTTTTACTCCGCCAATTTTAGACTTGCTGGCTGATAGATATGGTTTAAAAGGTATCGACACAGTAGAAAATGATATTGAATCAATCATGGCTGGGAACTGAGCCGACTCCCTGCTGGAGAAGGAGGAGTCATAAAACTCAAAAAATTTTGGAGCATTTAAAAGGATGACGCAATCTCTGATTGAGCAGATTGATGCTCTATTGCCACAAACACAATGTACGAAATGTGGCTATACAGGCTGCAAGCCTTATGCGCAGGCAATAAATGATGGCAATGCCGAGATAAATCAATGTCCGCCTGGCGGGGCTGAAGGTATCAGAAAACTTGCCGAACTGTTAGGTGTAGAAGAAAAGCCATTAAATCAAGACTTCGGCTTTGAGCGATCAAGAAAAGTAGCGTTTGTAAAAGAAGAAGATTGCATTGGCTGTACCAAATGTCTGCCACCTTGCCCTGTAGATGCCATACTTGGTTCCAACAAGCAGATGCATACTGTTATTGCTGATGAATGCACAGGCTGTGAGTTATGCATCACGCCCTGCCCTGTAGATTGCATCGTTATGAAAGATTTGGAGGTGTCCTCTGTCTGGAGCAAGACTTGTGCAGATCATGCCAAACAAAGATATCAGAATAAACAGCTTCGGTTGCAAAAACAGCTGGATGAAAAGGCAGAGCGCCTAAAAAAACAAAAGCAGAGACTGGCTAAACTGAAGACCAAAAAATAAACTGTTTATTAGTTTTTCCCGTATAATTGCACCTCTACATATTATGCGCCCGTAGCTCAGCTGGATAGAGTGTCGCCCTCCGAAGGCGAATGTCGGATGTTCGAATCATCTCGGGCGCGCCATTTATTTCCCCCCCAAACTAGATAGTTCAGAGTTATGAATTTTGAGAGCATTACTCTGCCGCAGAGCAGATTTTAGTCACGGATGTCGATTGGAATAGTCGCTACGTTCACTGCAGTTCTTAAGTACCCACGTAAAATTATTTTAACCGGGGTTCTTGCCAGATAGTTTCGGCATTTTTTGGGTTGATTCCTAAATTATGATGGCTCTACTCTACAGGTTTAGAATAGATTAGCCATATAACGAGCTCTGCATCACTGAAAACACCTACCCAAAAAGTGGAGAAACGCGAAATTACAATGCAAGATATTGGTTTAATAGTGATTTCAAGAAACACAAGCATAACTCCCAGGTTGGGGGTATACTTTTTGAAAGTGCTTCGGGATCAATAAATTGAGCTATAAACCATAGACAACTGATTTTTTTAAGCTAAACACTGCTCAAAAACTTCTATCGCCTCTTCACAGGAAATAATATCCTTTTCGCTGTTCAAAATATAATGCGCTAAATTTAAGATATATTTCCAGTGATTCTTATTTTCGATAAACCGAAAGGCCTGCGAAAACAGTTCAATCATTTTTTCTTCGCGCTGAGCTTCTGAAGTAATAAAATATTCTAAATAGCCATAGGCTTTTTTAACATCAGAAGAACCGCCATAGTAATTTAAGGCATGCGTATTGATAAGATTAAAGCTAAAGGCTTCATCATCTCTTATTGAAACATATTTTGCTTCAGCTAAAGGCCCAACTAACAGGTTAATAATATCTGCTTCATAAGCGGTTTGATACTTTAATTGGTCCGACAAAGACAAGGTCTCTGGGTTATCTATTCCTGCAAGTGGCAAGTTTTGAATTAAATGGCCATCTATTACTTTGGCAACTGCAAGTTTATCTGATGCAGTTGCTTTTTTAATCTGAATTTGAAAAAACACGGGTGGCAATTTTTTTTGCCTATTGCCTAAATAAATGCTGGCGGCATGTCCTGCTTCATGAAATGCCGTTTGATGAGTGAGTTCCTGGATATTTTTTATGTAAGAGTAATCTGATTGATAATTGCGCTGCATGACTGTCTCCAAAAAAGCGGCTCAAAAAAAATGCGGTCGGAGAGACCGCACGAGAGGAAGGATTTGATAAACTCTAAACCTTCTTAAAGGAGAAGGTGCATACAAGAGTTGGATACAGTTTAACGAGAGATTTTTTTTTTGAAAACGTGACATTTTGACGCGTGACAAAATGTCGCTCTAAATGGCACTCTACTTGCATTATATATCTATTGGCCGGTGATATTTCTTTAAAAATCAACAAGAAAATTGAAGAAATAAACAAATGTGCGCTATATGCCCTGTTTTATTGTGGGATATAACACGATTTTATTTTTTTGTTCCAGGGTTGAGGCATTTGGAGGTTTCCAGAAATAAAATTAATTTTTTACTCGATGGCAATCGCTGCCAAATTATTTCAGGCACTAGCTTATAAAAAGTTCTGTTAATTGTTCAACTTTGCTAAATTCGGGTTTAATCTGATAGACGCCACTGCTATTTTTGCTTTCGTCCATCCCTCTGACAAATAAATATTTTACTCCTCCAACATGTTCTTCATAGCTATAGCCGGGTAATCTGTTTTTTAGATATTGATGCAGCACCACAGAATATATCCAGTATTGCAAGCCGTAATTATGTTCACGCATTGCTTTGACGAGAGTGTGTTCTTCATAAGTTTCTAGGCTATTGGACTTATAATCTATTACATAGTACTGGCCATCGTATTCGCAGATCAAATCAATAAATCCGGTTAAATAACCACAAAGTGTTTTTTTAGACAATGGCTGATAGGTTGGGTCATCTTTTAAAATATGATTAATCTGCTTGGCATCTAATGTCTGCATTGAAAGATAAAACGGCATTTCTTTTAGGCATTGGTTTGCTTTTAGACTATTTAGAGAAAACAGATTATGGTCTTGTGATAGAGGCGTATTAACAGCGTGTTTAAGTAGCAGGTCAATTTGTTCTGGCACTGCTGTTTTTAATCCATAGCGCAGGCAAGATTTTTCTCGCTGTTGGCTGATATCATTTTCCTCCGCCAATATATGAAAAGGGATATTTTCTAACAGATCATGAATAACATTCCCTGTATGCGCGCCACGGGGCAGTTCTGAATAATTAACCTCCGCCTGGACGGCAAATTCTTCCTGTGCTTTGTCATCTGGCAGTTCAGGTGCATCATGAATGCTTAAGGATGATAAGGCGGTATAGCTGCTCATCTGCCAAGGAGTATAAAGTGCCCGATGCCTTTGTTTAAACCCTGTCGGTTTTTTTGAGGCTGGTAACTGATAGCTAGCTGTAATGGTTTGTTCTGCTTCAATCAGCTGGCATTCAAAAACAGCTGGCTGTTCAGTGCCATAAGCTTTTAATTTTTCCTGCTGCTGTATAAAATTGTCCTCATAAAAATCTAACAGGTAGGCCATTGCCGAGTCATTGGCTTTATCTTTGCTTCGCACATCAGCCCAATTTAAGTAGCATCTATATTTTGCACGGGTAACAGCAACATAAAAAACTCTTAAATCTTCGGCCAGTTCTTCCTGCAGCGCCATCTCCCGATGCTGTTCAAATAAAGCAGAACCTAAATCAGCAATCATCTCATCATTTTCGTAACACTTTATAATATGCCGTTCCTTTTTTAACTGAACACCTCGCTGCCATAAAAAGGGGCAGAATACGATTGGGAATTCCAGTCCCTTAGCGCTGTGCATGGTGATAATTTTAACTGCATCTTCATCGCTTTCTATGCGCAGCTGCTGTTCATCAGAGCTTGAGTAGCCGGCGACAGCCTGATTGATATTATGCTGCAGCCAATCCAGAGTTTTATTTACGCCTAAATGTTCATCTATTGCAGCCTGCTGAATCAGTTCTATGCAATGCTGAAGATTGGTGATGCGTCGTTCTGCCAATGCTAGCATTGATAGATGGGGCAGTATTTTTTCATTGTCCATTATTTGTCGCATCATGACCATAAAGCCGTTTTTATGCCAGCTTTGCTGATAATCTAAAAATCGTGACAGCCATCCATCCATAATAAGCTCATCATTAAGTGCTTTAAATAATTGCTGGCCATTAAGGTTAAAGCAGGACAGGGTCAAAGCCTGTTTAAGCAAGTGATTATTGGTGGGCTGAGCAATTGCCAGCAATAGGGTCAGCAGATCTGTCGCTTCCGCTGAGGAAAATACTGACTCTCTGCTGTTAATAACAGCGGCAACACCGGCTTCATTTAACGCCTGCTGAAAGGCCTTTGCCTGAGGGTTGCTTCTTACTAAGATGGCGATATCTCTAGGCAATATTCTAGTGCTCTGACTGGCTATTTGGATATTATAGGCAGGGCTGAGCAAAGCCAATATTTCATTAACAGTGGCTATTTTTATTTCATTTGCAGCCTTTCCTGCTGACCAGTGTTCATTATCGGTTTTATTCAGCGGCCATAAGACTAGTGGAGGAATCTCTTGCCCGTTTTTAGTAACGGTGCCTTCTTTAGCTGTTAATGCCGGATTAACATTATGAAACTTGAGGCTCTCGGTATAAAAAGGCCGCTTTCTGGCAAAGAGGCCATTTACTCCGGCGACTAACTTAGGGTGAGAGCGCCAATTGCTTCCTAAAGTAAAATGATGCTGAGCCTGTTGCTGGGCTGCAAAATACGAATGGATATCTGCGCCTCTAAATTTGTAAATGGCTTGTTTTGGGTCACCGATTAAGTATAAATAATGTTTAGGAGAATCGAATAGCGTTGAGAATATAAACCACTGGCTCTGGTCTGTGTCCTGAAACTCATCAATTAATGCGGCCTGATAACGATACTGAATTTCCTGGCGCAATAGCTGGCCTTTTTTCTCTTTTAAGGCAGAAGCAAAACGGCTGATTAAGTCATCAAAAGAAAGCACATTAAGCTGCAGCAGCCGTTTGTCCACTTCAACTGTTAATGTTTCTAACAGTGCTCTGCGCAGGGTAAGGCTTATAGTCTTTATGGCATCATCAATTCTATCAAACAGAGCGGTATCAATAGCGAGAGCATTTAGATAATTTAGTTTTTGCTCATCACTGGGCAAGGGCTTGGCTTTGCTGGTTTTAAATTTCACACCATTTAAGGAGTCAAGCAAACCCTTTTCAGTCAGCATGGAAAAATCAGGCGATAAAGTACTCTCCCCGTTAAGCCATTGGATTAAGTTTTGGCTATTATGCTTAAATACAGTAGTAATTGTTTTTTTGAATTTACCCTCAGGCAATTGTTCTTCAATAATGCTGAAAGCAAACAGGATGGTTTGTTTGCTTTTTTCTATCAGCTGCTTAAGGTCAAGCAGCTTTTGATCTAAGTCCTGATAGACAGGGTAAACAGTCAAATCGGCAGCAATAAAGTCAACACTGGCAAGCAATTGGTCAGGCGTTTTATATTCGGCAGTTAATAAGGAAGCCTCCCAGACTGAGCGCGGATAAATCTGCTTTCGCCAAAAATCATCAGAGCAAGCCTGTTTGACCGCGCTAATATCGCCCGTTAATTCAGAGTCAAATAGCTGTCCGCTTTCCAGTGCATGTTCAGCAAGAATGCGTTGACAAAACCCGTGAATGGTAAAGATGCCAGCCTGGTCGATATCTAGCAGTGCATTATTTAACCTTTGAATAATTAATTCAGGCGCCAGGTCTAGAGAATCTAGCCATAGCCTTATATTGACATCAATTTCATGCTGATCATCTGTTATGGCTAGACGGGTTTCTGCAAGCCTCAGCCTGATCCTGTCTTTAAGCTCCTCAGTTGCCGCCTTGGTAAAAGTGACAACGAGAATTTGTTTTATATCAAGCTCTTGCTCAACCACAAAGCGCAAAACCAGCATGGCAATTGCATAGGTTTTCCCTGTTCCTGCGCTGGCTTCAATCAGGTTGATAGCCTTAAAAAGCTCGGTAGAAGATGGATTAAAGCTGGCTTCTGGTGTAGACATGCTGTGAAATATAGACCGTAATTAGATGATAATTGTTTTTGCGGTGTTGGGGCTGAAAGCATTATTTCCATGTAATTGGCTTGCCAGTCAACCTTTTTGCAGATGCTACGCTGCTGATGAAAATGCACTCACCCATCTGGTGAATAGTGAAAAACTGGATTAAACTGTTTATTTAACAAGTTACAGTTAAACTAAGCGTTCAACTGATTTATTTAGGCTAATCTCACCAGCCAAAGCAATAGCCTGTAAGAATATCTGGAACGGGGGTATTTAGCAAATTGGTAATCTAAGCTGTGGTTTATTAATGTGCAATTAATGGGAGAAGAGAGATCTTCGCTTTTAAACACGATATAGAAAGTTATCGCTAGTGTGAGACTGTTGATAATAAACGGGGTTTCCGGGAGGAATACCCCGTATGGTGTAATCTGATTTTCTAGTTAAATATTCCTTTACCTACGGGAAATTCTTCTAAACCGAGCGGTTCTGAAACGGGCTACCCTTGAGTTTGCGCTGGAAACCCCATCATTAACTTCGATAGTATAATAATATTTCGTGCGCTTAGTCAGCCCCGTAATGCGCACCGAATGTTTTGTTGCCAGACTACTTACACTTACCTGAGAGTTGAGATCATCAGCACTAGTTCCATAGTAGACTGTCCCAGTGGAAGGGATGTTAGTGGTCCAGCCAATAGTGATGCCCTCGACTGATCTATTGCCTGCAAAGCGAGATGAGATCTTGACGGCCACCTTGGCAGGGGGCGTGCTAGATTGCACTGTATTGCTAGAAATAGACAAATTTTCCGCAGCATCAAAGGCTTTAACAGCATAGCTGTAGCTTGTATTTGCAGTGACAGAATTATCAGTGAAGCGGGTATCAGTGCCTGTGTTAATCTCTACGCCGTTTCTGTAGACAATATAGCCTGCGACACCTTCATTATCAACGGACGAACCCCAGCTTAGCTCAACCGAAGAGGATGATTTAGCAATTGCTAAAAGACTGGAAGGTGCTGAAGGCGCAGCAGTATCAATTATGACGGGGCTGTCACCAACGAATTCAAGGGCACCTATATCGGGCAAAGAACCTCGAGTAGCTTTAAAAAAGTCTTTATTTACACCATTTAAAGGTTTTGCTGCATTTATTGCAGGTGAGTTTTTCAATAATTTAAAAAATGCAGGTGTCAGCAACCCCGGCATTGTTGACCCTTTTCTGGCCACTTGAGGGTCGCCACTAAAATCTTTTGATAATGCGACTAACTTAGGCATGGCCGTCCAGTTGTTATTGGAAAAAGCAACCCCGTTCATGTCAGAAATATGGTTATCTTTCCCTGTAAAAATATTATTTTCAATTCGGGTATTAATATTGACCATCTTTTCTTTTACACCGCCAATGGAAAACCTTCCACCAATGATTGTATTATTTGCAATCAGTACATTTTTCAGTCCTGGGTTGATAACCGCCTCTTCAGACCAAGTATAGGCATCAAAGCTGGAGTTATATACCAGGTTGTTGATAATTTTATTATTTGCAGCGCGGGGAACTGCGGGAGCTTCATCAGCCAGGAGAATACCCATGTATCTGCCTTCCCAAACAGGTATTGCAGGTTCTGAAGAAACATAGGCCAGGTTGCGTTGAACCAGGCTGTTGGTTGCATCTGAAAGATATAAATTGACTGTCCAGTTGTCATAGGCAACATTGTCTTCCATTGTACAGTGATCCGCTTCATAGCAGGTTATGCCTTCTCCCCAATTGTTGTACGCTGTGTTGCGACGCAAAATGGTATAGGAATTAAGGCCAGGAATTAAAGCGGTAGAGCTGTGGTTTCTAGCGGCACTTAGCCCTGCGCTCCACCCTGATCTGATCCGTCCATCATTAAAAGAATTTCGGAATGCGGCCTGCCAGATAGTAGAGTCTTCAACTATATTGTAGTCGCCATGAATCAATATTCCATGCTCCCATGTATGATGAACATTCATTTTACTTATTCTATTATGGTGCCCTGTTACATCTACACCGTAACCGCCCAGGTAATGGCCTTTGATATTGCTATTTTTTAGCTCAAAACCTGAAACAGTATTATTGTCCCCGCCAATCCCTATCAACGCACCCCAGTCTTCATTGGGCAATGTTGTTTTTCCGTCTATAACGGGTTTATCATTTTTATATGCCGACAGAGTAATGCCGTCTTGCCAAATAAAAAGAGTTTCATGGTAAGTCCCACTTGTTACATAAACTGTGTCGCCACTTTGCTCAGTCTGTCTCAATGCATATTTTATAGTTTTAAATGGCGCTGAGAGTGATAGGCCTGTATTGGAGTTGCTGCCATTGGGAGAAACAAAGTAAGTTTCAGCATAGGCCTGCCTAAATAATAGCAGTGTTAAAAAGGATGAAATTACAAATAGCTTGTTGGTTTTGTTGGTTGAAATATTAGTTCTCATAGCTCATTTTCTAAATAGTGGTTTAGCCGGTTATTAAGAAGGTGTGCAATGGTCTTTGAGCAGCAATATTGCTACGCGAGGATCTTGCAAACCCACCGTCATAGGAGAAACTCCCTTAGACTGGAAATTTTGCGTCACTATCTTTCGATAGTTTTGCCATTTTTCAGATTAAAATGCGCCTGTCTGAATAGAAAAGAGGCAAGACAATGCTTGCTGTAATTTCTGTTTGCTAAAACAGTCTAACGAAATAAGGTTATCCACTTTGTCTGCCTTTTTTTCTGGTCAGGCTGGTTCAATCGTTGCGTAGTCAGCTATGCATCTCTTAAGGTAGCCTGCCCAGAATCAGGCAACGCCGCAATCTTGATATTTTCATTCCATTAGACTGTTTAAAAGTGTAGATAATATTCTATTTTTGTAACCAAACCTAGATCACAAAAACGCACTTTTGAATCATCGTTATTGAATTGTTTGGGGCATCTGATTATCCATTTTTTTAATCGGCGCGCTACTGAATTTTCTATAGTTGCTGTAACCGAATAAAATTATTCTTAAAGCAGTTTGTGTGCCAAATTTATCAAATCCTTTATAGGCAGGCTAGATGATATTATTTTTGAAACCTCAATAGATGAAACTATCCTTGATCTGTGGCTTTAACCCGACATGGGAAGCTTATCTGCAGGAAAGTAAAAATAAGTCTGGGGATTATGCAAAATTATTATGTGAGAAAGCGTTTAAATGTCTAAAAGTAAAGGGTTTAATACTGAGAGGCTGCAATAATGAGGTTTTTTTTCTGTCGCACGATAGCAACAGATGGCATTTAATTTTATATTGCTACAAATGATAGGTTAAAGTCGGTTGTAGACAGCTTATACGAAGTTAAAAGGGTTAGATGGTTAAGGAATGAGAACGGAATATGGGGAAATGTCCCGTTATTTCGTTCACGTTTCCAAGCTATCGATTGATATCTTTAAGATGAATGATAGCCGGATACCACTGCAATCACGTTTCGAAACTTTCACTCTAATCAGAAACTAACTCTTTCAAATACTTATATAGCAAACGAGATGATTTAGGCGACTTTGCTGCCTTAGCCTCTTTTTGGGCATTGCGCTGTAATTGTCTTAAATACTGATTATCAGCTGTAGGAAATTGATTCATCAAATCAGTAAGCACATCATTGTTTTCACAGGCAATTAATTTATCCCGCCATTGTTCGGCCTGATGATGCTCTCTTACTCCATGAGCACTTTTAGTTTTTAGCCGTTCCAGCACCTCAGTAACTATTTCAAGGTCTATTTCTCTAAGCTGGGCAGTAATAAATTTAAGCTGCCGTTTTCTGGCAGATTTTGTTGCAGGCATTTTTTTTGCATCTAAAATGGCAATTTCGATCTGCTGCGGCATTGCCATTGATGCTAGCTGTTCATCGGATAAATGCGTGAGTTCTTCAGCCAATTTAGCAATTTCTGCAATATCTCTCTTTATCTGTTCTTTATTCGGACGAATCGTATAATATTCTATTAAATCTCCATTTTCATCATATTCCGGCTCTTCACCGCCACCATAGGCGACTTCATTATTATCTCTCATTATTAAACCATTGCGATTAGAAACACTATAAATATTACTACAAACCCTATGGGTATCAGTACACTCATCCAATCAGATTTTGCTTCACGGGTCTGCTGCATAGATGCTTTAATGCCCGGGCGCATCCAAAGAATAACGCCAACTACCATAACACCTAATAAAAGGTTTTCCCAAAGTGAAAGTTCCATTCTGTCGCCTCAATTCTATTTATTGATTTCATTATACTCTGCACAGACCGGTTTTAAACTATCTGACCAAATTGCAGTTTTTTTCTTTAAGCTCATCGATGCATAAGCTGGGCTGGTGGACGGGAGCTTAATGTATTTTAAGTGCCCAAATTGACTTTTAATATGGGGAAGAATATATCTATTATAAACAGCCTCAGCCTTTGCTCCATTGAAACAGACAGTTGCTATTTTTGTATGCATAAGATAAAAACTTGGAAAATCATTAATTTTTATTGAGTCCATTTTAATGGCTGCATCTAAACTTCCCGCCCGACAGCAGCTTTGCAGTACATCCCAAACGGCAATGCTATTGTTTATCAGCAACTGTTTGCGTTGAGCATAGGAAGCTTTATCAAAACCTGCTGGCAAATTAAATAATGACAGCATAACCGGCCAGAAAGCATTGCGCGGATGTCCATAGTATTGCTGTTTAACAATGGAGCTTTCACTGGGCATTGAGCCTAAAACCAATATTTTTGCCTGCTTATTGCTGATGGGAGCAAACCCTGAAATACGAGACACGTTTTATATATGAAAAATAAGCTCTACATTACCCATAAATTTGAGATAATGCACGGCTTTTTATTGATAAAGAACAGCTATGTGGTTTAAAAATCTTGCACTTTACCGTTTTACAGAACCTTTTACTTTAGACGCTGATGAGCTTGGGGAAAAGCTTGCAGACAAACGGTTTCGTCCCTGTGGCAGTCAGGATGAATTTAGTATGGGATGGGCATCTCCTGTAGGACCGGCATCAGAACAGCTAATTCATGCTTCAAATGGTTTTATGATGCTCTGTCTTAAAAAAGAAGAAAAAGTAATTCCGGCCGCCGTTATAAATGAAATGCTGCAGGAAAAGGTGTCTGAAAAAGAAGAGCAGGAAGCCAGGAAGCTAAGTAAAAAAGAACGAACGGCTTTAAAAGATGAACTGATTTTTGAACTGCTTCCTAGAGCATTTTCATTTTCAAAAAGGACCTATGCCTATATTGATCCTAAAGGGGGCTGGATGATTATTGATGCAGCTTCTGCCAAGAAAGCTGAAGAGCTGTTAAGCTATCTGCGTAAATGCTTAGGCTCTTTGCCTGTTGTTCCTGTTAATACAGTCGACAAGCCTGTGGCCATTATGACCCAATGGCTGGTTGATAATAAATCAACGCCGAAAGATTTAATTGTAGAGGATGAGTGTGAACTTCGTTCGCCAGAAGAAGATGGCAGCATTATCCGCTGCAAACGCCATAATTTATCTTTACCCGAAATTACTAATCATTTAGATACAGGCAAACAGGTGATCAAGCTGGCGGTAAACTGGACTGATAGGCTATCTTTTATTATTGATGAAAACCTTGCCATCAAACGACTGAAATTTTTAGACTTAATTCAGGACCAAGTTTCTGATACCGATGCTGAGGACGAAATTGCCCGCTTCGATGTGGACTTTTCAATTATGTCGCTGGAACTTTCGAATTTTTTGCCCCGCTTACTGGAAATATTTGGCGGTGAAAATAAAGTCTAGTTATTTCTCATTAGTTCCCAAGGGTTAAAAAGCCGTGTGCTGTTGTGGCACAGTCTCTTTTAGCTGGCATCTTGCAGTTTTTCCGATGTATACGATCAAAAGGATAAAATACAGAGCAGAGATGTTTTTTAAGAAAATTATTTCAACATAAGCATATATTTAATGATTACCAAAACAGCCATTTTTTTTCTTTTATTCAGTTGCAATGCTGTATTTGCTAGCAGTTTTTTATATCCGGAAAATGCGGATGACATCCTGATTAAAGATAGCATCGAAGAGGCACATTATACGCTGGCTGAACAAAAAGATACCTTGCTTGATATTGCACGGAAATTTGACCTGGGCCAAAATGAAATATTGCTTGCCAATCCAACCGTTGATAGGTGGCTGCCTGGTGAAAACACCCGGGTAAGAATACCTAATAGCCGATTACTGCCTGATACTCCGCATGAGGGCATTGTTCTCAATTTACCTGAATATCGTCTGTATTATTATCCAGAGCGACGGAAGGGACAGCCAAGAACCGTCATTACTCACCCAATCAGCATTGGCAGGGTCGACTGGGATACGCCATTGGGTAAAACCCAAATTATTGCAAAAAAAGAGAACCCTACCTGGACCCCGCCAAAGTCCATTAAAGAAGAGCATGCTGAGCAGGGTGAAATTTTGCCTGATGTTTTTCCTGCTGGTCCTGACAACCCGTTAGGGCTGTTTGCCTTGAGACTGGGAGTACCTGGATATTTAATTCATAGCACTAATAAGCCTTACGGTGTGGGCATGAGGGTCAGCCATGGCTGCATCCGGATGTATCCGGAAGATATTGAAAAGCTTTTTCCGCAGGTAAAAACGGGGACTTCTGTTTATATCGTTAATCAGCCCATTAAAGTTGGATGGTCAGATAATCAGCTATATATTGAAGTGCACCCCGAACTGGAAGGCAAAGATATTGGCTATGATGATAGACTTAATGTTGCTTTGGATTTAATTGAAAAGGCTAATGACGGTCTATTGCCCGTTATTGACGGGATGGCGCTAAAGCAGGCTCTGGAGCAAAGCAACGGTATTCCTGTTGCTATTTTTAAAAGAGAGTTCTTGTCTTTGGGTGAAAAGGATCAATAAAAAAGCCTGAGCTTATAAAAAACTCAGGCTTTCAGAGTGAAACGGTATTATTTCATCATTGATTTTTTGAACATACGGTCAAGTTTGCTATTTGTTTCTTGAGCATATTGAGCAGCACGATTAGCAGCTGATTCTGCTGCTGATGCTCTTGCTGCCGCTTCCGCAGATGCTCTGGATGCTTCCGAGGCTGCGGCCTGCGCGCTGGCAGCATCAGAAGATGCTGTTGAGATTTTAGAGCTTAAGCCATCAATCTGAAGCTGTAAGTCATCAACAGCTGAAGTGCTTGCACAGCCAGTTGCTAAACTTGCAGTAAGAACAATTGCTGAAATTTTTAGTGCTTTTATCATTGTTTTTTTCCTAATTAAGAAGTATAAAGTCCTACCAGTTATACAGCTGTTTATAATTCTGCCTCTTTTCTTAACAATTTTCCAGCATTATTTTATTTTTATCACAGTACCGATGCCAATCCATTGTCCTAAGCGGTCAATTTGCTTATCGGTCAGCGCGATACAGCCATGTGTCCAGTTCAGCATTTTATGAATGGCTTTATCAGCCACCCCTAAACCATGAATGCCAATAAGACCGCCAAGGGCCGTGTCTTGAGGAGGAACTCTATTTTTATTATGAGCTCTAATAATTGCATTATATGACCTTTCGCTTAACAAACCGCCAAGCAAGGCTGCACTAGCATTTTCAACAGAAGGATAGTTAAAGCCATAAAACCGGTGAAACTGACTTTTGTCATTAACCCAGCCAATTCTGTATGAACCGATGGGCGTAATATCATCACCAGTGTGGGATTTAAAGCCAGCTCCATTTCGGCCTATAGAAATATCATTCATAACAGCCAATGTTTTATTGCCCTGTTTAACTTCAAGGCTTAATTTTGCTGTATCTATCAGTATCCAGACAGTTTCAGATGCCTGTATTGAGGGTAAAAGAAGAGCATTGCATAATAGGAAAAAGATATAAGGTAGAATTTGCCGCATAAAAAATTTTACAATTAACGAATGTTTTGGTGTATTTTAAAAATAGCTTAATAATGCAGCAAAGGTATAACAATGAAAATAACCACTATCCCTTCCTCTCCATATTTGGATCAAAAGCCAGGTACTTCAGGATTAAGAAAAAAAGTCACAGTATTTCAACAACGCAATTATTTAGAAAATTTTGTTCAGTCCATTTTTAATTCATTATCTGATTTCCAGGGCTCCTCATTAGTTCTGGGAGGTGATGGACGCTATTTTAACCGCGAAGCGATACAGATTATTATAAAAATTGCCGCAGCCAATGGTTTTGGTGAGCTTATTATTGGTCAGGGCGGTTTACTGTCAACCCCTGCGGCTTCTCATATTATTAGAAAAAACAAAGCTTTTGGCGGTATTATTCTTTCAGCAAGCCATAATCCTGGAGGCCCTGATGAGGATTTTGGGATTAAATATAATATCAGCAATGGAGGCCCTGCTCCTGAAAAATTTACTGATGCACTCTATGAAAACTCCACCAGGATTGCAGGGTACAAAATAGCCGGTTTTGCAGATGTCGATTTGGATAGTATAGGTCAGCAAAAAATTGATGGGCTTATCATTACCATTATTGACCCGGTTGATGACTATGCTGAACTGATGGCTTCAATTTTTGATTTTGATCTGTTAAAGCGCTCTATAGCGTCAAATCACATCACTTTATGCTTTGATGCCATGCATGCAATTACAGGCCCTTATGCGACACGTATTTTAGAAGACATTTTAGGAGCACCCAAAGGGACTGTTATTAACGGCATACCTCTGGAAGACTTTGGCGGAGGCCATCCTGATCCAAATATGGCGCATGCAAAAGAATTGACCAATCTGATGCTGGGAAATAATGCCCCCACTTTTGGCGCAGCATCTGATGGTGACGGTGACCGCAATATGATTATGGGTGCCAATGTGTTTGTTACTCCCAGCGATAGCCTGGCGATCATGGCTGCTAATGCACGCTGTATTCCTGCCTACGCTTCAGGCATTGCCGGTGTGGCCCGCTCAATGCCAACCAGTCAGGCTGTAGACCGTGTTGCTAAAAAATTGGGATTGCCCTGCTTTGAAACTCCCACTGGCTGGAAATATTTTGGCAATCTTTTAGATGATGGCCAGATTACCTTATGCGGTGAGGAAAGTTTTGGTTCTGGTTCTAACCATGTTAGAGAGAAGGATGGGCTGTGGGCTGTTTTATTTTGGCTAAATTTAATTGCTAAAAAACGCCAGTCAGTTGAAGATATCGTTACTGACCATTGGCAGACTTATGGCCGTGACATTTATTGCCGTCATGATTATGAAGCGGTTGACATGGATATTGCCAATGCCATCGTTGATCATTTGCGTGAACAGCTACCCAAATTAGCCGGTCAGTCTTTTGCTGAGTATACCGTGAAATATGCAGATGAATTTAGCTATACAGACCCGGTGGATGGCAGTGTTAGCAATAATCAAGGCATTCGTATTGGCTTTGAAAATGGCTCCCGCATTATTTTTCGTTTGTCGGGAACGGGTACTGTTGGAGCAACTTTAAGAATATATCTGGAAAAGTTTGAAGCAGATGCCAGTAAGCATAATCAGGATGCCCAAGATGCGCTGGCTTTTTTAATCGGCCTGGCCGAACAGTTCTGCGAGGTTAAAAAACGTACGGGCAGAGCGGGACCAACCGTTATAACTTAAATTAATGGTAAAAATTAATTGAGTGTTTTTTGCTAAGGTAACGCGCATTAAATAACCTACCCAGATTGCGCAGGATTTTTATTCGTCTTCAAGGCGCAACGAAGGGAGCATAGCAAGCTATGTGACCGAAGTTGCAACGCTGAAGACGAATAAAAAGACAAGCAAGATTGGTGGGTTATTTATTGCGAGTTGCCTAAAGTAGCCGGGCGTTTCGACAACTGGAATATTTAATTTCAAATGCCTAAGTCATTCATTCCCCGTTCTTAGACGACTCGGCAAAAAAAGGGGGCTATAAAAGCCCCCCTTTTTCTTTATGCAGTTATCTATAGAATTGCTATATAGGCAACTCAAAATAATGCTATGCAATTTTGCGTCGGCCAAAACCTACCAAAGCAAACATTGCCGATCCCATAAGCCAAGCTGCAGCCGGTACAGGAACAGCCGTTACAGTTGAAACATATGTGCTTAGTGTATCAGTTGCTCCGCCTAGCGCAATTGAATAAGTGGCATCTGTTAGTGCAGTAAAGCTGAAAGATACTGATGCTGGTCCAGCTGCAGATGCAGGTGCAAGTAGCAAAGGAGTGCCAACAACAGAATAAGAATCATCAAAGATAACCATTGACAGTGAGTCAAAATTATCAATAACCGGCAATAGTACAGTGCCTATATCAGTTAACTTGGCCAAATACTCCATGCCAGCTTCAACCTCAAAGGTATCAAAGATTGAAAGTGTAGCCTCAGAGGCTGAAGTGCCAGATATCGTACCAGCAGAACTATAAACCATTGCCTGCGCTGATTGCATCGATGCAAAAGCTAGCAGACAAATGGCAAATACATGTTTAAAATTGTTTAACATTTTATCACCTGAATGTTTAAAAAAATGAGCTAATTGTCACTTAGTTGACTTAAGTCAGCTCGCTTAGAAAGATATTTCGTCCCTTTAAATTTATCAATATGCAGTCGCCGTCCTTAAAAGACTGTTCAGAATTGAGGTCTTGCCTGACCTTTATTTTCTGTCAACTCTCACTATATAGCATATCCTACACATGAATAACATAAGTGAAAAGCTGAAAAACCTTGACGTTAGTCACAATACCATAATTTTTTCTGTGTTTCACCTAAAACTTTTGACAATACCTCTCATAAAATGGGAGAAATTTATTTGATGTCAGTAATAAGCTGTTTAATCTGTTCTTTCTGTTTAGCAATATTTTTACATAATTGAAATTGCGCTAACGCTCTATCTAAATTCTGTTCTGTTGCTGTTACTTTAAAATATGGGTTTCCCTGCAAATAATCAGTAAAAAAACGCAAACCCAACTCAAATGGAATCAGCTCAATAGCCGGATATAAAAAGTCATAGTCATGCCGGGTAAAAAATATAGCGGCCTCTTTTAAATAGCCAGTTAAAATTATTTTGCACAATTTAAGATCAAATGTATTGGACGGCACTTGATGGCAGCAGGAACGTAGGCAGTCAGCTATGTCATAATGCACTACTCCGGGCTTAACCGTATCTAAATCAATTAAACTGATAATTTTATCAGTTTCCCTATCAAACAGAAAATTATTGAGCTTGGGGTCGCCATGAGTAATTCGCACCGGCAATAAGCCCTTTATCTTAGCATTTTCGATACTGTTTATTTTTGTCTTGAAACTGGCAATAACCTGTTTGCAGTACAGTGCTTTTTCAGACCGCATTCTTTCCGGCCACTGCTCTGCCACTATTTGATAATGCTGAAAATAGCTGGGAGTTATATGAAAGCCGGGTAAAGTATCGTGAAATAAATTATTATCAGCATGACTAAGCATACGATGAAAATGGCCTAAAGCCAATCCGACCTGTTCAGCTTCCTGTTGCCGGTTTATCTGTTCTTTGCTGACCGTATTTTTAACATACTCTAGAGCACGCCAATAATTGCTGTCCTTATCTATATATAAAGCAGTTTTAGCTAGCGTTTTTAGAAAACCAGGTATGATTAATTTAATCTCTGCGCAGTCTTTTTTAACATATTTACTTAATTGCTCTAAGTTTTCCATAATTTGGCTAGGATTAGGGAAAACCAGAGTATTAATACGCTGAAGAACAAAGGGCTCGCTATTTGTCTTGACCAGAAAGGTATCGTTAATTAATCCGTTTCCCAGCGCGCTTATTTGGGTAACAGTCGCTTCGGTAAATTGTTTACTGACTTGCAGTGCCTGTGCATTCACAGGCCACAGCTGCGAAACATTGCAGTCAGAATGGATAATGCCTGCCCCCTATGGCTAATTGCATTTTTCTGTTCAGGGTTTAGTTCAGCAGAAGCCTGTCTATGTGCTGGAACCCAAAAGACAGGATCATACCCAAAACCATTGTCACCAACAGGCCGTTTAAGAATTGTGCCTTCCCATGTGCCTTGAGCAATTAGAGGCAGAGGGTCATTAGCATGTCGCATAAATACAATCACACAGACAAACCGAGCGCTACGCTGTTCTGGAGGAATATCCTCTAATTCCTGTAATAATTTTAATAGATTTTGCCGGTCTGAGGCGCCGTCACCTGCGTAGCGTGCTGAAATAACGCCTGGCGCACCATTTAATGCGTCTACAACCAAACCAGAATCATCTGCAATAGCAGGTGAACTGCAGTGCAAAGCTGCATTACGCGCTTTAATAATGGCATTCTCAACAAAAGTTGACCCTGTTTCTTCAGCCTCTACAACATTAAATTCTGATTGAGGAATAATAAGGTGGCCTTTAAGAGTGGCCTGAATTTCTTTTATCTTTCCCTTATTGCCACTGGCTAAAATAATTTTTTGATGATCCGGCAAAGGCACTTTAAACTCCTTAAGCTATGGAACTCAATGCAAGTCGCTGTTTTTCCAGCAACTTATTAATACCATTTTCTGCCAATTCAAGCATAGAATTTAACTCCTCCTTTCTAAAAGCATGCCCTTCCGCAGTTCCCTGTACTTCGATAAATGCTGCCGCATCATTCATTACTACATTCATATCAGTTTCTGCATTGCTATCTTCTGCATAGTCCAGATCAAGCACAGGCACTCCGCTATAAATGCCGACAGAGACAGAAGCAATTTGACCATGCAGCGGATTTTTCTTTATCATTTTTTTAGCCAGCATATGCTTAATAGCTATTGACAGAGCAACAAATCCTCCAGTAATAGATGCTGTTCTGGTCCCCCCATCCGCCTGAATAACATCACAGTCAATAGTAATGGTGTGTTCGCCTAACGCTTTTAAATCAAGAGATGCGCGCAAAGACCTGCCGATTAAGCGCTGGATTTCCAAGGTTCGCCCTCCTTGCTTGCCTCTGCTTGCTTCACGGCCCATACGGTCATGAGTTGATCTAGGCAGCATGCCATATTCAGCAGTCACCCAGCCTTCGCCTTTGCCTTTTAAAAAACGGGGCACCCTTCTCTCAACACTGGCAGTGCAAAGCACCCGAGTATCACCAAACTCGACCATAACAGAACCTTCGGCATGCTTGGTATAGTTGCAAATAAAATTAACATCTCTTAATTGATCAGGATTGCGTCCGCTAGGTCTCATGGTGTCACTCATTTGAAAAACGGCACAGTATACCCGTTTTCTAATCCCGTCCCTAACTTTAGAGGAAGGGAAATAAATAATACTTCTGTATTACCGGTCATCTTGTCCGTCTTCAGTCGATCACTAACGCTAACCTAACTTGCTATCCGCCTATTGCTACACGCCTGAAGATAAACAAAAAAACCTGCCCAATAATCCTAAATAAATCAGTTGAACGCTTAGTTTAGCTGTAACTTATTAAATAAACTGTTTAATCCAGTTTTTCACTATTCACCAAATGGGTGAGTGTATATCGCTTCACGGTTTTGTGAAAAATCTGGACAAAAAATTCTGCAGAATAGCTCTCGATAAGGACTACGGCCATTATCTTCGAGCTATTCTTTGCCTTTTTTGCCCAGATTTTCCACAAAACCCGTGCTCAACTGGTTTATTTAGGATAATGTGTGGATAAAATAATTATTTCCAGTTCTCTTAGTCGCTATTTGACAAAGCATCCTGCAACTCTTCTGCAGACTGGGGTCTTTGCTCAGGTTCAATTTCCATTGCCCAGTCAATTGCCTTTAAAAGGTATTCAGGAAGTTTCCGTTTATAGGCTTTAACTGCGGGAATCATTTTTTCTTCTGTTTTTCTGTCCAGAGCAGGCATAGGTATTTTTCCGTCTAAAAAACAGCGCATACTTGCTCCAACAGCATAAATATCAGTCCAGGGACCTAACGGACTTGCCACTGTACACTGTTCTACAGGAGAAAACCCTTTGGTTAATACTTTGGTGTAGGGGCTTTTATTGGTATCCGGGAATTCTCTGATAGCACCAAAATCTAGCAATAAAGGATCAAAACCAGGGCGGATTAATATATTGGCCGGTTTTATGTCCAGGTGAATCATTTTTTGCTGATGAATGATATCTATCCCTGTCAGCAGCAAATTGAAAATTGAGATGAGCAATTGCTCAGTTTTTTTTATTTTAGGATTCTTTATTACTTTATCCAAAGTCACTCCATAATCATAAACCATTACCATATAAACTGTTTCATTCGCTTGGAAGAAATTGATTACATTGACAATATTATGATGTTTTAAATTAGCTAAAACCTTAGCTTCTTCAAAAAACAGAGCTCGTCCCCTTAAAAATGAAGGTTTAGTTTCTTCGCTATGGGGAGTGACAATATTATTCCATGTTCGATGTGCAAATTTACGTGGCAAATATTCTTTAATGGCAACTTGAACCTGATCCTCTAACTGTCTGGCAAGGTAGACAGAGCTAAATCCACCATGCGCCAACTCCCGCTCAACCATATACTGGTCTATAATGGTGCCAGATTGAAGGTAATTCCATTGTTTTTGGTACGTTTCGGGATCGTAATATTCAGCCATGGGTATTTTTAATATTACAGGTAGTTATCTGGAGTGAGAGAGCAATTGAATCCTCGCCCCTTAGTATAGGTTAAATTAATGATAAAAAGTATGACTGCTTTCGCTGGCAGCGAAAGAGAAATAGATAACTTAACAGTTAATTGCGAGTTGCGTTCTGTTAATCACCGTTATTGTGATATTGCACTCAAACTGCCTGAGTGTCTACGCTTTTCAGAAGCAGATATTCGGACATTGGTTGCATCTATGATTAAACGGGGGAAAATTGAATGTTCACTAAGTTATAAAAAACAGGCTAACCAGGAACAGGCAATTTCTATAAACGAAGATGCGGTTAAAGCATTGCTGCATGCAACCAGTCAAATTGAAGATCTTATGCATACTGGGCAGCCATTTACTGCTTTTGATGTTTTAAATTATCCAGGAATTCAGCAGCAGCCGGAGATAGACAAAGATACTTTACTGCAAGGCATTAATGCTTTAGTTGAAGAAACGCTTAAACAGCTTATTGCCTCCAGGGAAAGGGAGGGCGCACAGCTTGCAGCTCTTATAGAACAGCGCTGCAAAAAAGCACTTCAGCTAGTTGATTCTGCCAATAAATTATTGCCCGATGTATTGGATCTTATCCGCACAAAAATAAAAACGCGATTAACCGAGTTAGTTGAGCAGCCTGATTTTGACCGGCTGGAACAGGAAATGGTTTATCTAGCACAAAAAATGGATATTGCAGAAGAGCTTGATCGTTTAGACACTCATATTAACGAGGTTCTGAATGTATTAAATCGCCAAGGACCGATAGGCCGGCGCCTTGACTTTTTAATGCAGGAAATGAATAGGGAGGCCAACACTTTAGGCTCTAAATCAGCAGATAAAGGAATGACACAAATCTCAATCGACCTAAAAGTTTTGATTGAACAAATGCGTGAGCAAATTCAAAATATTGAGTAAAATATCATTATGAACAAAGGTAAACTCTATATTATTTCGGCCCCATCAGGTGCAGGAAAAACCAGCCTAGTTAAGCGGCTTGTCTCTGATTTGGACTATTTAACTGTCTCGGTATCTCACACTACACGGCAAATACGGACAGGCGAAAGGCATGGGAAGGATTATTACTTTTCCACCATAGATGAATTTAAGCAAATGATTGCTGAGCATGCATTTTTAGAGCATGCACAAGTATTTGACAATTTTTACGGAACTGCACAGCAATCAGTTGAGGATCATTTAGACAATGGAACTGACGTTATTTTAGAGATTGACTGGCAAGGGGCTCAGCAAGTAAGAGAAATGATGCCAGATTGCATTTCAATTTTCATCCTGCCCCCATCAATAGAAGTATTAAAGCAGAGGCTGGAAAAAAGAGGGCAAGACAGCAAAGAAATAATAGATCGCAGAATGCAGGATGCAGTTAAAGAAATGCAGCATTGCGATGAGTTTAACTACTTAATCGTTAATGATGACTTTAATCAGGCGCTTGTAGAGTTAAAAAGCATTATCATAAGTCATCGTTTAGAAAAGCAATGGCAATTAAGAAAACTGGCTCCTTTGCTGAAGAAGCTTAAAATGTCGGATGATCTCTCTCGAGGCGATTAACTCTCATCGATTCTTCCGAAACCACCTCAAGCCGAGCACGCCGCCTATTATTTTTACGTTTATCTTCAAGCTCCTCATTCCATTCATGCGTATTTACTCTGGCATCATTATGCCAGGAACGATGAAAATACTCTCTTACGATAATGTTTTTATTTTTAAGCGGTTTTCTATTTAGCCTTTTTATTACCCTGTTAGCGGCAGCATCAGAGTCAATGGTAACTAAGCCATGATATTCAATAGTGTTTTTTAAGGTATCTTTTAATATCAGGATCTTTATATGCTCTATATGGCCTGGTCTTTTTAGAAAACCGCCTTTTAAAACAGGAGCCAAAAAGTCAATAATCTCATGATTTTCAGTGTTTTCTGGTATTCTTCTTAGAATTATGATCATAATTATTTGCCACAGCATCGTTTAAATTTTTTACCGCTGCCACACGAGCAGGGTGCGTTTTTCCCTTGGCCGACTTGTTGATTGACCTTTGAAACAGACTTAACTAATCCCTCATAATAGAGCCATTGCCCTGCAACTTTTATAAACCGGCTAATTTCGTTCATAACATAGGCTTCATTTTCAAGTGAGTAGTAAGCTTTAAATTCAACAATGCCTTTACTGTCTTTTTCTGTCCCTTTTTTTGTTTTTATAATATTCAGTTTTGTCCAAACGGCTTCCTCGTTAGAAAAATCAATTGTTTTAGGTCGCTTGCCAGTATCCCATGTTTCTAACAGATAAGCTTCGTTTTGTTTAGCATAGGCAGTAAATCTGGAACCCATTAGCGCCTCTGCAGTACTAGGCGATTTAAGTTTTTTATGAAACTGTTCGCAACATAAAGAATATTCAATTTTACTGCCACAGAGGCAAGTTGTTTCACTATCTGGCACAATGTTACCCATACCGAAAAGACTGCTGTGCTATACCGACTATTATCAAGAGGATTGGCAGGTAAAGCTGATTAACTTGGAAAACCATTTGGATCACAGTGTTTAGGCTAACAAAAATTATACGAAATCATGGCTCATTATACCCTGACTAAAATTATTCTGATATTCTAGCTTAATGAAACTATTAATTATTCTTCTAGCATGTGGTTTTTTCTCTCCCCAATTAAAGGCAAAAAAGCTTTATAAGTATAAAGACCCGCAAGGGGTCTGGCATTATTCGGATAAACCGCCAAAAACGGAACAGCCAGTAGAGATAAGACAGCTGAAAGCGGCAAGTAAACGCTACCTATGGCTTCAGAAAACTGGAGATAAGCATAAACCTGGATACTTTGTCATCAACAATTACTCGGGTCCGATAGAAATTGAAGTCAGTTTTGCCGAGTCAGACAATGTTACTTCAAAACCGATGTTGCCAAGCCGGTTTATTGTACAGCCCGGCCAATCAGAAATATTATTTCAGATCTCGGGGATCAATAAATACAAGTCCTGGAAATACTCTTTAGAATACCAATATATTATTGGCAATCCTCTAGCCGTTCCTGATGATGAGCCATATTTACTGCCTTTTGCAAAAAAAGCCTCTTTTCCAGTTTCTCAGGCTTTCGGAGGCAAGTTTAGCCATACTGATAAACAAAACGAATATGCGGTAGATATAGTCATGCCTGTAAATACGCCTATCTACGCGGCTAGAACGGGTATCGTAATAGAAGTTAACAATGATTTTTTTCAGGGCGGAACTAAGCAGGCATATAAGGCAAAAGCAAATAGCATCAGAATTTTACATAAAGATGGCTCCATGGCTGTTTATGCACATTTAGCCTTAGAAAAAGCACAGGTTTATCCCGGATTAAAAGTTTTTTCTGGCCAGCTGATAGGCTATTCCGGCAATACCGGGTTTTCTTCGGGCCCTCATTTACACTTTGCCGTTCAGATTAACAGAGGAATGGAGCTGGTTTCGATTCCCTTTCAATTCATGGTTGCTGATGGCACTGCGAATAAACCTGTTGCTGGTACTTTATTGCTTAACTAACCCCCTTTTTTAACATCCAACAAATACACCCCAAACATATGAAGATATCACTTATTGTCGCCATGGCAGCTAATCGGGCCATTGGGCTGAACAATAAAATGCCCTGGCATTTGTCAGCAGATCTTAAGAAATTTAAGAAAATTACTATGGGATCACCTATTCTAATGGGGCGAAAAACCTATGAGTCTATTGGCAGGCCTTTGCCGGGGCGGGACAATATCATTATCAGCCGAAATAGCGCTTATCAGCAACCAGGCTGCATAGTTTTTAACAATATTGAAAAAGCACTGGCCTCTTGCCAGCAGCATGATGAAGTTTTTGTTATTGGCGGTGCAGCTTTTTACAAGCCCATGCTCCCCATAGCCGACAAGCTGTACCTGACAGAAATACACAAGATTTTTAAAGCCGATACTTATTTTCCAGTCATAAATAGGGACGAATGGAGAGAAACTGCCAGAGAAGAAATTTCTGACGATCCAGCTGTTGATTTTTCATATAGCTTTATTGTTTTAGAAAGGGTACAGAAAAAATGAACAAAATTTTCAGCTTTTATCTTTTCTAAAAAGGAGTATATTTAAGTAGTTAATTAAATACTAACATTTTTAACCTAAAAAACTAGGGAGGAAGGATTATGTCAATAATAAAAAATAACAGACGTCAATTCCTGCAGCATACAGCTTTAGGATTAGCGGCAGCTACATTTCCCGGATTGCTGCTGGCAAACAAAGGGCAAGTCAAAAGCAGGCCCACCCCCGGCTTTAATCCAGATATAGAAATGCAAATGACGGCTCGGCAAGGCTATGTCCAGGTACTGAAAAGCGGCCCCAGAACGCGTGTACAAAAATTTTACGCAAAATTAATGAAGGGTCCCAAAAAGACCTTGCAACATTTAAAGGGCAATTACCTCGGTCCAATACTCAATTATGAGAAAGGTCAGAAAGTACGCATTTTTTTTAATAACGCTCTATCGGAACCTTCGATTATTCATTGGCACGGACTTCATGTACCACAAAAAAGCGATGGCCACCCTATGTATACCATTCAGCCGGGCGAGCAGTTTGTATATGAATTTGAAGTGATGAACCGGGCAGGAACCAGTTTTTATCATTCCCATACTCATGAACTGACGGCTGAACAGGTATATAAAGGCTTGGCTGGCATAATTTATGTCACCGATGATGAAGAAAAGAAACTGAACTTGCCCAGTGGCGAATTTGACCTTCCTTTTGTATTGCAAGACAGAACGTTCAACAGTCGCAACCAATTGATTTATTTACAAGGGATGCATGGGAGGATGACGGGCTTTTTAGGTGATACCATTTTAGTAAATGGCAAGCCTCATGCTGAGTTTTCTGTTAAATCTAGAGCCTATCGTTTTAGAGCGCTTAATGGTTCAAATTCAAGAATTTATAAAATGGGCTGGGACGATGGTACGCCTTTGACTGCCATTGGGACTGATGCAGGTCTATTGGAAAAGCCGGAAACCAGGCCTTATATAATGCTTGCCCCAGGAGAACGTATAGATCTATGGCTTGATTTCAGTGGACGGCCGGTTGGTTCAAAACTGGTCATGTACAGTCTTCCCTATTCTGGTGCAATGCCGCCAATGGTTGAAAAAAGGCAAAAAAAGAAGAATGGCAGCAGCAAAGGGATGGGCATGATGGGGGGCGGCGGTCTAGCTCAGGGTGCTAAATTTCCAATTGCCACTTTTAATGTTACTGAAAAAGTAAGTGATTCCCCCAAACTCCCCAAACGATTAGTTAAGTTTAATAGACTGACTGAGCGTGATGTTGATAACGCAGACCATCCATTGCCTATTGCCATCTCTATGAAACCAATGAACCCCATGTTAAATGGTAAATCTTATTCGATGGAAAGGGTTATGGACTTTGAAAAAGTCCCCGTTGGCTCGATCAAAAAAATAAAGATTTTTCATGACCATGGAATGAAAAAAGATAAGCATGAAGAAGAGGGAAGTAACGGCAAGATGGATATGGGGGAATCAAAAAGCAATGGAATGGGCATGGGAGGCATGGGTATGATGGGCATGGGTGGAGGAATGGGCGGTGGCATGGCGCTATCTATGGCTCACCCGATCCATTTACATGGCCAGCAATATCAAATTATTTCCAGAAAAGCTGGCGGCATGCGCTTAGATGAATATGCTACGGTAAAAGATGGCTTTATAGATACAGGCTGGAAAGATACTGTCTTAGTGATGCCTGGAGAAGAAATTGAAATAATTAAACCTTTTCAGGACTTTAAAGGTTTCTTCTTGTACCACTGTCATAACCTAGAGCATGAAGATTTGGGGATGATGCGACAGTTTTATATTTACTAACAAACACTGTCACTATGTAGGGGCGATCCTCTGTGGTCGCCCTATGCACAACCGATACTATAAAATGGGGGCACCTTAAGAAGCATATTCAAAATATGCAACGTATAATGGCCTTTTCTAAGCCATAGAACAGCCTGTCCATCGATAGCCCATGTCAGTTTATACCCCTATTTACCATCAGCAATTACAAGAATTTTTAGAGCCATATTCATTAGGCACTTTAAAGCGGTTTTCAGGCATTCAGGCAGGAATAGAAAATACTAACTACAAGGTAACAACCTCACAGGGTGAATTTGTTTTAACCCTTTTTGAATCATTAACTGCTCAAGAACTCCCCCCATACCTGCAATTGCTAAACCATCTTAATCAATCCTGTTTTCCTGCACCCAAACCCCAGGCTTACGGGGAAAGTATTGTTATCAATACGTTGGCTAACAAGCCTGCCGTGATATTTAATTGTCTAGCGGGTCACTCCATTGAAACACCATCAACAGCTCAATGTCAGGAAATAGGCGAGTACCTCGCCAAAATACACCTATTAAGTTCATCTTCTGGTTTTTATAAACAAAATTCAAAAAACCTAAAAGGCTGTCAACAGCTTTTTAATAGAATAAAACCTTATCTATCAAGACAGGATATCGAATTACTGGATTCTGAGTTAAGCTTTCAATCACTTTATCAGCTGCCTGCCATACCCAAAGGCATTATTCATGCTGATTTATTTAAAGATAATGTATTATTTCATCGAGGTCGAATCAGTGGCATTTTAGATTTTTATAATGCCTGTAACGATTGCTTTTTATTCGACATAGCAGTTACATGCAATGACTGGTGTGTAGAAAATGAATTCGTTGATCAGCAAAAAGTGAGGGCACTTTTATTGGGTTACCAGAGCATTAGGTTATTAAATAACGATGAAAAAGCACATTTAACTGTTTTTTTACGTCTGGCCGCTCTGCGTTTTTGGCTGTCTAGGCTAGAACACCAGCTTCATCCTATAGAGGGCGAGCTAACAACGGAAAAAGACCCTTTGGTTTTTCGGCGCCTGCTTGAATATCACAGAGCTGAGAGCTGTGCTTTATGAAAGAGGCTTATCAATTGAGCGATATTAGCTTTAGTTATGATAAATCCCCAGCTCTATCAATTGAAAAACTAAAAATCCGTGTCAATAAAATAACCGCAATAATTGGCCCAAATGGCTGTGGAAAAAGCACGTTGCTTAATCTACTAGCCTTCCTGCAAAATAGTCAGCAGGGACAGATCAGTTTTTTCTCTACCCCTGCAAGCAAAAAAAATGCACAGGATCTGATTAAACGAATTGCTTTTTTACCCCAAAAACCATATATGCTCAGAGGCTCTGTTACCAACAATCTGACTATACCTCTAAAATTTCACCAAATAAACCAAAATCGGCCAGAGAAAATACAAAAAACCCTGGATCTGATGGGAATTGCACATCTTAGTCAGCTGCAAGCTAAAACTTTATCGGGAGGGGAGCAGCAAAAAGTCGCGTTAGCCCGTGCAATTATCACTGAACCGGAAGTACTGTTAATGGATGAACCTTTTAGCTATCTTGATCAAACCAGCGAACAGCTACTGGAAAGTTTCATCATTCATTTTGTAAAGGAACAGCATAAAACACTTATATTTAGCACTCATAACCGCTTGCAAGGCATTGCGCTGGCAGATGATGTTATTTCGTTAGTGCAGGGTAAAGTGACAAAATCCCCCCTGATCAATTTATTCAATGGATCAGTAAATGGCCAGCTATTTGATACTGGAAATATTAAAATCAGACTGGCTGACGCAACTCAAGACTATCAGCATGCTTCTATTGACCCTAATGAAATTGTAATATCAGCAACAGCATTGGTTTCTAGCATGCGGAATCAATATCAAGGAAAAGTCACTGCTATTGCTGACGAAATGGGAAAAATAAGAGTAAGCGTATTGGCAGGTGAACTGTTTCAAGTAATTATTACCCCGGATGCGCTTAAAGAATTGAAAATTTCAATAGGAGACTTGCTTTGGGTTAATTTTAAATCTAACTCTGTTTTGATGTTTTAAGTTTTATAGAATTACTCAAGAATAGGACAATGTTGCCGATAACTGTTTTATGAAAAAGATAAAATTACCAAATCCTACTGTAATGATCTTCGGCGGACTAGGCGCCTTTTGGCTGGCTAACATTATTAATCCTGGGTTTAATCCAATAGGGGTAATGATTTTAATGTTTATTCCCATTTTAATCATCGAGCTATTATATCCGCAGCCTGAACTGGAACAGCTGATAGAGCAGATTCATTACCGTTCTATTGAAAAACAGGCCAAAGAAACCTCTGCACCAGATGGAGTGATTGAGGAAGAAGCTGAAGCATAGCAGTTTTCTTTTTTGGTGCAGGGGGAAATGCAAACCCCGAGAAAATATCTGTTATAATTTTTCAAGGTCGCATCTATCCTCTTATTTTCATAGGATTACGGCTAGCCAACAGAATTTAACGTTAACTAGATATTTTTACACCTAAATAAAGGGATTATGAAACTTATACCCGTAATAATGAGCGGAGGAGCCGGGTCTCGTCTTTGGCCCGTCTCACGAGAGCAGCACCCTAAACCATTTATTCGGCTATCTGATGGAAAAAGCATGCTGCAGCATGCCTGGCTACGGGGCACTGCTTTCTCAAATGTACCGGAAGTTATTACAGTGACTAATCGGGAGCTTTTCTTTAAAACTGAAGATGATTATCAGGAAATCAATGGCAAGAGCGGGCAATTGATTAACAACAGTTACATTTTAGAACCGTTTGGAAGAAATACGGCACCTGCAGTGACAGCAGCGGCATTACGTGTGACGGAAGAACATGGTGAAGATGCCCTGCTGTTAGTGTTAGCCGCTGATCACCTAATCGCAGATCAAGCGGCCTTCTCCCATGCAGTTGCTCAGGCTAGTGACCTGGCCTCCGAAGGTAAACTTGTTACTTTTGGCATTCAGCCAGAAGGTCCTGAAACAGGCTATGGTTATATTGAGTCGGAAGGAAACTCAGTACTTCGGTTCGTAGAAAAGCCAACTCTAGAAAAAGCAAAAAGCTATGTTGAGTCGGGGCATTATCTATGGAATTCAGGTATGTTTTGCTTTTCTGCAGGAACCCTAATTAAAGAAATGGAAAAATATGCGTCAGAAATTCTTGCCAGTACGCGCACCTGCCTGGAACAGTCAAAAAAGGCAATTGGCGAAGGCTTTACTCAAATTCAGTTAAATGCAGAGCTATTTGCCAAGGTACCTGATGATTCGATTGATTATGCAGTCATGGAAAAGTCTGATAATGTTGCCGTAGTTCCCTGTGATATTGGTTGGAGTGACATTGGTTCCTGGAGTGCGTTAGGAGACCTTACAGAAGTCAATGAAGACGGCAACCGAATTGATGGCGAAGCACTGCTGCACCAGGTTACGAATTGCTATATTAAAAGTGATAAGCGCGTTGTTGGCATGGTGGGTGTAGATAATCTTATTATCGTTGATACGCCTGATGCATTGCTGGTGGCAGACCGAGACAGTTCGCAAAATGTAAAGCACCTTTATGCACAGCTTAAAGTTCAAGGACATGATGCATATAAATTTCATAATTCAGTTAAACGCCCCTGGGGCAGCTACACTGTATTAGATAACTGCAAAAACTTCAAAATAAAAAGGATAGAGGTGAAACTCGGCGGAATCCTCAGCCTGCAATTGCATAAACAACGCTGTGAACACTGGGTCGTTGTGAATGGAGAGGCAAAAGTAACAAATGATGATCAAGAGCTATTTATTAAAACCAATGAGTCTACCTATATTCAGGCTGGGCATAAGCATCGATTGGAAAATGTAGGAAAGACTGTGTTAGTGATGATAGAAGTTCAGACAGGTGATTATTTAGGAGAAGATGACATTATCCGGTTTGAGGATCATTACGGTCGTATTTAACCTTCTTGCCTTAAATGTTGATTGCCTCGGTTTTCATCATTGATGATATTGATATAATATAAATATATATAGCATATTACTGAAAATAGCATATTACTGAAAATAGAATATAGCCAAAATTTTCTATGTTCCCAAAATAATGTCCATATTTTTTACATAGAACATCGGCTTTAAAATTAAGATACTTATAAAACAATTACTTATATAATTGGTGTGATTTATGCTTGTAATTTAACCATATCCGATTAGAACTGCTTCGAAATATTGGATTGCGCATTTTGGTCTTTGAAAAACAGTAAAGGCTGAGCGATAACAGCATTGAAAAATGAATCTTTAAATAATTGCGATTCACAACTTAGGCGATGCGCGCCAAACGATTTATATTTTTGTTACAATGAACGAATAAGGTCTTCAACGCCTTATTTTTATTTGATAATAAGGTTATTTTAAAGGAATTTATAAATGAAAAAACTATCTAAAGCATTTGTTTGCAGCGCTCTTGTTTTGTCAAGCGGGCTAATTTCACAGACTGCAAGTGCAGCCTCGTCCGGCAATGGCGATTTGGTTGCTAACGCTAAAGAATCACAACCCATAAATAAAGATTTAGCAACTCCAATACTAAATCAAATTGAATTTATTAAGCGTTTTTATCAAAACATTTTAAACAGGCCGGCTGATCAGAAGGGCATGAGCTTTTGGCTAAAGCAAATGCAATCGACATCTGGCGCCAGTGTTACCCTTGACTTTTTTAAAACTGATGAGTATCTCAAGTTACAATTAAATGACTCTGAGTTTATTGATATTCTATATTCTACTTTATTTGGACGGGAGGCTGATGAAGGTGGACATAAATACTGGATGGCTGAACTTGAAGCAGGCAAATTAAGGGATGTGGTTATTTCCGGTTTTTTAGTCAGTCAGGAATTTCAGGCACTTGCCGATAAGTTTGGTGTGATTGCTCTCGATGAAGACAGCAGCAAACGGATTCAGATAAACAGTTTCGTCCAGCGCTTTTACAAATTAGTACTTGATAGAGATGCGGATGAAGAGGGGTTTAATTATTGGTCTTCTCATTTGTCTTCCGGAAAAGAAACGGGTGGCGAAATAGCCACAGGCTTTTTTAATAGCTCAGAGTTTTTGAGCAGAAAGACCTCAGACAGTGACTTTACCAATATTCTTTACCGTGCATTTTTTGATAGAGAAGCTGATGCCACAGGCAAAAACTACTGGATGACCCTGTTATCAAGAGGTGGCAGTCGACAGAGTATTATCGATGGCTTTATTGCCAGCAGAGAGTTCACTGATCTAGCTGCAAAATTTGGGATTTTAGCCAGCCGAGAAAAATTCACTGCTGAAATGCTACAAAATAAAACATTTTATTTTGTTAAAAAGAATGAGATACAAAGATTTGAAAGAACTTTTCAAGAATCTAGCTATCAATCTATTGAGCAAGGTGGCAGTACGGATAACGGTACCTTTTCCATAAATGATAAAGGTTCTTTGGTTTTAGATGGCGGCCAAACCTTATTGACAATTGTATCTACTCCAAATGATGACTTCCTTCAGGTAACTGAAGTTGAAAGTGATAATGGGCAAGTTAGCAATTTAAGAATGTACTTTGATGAAAGCAAAGCAGATGAATATTATAATTCTCTGGTGAACACTCAAGGTGGCGAAATAGCCTGTACATCTGATAACTTTACTTCTGCAATTTTAAACTCAATCCAGTCGGGCATGACTTTAGAGCAGGTCAATCAAACTATTGGGTGTACTTTTAATGCTGGAGATACTGTCAGATCTCCGGATGGGGTGGTAGTCTATAGCTGGAAAATGCTTACTCCACAAGTTAAGTTTATAGATGTATTTTTTGATGGTGAGGGTAATTTCGCAACCCCAATTGTGACTGATCAGGGCAGTCTTCTCACTCGCCCATATGGCTTTTAAATAGATGCAAGGCTAGGTCAGCTTATTACAAAAATAAGATAATCTAATTTGGCATTTAAACAAAGAATAATCAGTTGGGTTCGGAATTAAAAACCGTGAACAACTGATTTTCTGGGTTTAGATCAACAGCGTTTTTCAAACATATTATTAATCATATCTGGTTTATTATTTCATTTTTTTTACCCCCCCCCTTTTTTTTATTGCTCGTTTCAGGTTTTGTTTTTCCATATTTAAGCTATTGCAAATAAAGTATGAATTATTAACCGTATTTTGAATCATATCCTTATCAAATGGCTTGATAAATAGGTGCAAAAATGAAGAGGCTGATAACTGAAAA
>Ga0256840_1000273_pt1 | contig 52167 bp, 59 predicted proteins | sample 355202metaG_FD_185969 | JGI IMG/M metagenome (GOLD analysis project Ga0256840, IMG submission 185969) | Hydrothermal vent microbial communities from Mid Atlantic Ridge, Atlantic Ocean - 355-202 | ecosystem: Environmental > Aquatic > Marine > Hydrothermal vents | place: Atlantic Ocean: Mid...
ATCTCAAAACAAAGAAAATATAAAATATAACTTTAATCAATAATATTAATCAATTTTAAGATGAGCGACTCGCTGATTAAGTTCGTATTGCTGGTATCTCTTATTTTACAGCTTGTTTTTTGGAAATATTGGATTTTAGAAGGGATCAAATTGACACATCATAAGATTTTATAAATCGAGAATTTTAAGTAAAGTTTATGGTGAGAGTAATTGCTACTGGTACATTTGATATAATCCATCCCGGACACATCACATTCCTTAGAGAAGCAAAGAAGCTTGGAGATGAATTGATAGTTATTGTTGCAAGGGAAAAAAACGTTAAACATAAGCCAAAACCGATAATACCTGAAGAGCAGAGAAGAAGAGTTGTTGAAGGAATAAAGTACGTGGATAAAGCTATTCTTGGGGATGAAAATGATATTTTTAAGCCAATAGTTGAGTTGAAACCGGACATAATTGCATTAGGCTATGATCAGCATTTTGATGAGGAATGGCTACAAAATGAACTTAGAAAGAGAGGTATAAATGCAAAGGTTGTAAGAATAAAAGTAAAAGAAGAGTGTGAGTTATGCTCATCAAAGAAAATAATAAAAAGAATTGCTGAACTTGCGAAAAAGAGAGTTGAAGAATTTGAAAAGTCTAAATTGGTCGTTAAAGGAGGTGTTTAAGTGGATATTGAAGATTTACTAATGATTCCCGGACCCGTACATTTGCATGGGAGAATAATAAGAGCGATGGTTAAGCAGATGATAGGACACAGAAGTAAAAAGTTCAGTGAAATAATGGAATACTGTGTAAATGGTATGAAAAAGTTGTTTGGGACATCCAAAGACGTTTATTTGATTTCTGGTTCTGGAACAGCTGGGCTTGAAGCTGCAATTTCATCATTCTCAAAAGTTAAAAGAATAACTTGCATTGACAATGGTAAATTTGGAGATAGGCTTGGAAAAATAGCTTCTCGCTATACTAAAACAGATGTAGTTAGATTTGATTGGGGTAAACCAATTTTGCTGGATGATGTGGAAAAAAGTCTTGCAGAAGGTAGTGAAGCTTTAGCTTTCGTTCACAATGAAACTTCAACTGGATTACTTAATTCAGCTGAAAAAATAGTTAAATTGGCTAAAGAATATGATTGTTTAGTTATAATGGATGCTATAACTAGTGCAGGAGGAGACGTAGTTAAAATGGATGAATGGGGGGTAGATGTAGCTATTACCGGCTCTCAGAAGTGCCTTGGAATACCACCCGGCTTATCAGCTGTTGCAGTTTCTGAAAAAGCTTGGGAATATTACAATGAGAGCTGTCCTTTCTATTTGGATCTTGCAGCCTACAAAAAGAAGGCGAAAGATAATCAAACCCCATACACACCTGCAGTATCTCTATTCTTTGCACTTGAGGAGGCATTAAAAATGATTGAAGAAGAAGGACTCGAAAACAGGATTAAAAGACACAGAACTTTATCTAAGGCTGTAAGAGCATGGGTTGAGGAAACTGGGTTAGAGATGTTTCCTCAAACTAACGAAGTGAGCATGTATTCAAACACAGTTACAGCTATAAAAATGCCAAATGGCATAAAAGATTCCGAATTAAGAGGGAATCTGATGAAAGAATATGGGATACTGGTTTCTGGTGGACAGGAGCATTTAAAGGGAAAAATATTCAGAATTGGTACAATGGGTAACGTTGGTAAGAGAGAACTTGTAACGACTCTTGCAGCTTTAGAAGATATCTTGAGTAGATATATTAACTTAAAATCTGGTTTACATTCCGCATTTGAAATATTAAGAGAAATTTAAATAAAAATTTTTTATAAAAATTTTTAGCAACAAGTCTAATACGACTATAATCGAAGATTAATTTTACAATTAGTTGATACAACTAAGCAACTCAATAAAATTATAAAAGCTTTAATTTTTACGTAATTATTGAAAAAAAGTTAAAATGGTTTTGTATTATCAAATTCATCAATTTTTAAACTACTTTTAAATTATAACTATTTTTACTTTAAACTAAAAATTAAATGCATAACGCTTATCGACTAATGTCTATGGTGTAGAAATGCAATATATTGGATTTCGAGAATAATTTTTCAGAAATTATTAAATAAGATAACCATTAGCTAAAATAAAGAAAACTATAGAAGTTAATTTTGCAAATTTAGAATTATTATATTTATTTTTTATTGAACTATTATCGAAATTTTTAAATACTAAATTCATAATGGCAAATCGTGATAGATGAGGTATTAAATATGGGGGTGTTAAATTATGAAAATTGAGGAATCTGGAGTTCTTAAGGAATGGTGGTCAAATCCGGCAGTGGTAGGTCTAATGGGTTTTGCTCTAACTACTATGGCTACTGGCTTGTCTATTATGGGTTTTTGGGGTGCTGGCCCAACTCTCTGCTTAGCTTTGGCTTTTGGAGGTACAGCTCAATTTATTGCAGGAGTAATTGACTTGAGAAAAGGCAACATATTTGGCGGTTCTGCATTTATGTCTTATGGAGCTTTCTGGTGGGCTGTGTTTTTGAAGGATGTTGTTTTACCGCTAATGGGTGTCAAAACATCTCCCGCAGGAAATGCAGGGTTTGCACTAATGTGGTTCCTATTCACATTTGCATTTATGATAGCTTCTTTCAAAATTGGAAAGCTTCTTGCAACACTCTTTGTATTGCTGTGGATTGCATTTGGATTGCTAATACTGCTTCCTCTTGGAATGATCCCAGCAAAACCAGTTGGCGTGGAGGTGTTTGTAACAGGATTGGTAGCTTGGTACATTGCTATGGCAGAAGTTGTAAACACATTATATGGTAGAACTGTTTTACCTGTAGCATAATATACTATCTTTAAATTTTTTAACTCCAATAAGTGTTAAATTAAGATTTGTTTAACACCGAGAATTGTGGAGATAACAAAAGCATACTTACAAAAAAAGTTCGAGGAATACTATTCTAAAGCTTCTTTTAAAGTAAGAGATTTAGATAGAAGAGAATGGGCATTTGTTCCTATAAATGCAATTCCAGATTTTTTTATGCTTAGACACATAGCATTTAGCGATTTAAATGAATTAAAGGGCTATATTCTATCAAAAATTCCTCTTCATGCTTATTATTCTTCAGCATACTACGAAAGGCCGGGAGAAGAAAAAATGGAAGAGAAAGGATGGATATGTGCGGATTTAATATTTGATATAGATGCGGACCATATTCCAATTAAGGCAGATATGGAGAAAGCATTGGAAGTAGCAAAAAAAGAAATTGTCAGATTGTATAAAATTCTTGAAAGAGATTTTGGGATCTCCGATATGGAAATAGTTTTTTCAGGAAATAGAGGTTACCACATTCACGTTCACGATAAAGACTTTTTAAATCTTGAATCTACTGAAAGAAGAGAAATCGTGAATTATTTAACTTTCAACAGATTTTCAATAGATTCGCCTAACTCAACACAAAAGAGAAGGGTCTGCAGATGTACGACAAAGTTGATTTACTCAAAAATAAAAAGAGGTATAATCAAAAATAAAAGATTAAGAAAAAAAATTGAAATTAATAAAAAAAATTTATATTCCTGCGATTTATCAGTTTTAGCAAAAAAAGAGAGAAGTATATTTGAAGAGCATTTTAAATACTGTGTAAATCTTTTAAAAGTGCACATAGATGAGCCTGTCACCGCAGATATTCATAGACTTATAAGATTACCAAATTCATTACACGGAAAAACAGGGTTTGTTGTTAAACCTCTCAGTATATACGATCTTGACGAGTTTGATCCGTTTAAAGATGCTATAGTGTTTGGAAATGAAAATGTTAAAGTTAGATGTCTGAAAAGAGCAAATTTTAAAATTGGGGATATAAATATGAAAGTTAGACCGGGTGAAAAATTAAAATTACCTGAGTATGCTGCAATATTTTTAATTTGCAGGGGGATTGCGCTGTATGGACATTGAAGAATTAATGATAATCGTTGAAAAAAGTAGGAGAGCTATACAAGTCATTGAGGAGACACTCTTTGAGGATATAAGAGAAAGAATAAAGGAGTTGGAAGAGCTTAGAAAGAAAACAGATTCAGATGAGGAAATATTGAGGATTGATGATGAATTACGAACTTTGAAGAGAATACAAAGAAAACTTTTTGAGGAGAGGGTTGGTAAAATTATAAGGGTGGCGTGGGCGGAAGTGTGTGGTACTGTTAGTGGTGTGGAAGGTATAGAAAATCTAACAAGCAAAGAAAAGTTGTTTTATAGGGACTTAGTTACCCTAATATCATCTTTTAGAGATGAGGTTTTATTTGGATTAAAAACGGAAGAAAAAGAAGAAAAAATTGAAGAACCAGAAAAATATAAAGTTGTTCGCATTCTTGAAGAAGTTGAATTCGAAGGAATTGACGGAAAAACATATAAATTGAAGAAAGAAGATGTGGTAGCACTCCCTTCACTTAACGCTAATGCCCTTATAAAGGGCGGCGTTGCAGAAGTAATTGAAATTAAGAGGTGAGCGTAATGAAGTATCCGAAAAAAGTTAAAACTTTCTGTAAATACTGTGGAAAGCATACGATCCATGAAGTTGAGAAAGTAAGTAAAGGAAAACAAAGCTCTTTGAAATGGATTAACAGGCAGAAAAAGAGGAGAGGTAAAGTTGGTAACCTTGGTAAATTCAGTAAAGTGCCGGGAGGAGATAAACCCACTAAGAGAGTGAACATAAGATTTAGATGTACTGTCTGTAAGAAAGCCCATCATAGACCGACATGGAGAGTAAAAAGATTTGAACTTGTAGAAAAATGATTGCGAGGTGATAGGTGTGGCAAGTTTAAAGAAAAGTCATTTTATCAGAGTAAAGTGTCCGGATTGTGAGAATGTTCAAGTAATTTTTGATCATGTTTCAACAGTTGTAAAATGTCTCGTTTGTGGTAGGACTCTTGCTGAACCTACTGGAGGAAGAGCCAAAATTAAAGCTGAGGTGATTGAAGTAGTTGACAAGGATTACAGGTGAATTTAAATGCCGAACATCTTTGTCGAGGAAATAGTTCACACACCAATAGAAAAACAAGAAATAGAAATAGTAGAAAGAAAGGGCATAGGCCACCCGGATAGTCTTGCTGATGGAATAGCAGAGGCTATGAGCAGAGCTTTAAGTCAGGAGTACATAAAAAGAGTTGGTGGAGTTTTACACCACAATACGGATGAAACACAGATTGTAGCTGGAAAAGCAAAACCTGAGTTTGGTGGTGGAGAAATTATACAACCAATATACATACTTCTTGTTGGTAGAGCAACTAAGGAGTTCGATGGAACGTATATACCCGCAGACAAAATCGCTCTAAAAGCAGCAAGAAACTATGTTAAGTGGAGTATGCACAATCTTGATGTGGATGGAGACGTAATATTCGATGTTAGGCTCGGAGAAGGTAGTACCGATTTAAAAGATGTTTTCAAAAGAGGTAAAGTTCCACTTGCCAACGACACATCTTTTGGGATTGGCTACGCTCCTCTAAGTGAAACAGAGAAACTCGTTTACAATGTTGAAAAAAGAATATACTATGAATTTAGGAAAAAGAATCCGGGAATTGGTGAAGATGTAAAAGTGATGGGCCTAAGAGAGAAAGACAAAATAAAGCTCACAGTAGCTTGTGCATTTATTGGTGAATATATCTCAAGTTTAAGCGAGTATGATTCCTTAAAAACAGAACTGAGAGAATGGATTCAAGAGATATCAAAAGAATACACTGAGAGAGAAGTTGAAGTTTTTGTAAATACTGCAGACTGCTATGAAACTGGTTGCTATTATTTAACAGTAACTGGGACCTCAGCTGAAAATGGAGATGATGGTAGCGTTGGGAGAGGAAATAGATGTAATGGACTGATAACCCCCGGAAGACCTATGAGTATGGAGGCAACTAGTGGTAAAAATCCGATAAATCACGTTGGAAAAATATACAACTTATTGGCAAATAGAATTGCCTTTGATTGCGTTGAAAATGTTGAAGGGATTGAAGAAATTTATGTCAGAATACTCAGCCAGATAGGTAAGCCTATAAATGAACCGAGAGCTTTAAGCATACAAATACTTCCAAAGAAAGGTTATGATGTTAAAAAGATGGAGAGAGATATATATGAAATAGCTGAAAATTGGCTCAACAATACATCTAAAATAACAGAAATGGTAATAAACGGAGAATTAAAGACGTTTTGATTTAAATTGGCTTTCATATAGTTTGGCTATTCTTTCTATTGTATCTGCTTCTTCAATACTTTTATCTTCTCTCAATCTTATAAATCTCGGAAAACGTAGTGCAAAACCACTTTCATACTTTGGGCTTTTTTGAATTTCTTGATATGCAACTTCGAAAACGTAGTAAGGTCTGAACTTTATAACTTTACCCTCCTGATATTCAATTAGTGGTTTGAAAAGCTCTGTGAGCTCTTCAAGCTCATCATCCGTAAATCCAGTAGCTACCTTTCCAACTCTAAGCAATCTGCCATATTCATCTCTACATGCAAGTTCAAAAGAACTTATCAAATGACTTCTTTTGCCTTCTCCCCACTCACCACCTACAACCACTAAATCGAGATTCTCCATGACTGGTTTAAGTTTTAACCAATTTTTGCCTCTCTTTCCCGGTATATATGGGGAATTTAGGTTCTTCATCATAACTCCTTCATGTCCAGCATCTAAGGCTTGATTATATATTTCTTCAACTTTTTCAACACTATCTGTAACAACTTGATCAGCAACTGTTATTTTTTCAGATTTTTCTACTATTGATTCAAGAATGGCCCTTCTCTCTTTTAGAGGTTTGTCTATGATTTCTTCTCCATTTATGTATAGTATATCGAACAAATAGACTTTTATTGGTATTTTTTCTAGCATTTTTCCAATTTCATGCTTTCTTCTAAATCTTCTAAGTATGTGTTGAAAAGGCATGGGTCTTCCATCTTTTATTGCAACTGCTTCTCCATCCAATATAACTTCTCCTTTAACTACTTTTTTTACTTCATCCACTATTTCTGGCAGAGCAGATGTAACGTTTTCTAACCTTCTCGAATATATAGTAACTTTACCATTGCCCCAATGAATTTGAACCCTTGTTCCATCAAACTTCCACTCCACACCAACTTTTTTCATCTCTCTTATTGCAGAGTCTATGCTTTCTGCAACTTGTGCCAACATCATTTTTACTGGAATGTGTAGTTGAATTTTTAGTTTCTCCAAACCCTTTCTACCCTCATTTTTTGCAACTATTGCAACTCTGCCAAAGTCGTTTGTAATCATGTATGCTCTTTCAACAAGCTCACTGCTAATACCCCAAGCTTTTGCTATGGCATCTCTTATTATTCCTTCACCGACTCCAAGCCTCATCTCACCCAATATCAATCTGGTTAGATACCTCGCCTCAATTGGAGTAGATGCAATATACAGATCTACAAGAAGTTTGACTTTCCTTTTTTGACTACCCTCTCCTGTTAGAGAGCTTATTTCATCAAAGATTTCCCTTACTTTCCTTATTGTTAGTTCTTCTTGAAACAGTGTAAGCTGCTTTTTCTTTCTTATGAGAGTCTCTGCAACTATGCCTAAATCACCAGTTTCCCTAAGCAAATTTTCTATTTTGCTTTTTTCCACACCGGTAGCTATTTTTAAAGCCTCATACAACAGACCAATTCCAATGCCTAACTCTCTTTCATCCCAACTTGGATAAACTTTACCCATTAAAAACAATACTACGTTATACAAATCAGAGTCATCATCTATTTTTCTAAGAAAACTGGCAATTTTTGCAGTTATTTCAAGAGTTGATGATATTTTTTCAAGCGAACTACAAAACTCCGCAAACTCTTTGAACGTTAGCATGTAAGGTTATACAAATTCAAAAGTTATAACTTTTTTTAAAACCACTTTTTTGTTTTATTTTTAGAAATTCGTCGAAAGCTTTCTTCGCTTCTTCACTTAAAGATTCGTACAATTCATTTTTAATAACTCTTATATGTCTTTCTGGAATGTCCACGTAAAGCACTTCATCTCCCTCTATGTTTCTACCCACGTATGCACCCTCGATTGCAACAGCGAGTTCATCCCCCTCATTAGCTACATTTACAAAATCGTTTTCTTTTTTCATACTTTTTACAGTCCCCACTACAGTTCCATCTGATTTAATTAATTTCACATCCTTTTTTAACTCTCCAGCAAGAATCTTAACACCAATTATAGCGGGTTTACACCTTCTAAAAACGTAGTTCTTTAATAGTTTGATTTTAGCAGGCATTATTAGAGACTCTACTTTCTGTCTTTCTCTTTCAAGTTTCAATTTCTCTCTCCATTCTGTAACTTTATCGATAAGGGAGTATATTACTGAATCTATAAACAATTTAACTTCGTACTTTTCCGCCTCTTCTCTTACACCCGGTAAAGTTTTTACATTAAATCCAATTATTATCCTATTTAATTCATCTCTATTTGCAGAGGCTTCAACAACATCCCTTTTATCTATATCCCCAACTTCAGCTTTCTTTATAGGGATATTGTTTTCCCTTAATTCATTTATTATAGCCTCAAGTGATCCAAGAGTATCTGTTTTGAGAACTACTCCTTCTTCATCTGTTTTAATTGTTATTTCTTCGTATTCTTTTCTTATTCTTTCTCTAAACTTTTTAATGTCTTCTTCACTTTCAACAGCTTCGAACTCACTTCCAGCAACTACATTTTCTAAGTTGGGAGCTACTATTTTTATTCCAGCAGCAGCTGTAACTTCTTTTACACCTTTAAATTTGCTCTCTACTCTCATTTCCTTAGCAGGACGAGGTTTTAAAATTCCTCTAATTTTTGTAACTATAACATCGTCTTTGCCAGCTATTACTATCGTATCTCCAACTCTAAGCGTTCCATCGTATAGAATGACATCACATGTAATTCCCAATCCCTTTTCTTCTTTAACTTCTAAAATAGTCCCCTTAGCTTTTCCTTCCACATGCAATTTTAGATTATCTTCAAGATACTTTTGAGCCAATCCTACTAAGAGCATTAATAACTCAGGTATTCCTTCTCCCGTTATTGCAGATATTGGAACTATTGCCACCGTCCTTGTAAAATCTTTAATTCTATCAAATCTCTCAGCATTAAAACCATGTTCATATAACTTTGCTATTAGCTCGTATATCTTATTTTCCAATCTACTTTTTACAATATCATCTTGTTTTGCAAAAGATCTTATAAAAGGTTGATTTTCGTACTTTTGCCATCCCGGAATTCTATCTATTTTATTTGCCGCAACAACAAAAGGTGTTTTAAACGTTTTTAAAATAGATATAGCTTCTTCAGTTTGATCTTTAAAACCTTCATTTATATCAACAATTAGTATAGCCAAATCAGCGAGAGCTCCTCCTCTCTTTCTTAAGTTTGTAAAAGCCTTATGTCCTGGAGTATCTATAAACAGTAAACCCGGAATTTTTACGTTGCTCTTCCACAAATCCCCGCAAATTTCTTTTATTACTTCTACTGGTATTTCAGTTGCGCCTATGTGTTGTGTAATACCACCCGCTTCCTTAGCCGTAACTCTGCTTTTTCTTATTTTGTCAAGAAGAGTAGTCTTTCCGTGATCCACATGTCCAAGAACAGAAACTATAGGTGTTCTCAGTTTTTTCTGTTCTTTTTTACTTTTTTTGCTCATTTACATTGCACCTCAGAAAAAGAGTTGAAAAAAGAAATAAAAATTACTCGTAAATCCACTCTTCTCCTGATTTAGAGTACTCTATAATTTCTTCTGCATCAAAAAACAATGAAATTTCTCTCTCTGCAGACTCAAGCGAGTCTGAGGCATGAACTACGTTTCTTCCTATGTCCATACCAAAGTCTCCTCTAATAGTTCCCGGATTTGCCTCAGCCGGATTTGTGGCTCCGACTAAGGTTCTAACTATTTTCACCGCCTCTTTTCCCTCTACAACCATTGCCACTACTGGGCCTGATGTTATATAGTCCACAAGTGCCTGAAAAAACGGTTTTTCCGAGTGTTCGGCATAGTGCTCTTTTGCAAGCTCTTCTTGTATCCATAGCATTTTCATTGCGACTATCTTGAGGCCTTTTCTTTCAAGACGTCTTATTACTTCTCCAATTAGTCCTCTTTGAACACCATCCGGTTTTATCATTATAAATGTTCTCTCCATATTCTTCACTTCCTATAGTATTTAGTCCACTTTAGTTTTCTTGGATTTCTCTTGAGTTCAAGCATGTTTTTCTCACATTTTCGTGAACAAAAGTAGAGTACTTTACCATCCTTTGTTACATACATTTTGCCAGTTCCTACTTCTATTTCATACCCGCAGAATGAACATACTTTCTTTTCCATTGTTATCACCTTACTAATAGTTTTCTAGCTTCTCTTGCTGTCTCTTTAATCATTAAAACGTCCCCTACTCTTACAGGGCCGAAAACGTTTCTTGTTATAATTCTTCCTTTGTTTTCACCTGCAAGAACTCTAACTTTTACCTGAGTAGCCTCACCATGCATTCCAGTTCTACCTATTATTTCAATTACTTCTGCAGGCTGAATATCCTCCTCTTCAGCCATATTACATCACCTACTATTTACTTCTTCAAACCTTCAATTTTCTTGACTATTTGACTCAATTCTTTTTTAGCTTCTCCTTCATTTACTATAGCAGCTGCGGAACAATCTACTTCTATTCCTACAGCCTGACCTATTGCACTCTTTCCATTTATATATATGTATGGTATGTTTTTCTCTTCGCAAAGCAATGGCAAATGGGCGACTATTTCTGGAGGATCTACGTCTGTTGCTATGTAAACTAACTTTGCAATACCTCGTTCAACAGCTTTAGTTGTTTCATTTGCACCTTTCTTCACTTTTCCAGTTTCTCTCACTTTTTCAAGCAAAGCTAAAGCCTCATTCTGTAGTTCTTCAGGAACATCAAATCTGACGTACACACTCATACACTAACACCTCCTTCCTCTCGTCATCATTCATCGGCTTTTTAAATTTTAGCCGAAAGTACTAACTTGCTTATGTATGTGACTTTAAAAGTTTTCTCTGTATACCCTTTAAAACAAAAAAATAAAAAATACTTGTAAACCAAACACTTAAAAGTGTTCAAAAGAGCTGATAAAATTGGCACCAATACTATGAATGTGGAAGAGCTTGAGGACTTTGTTTCAAAGTATGTAGTGAATATACTCAAAAAAAGAGGAATTAAAGATTTATTTCCTCCACAAGCTATAGCTGTGGAAAAAGGGCTTTTTTCAAATAAAAATATGGTAATAGCAGTTCCAACTGCCAGCGGTAAAACTTTGATAGCAGAATTAGCTATGTTGTGGGATATAATAAGAGGTGGTAAGTGTTTATACGTAGTACCTCTAAGAGCTTTAGCAAGTGAAAAATACGAAACTTTCAAAGAATGGGAAAAAATAGGGTTAAAAATAGGGATATCAACCGGGGATTATGAATCAAAAGATGAATGGTTGGGTGAATGCGATATAATTATAACAACTGCAGAAAAGGCAGACTCCCTAATTAGAAATAAGGCAGGATGGATTAACAAAATTACAACTCTTGTTGTTGATGAAGTTCACTTACTTGATTCTGCTAAAAGAGGGCCAAATTTAGAAATACTAATGTCAAGAATGAGGAAGAAGAGAATAATTGCACTATCTGCAACAATACCAAATGCAGATGAAATAGCAAGTTGGCTGAGGGCTGAGTTGGTTAAGAGTGAGTGGAGACCAGTTCCATTATACGAGGGTATTTTATATAGGGGTAAAGTTGAATTTTATGAAAACGGAAAAATTACGGACGTTCGAGAATATTTTGAAGATTATACCGATTTGGTAGTAGATTGTATTAAAAAAGGAGGACAAGTTTTAGTTTTTGACTCTACTAGAAAAAATGCTGAAAGTACTGCTTTAAAATTATCTGAATTAGATTTTGGAAAAAATTTGAAAAAAATTGCTGAGAGTTTACTCGAAGAAAACGATGGAGAAATGAGTATTAAACTTTCAGAATGCGTTAAAAAAGGTGTTGCTTTTCATCATGCTGGTTTGCTTAATTCACAGAGAAATACAATAGAGAAGGCTTTTAAATCAGGTAAAATAAAAGTAATTGTTTCAACGCCAACCTTAGCTGCTGGAGTAAATTTACCCGCAAGAATGGTTATTGTAAAAACGTACTACAGATTTTCTGGATCTTTCAACAAACCAATAAAAGTTATGGAATATAAACAAATGGTTGGTAGAGCTGGAAGACCGGGAATGGATGATAAGGGGGAGGCTGTAATAGTGGTAAAAAGTGAAAAAGCAAAAATGGATGTATTTAATAGATATATAAATGGAGAAGTGGAGAGAGTTCAATCGAAACTTGGTACAGAAAACAGTATTAGATTTCATACCTTAGCTCTTGTATCTGAACTAAAAAATACGGAAAAAATAGAGGAATTTTTTGAATCTACATTCTTCTTTCATCAGAATGAAGTGCCTGTTTGGTTTGAAATAGAGAGAACTATTGGACAACTTGAGAAGTGGGGTTTTGTAGAAAGAGAAGGGATAAACGTTGGAGTAACATCTCTTGGAGAGCTAATTTCTAAGCTATACATAGATCCGCTAACTGGACACATATTTAACTTTGAGTTGGATAGATGTGAGAACTTAAGTGAAATATCAATATTGCATTTAATATGTAGATCCCCGGATATGGAAAAATTGTACATAAAGAGAGATGACGATTGGTTAGAAGATCTTTTGTTTTCAGTTTACGATGAATTAACTTACGTTCCTCCATCCTCCTCTTTTGAGTATGATTGGTTTTTGGAAGAGTTAAAAACAGCATCTTGCTTAAAAGATTGGATAAATGAGGTAAATGAAAACACAATATGCGAAAAATATGGAATTGCACCGGGAGATCTTAGAAGAATTGTTGAAACTGCTGAGTGGTTAATGCATGCTTTGTATAGAATTGCAGAGTTTAAAGGGCATAGGTTGAGTGGTAAACTTCATTCTATGGTTTTGAGAATTAAACATGGTGTCAAAGAGGAATTGATAGATTTAGTTAAAATAAAAGGTATAGGGAGAATTAGAGCTCGAAAGTTGTATAATTCAGGTATAAAAGACCTCGAAACTCTTTTAAAGCACAGGGATAGAGCGGGAAAAATTATTGGAAAGAAAATTGTGGAAAAAGCAATAAATGATAAAAATCTTTAAATCCACGTTGATTTTGTTGTACACATGAGTTTAGCTTATAGAAATACATATCTTGAAAAAGTTGGAGAGCTAATGAAGTACTGTATGGAACTTTCAAAAACTGTTGATGAGGCTATGGATGATATAAAAAGAGTTTCAAAAGATTTAAGGGATCCAGAACTCGTTTTGGATATGTTCAGAAATGATGCAGAATCTATAACCCATATATTCATGTCAGGTGAAGTTTCAGTAGATGATGCACAGGATAATTTGAAAAAGCTAAAGAGGTACGCTTTAACTCAATTGAAAGAACACTACTCCATGATAATAGACTTGTTGAAAGATACGCAGAAAAAAATAAACGAATGTATCGAGAAAACTATAGAAGAGATAGATGAAACTTTGCCGGAATCCACTTTGGAGGAAATAAAAATTAGTATAGATAGATCCTTAGAAGAGTTAGAATTGTTATCTAAGGAAATGCGTTAAAAATGGACGTTAATGAATTATTCTGCCCTGTTTGTGGAATGCTCAAAAGTAGATGTAGGTGCAAAAAGAAGTCAAGGAGGATAAAAAATCTTGAATTATGTCCAAAAGAGGACCTAAGACCACTTTTTGATACAGAAGATGAAATAATTCTTTACAAATGTTTTGAACCGTACAAAAAAGAGCCTTCAGTAAGCTTAAATGATGTTGACTTGTCGGATAGCTTGAAAAATGCACTTAGGCGTAGAGGAATAGAAAAACTATATCCATTTCAGGCTGATGCAATTAGAAGCATAAAAAAAGGAGAAAATGTAGTTATAACAGCCCCAACTGGATTTGGAAAAACTGAAGCTTTCTCTCTACCAATAATAGATGAAATAGCCAATGGTGGAATAGCCGTAATAGTTTATCCAACAAAAGCTCTTGCAAGAGATCAATTTGAGAAGATATCTTATTACTCATCTTTTCTTGGATTAAAAACTGTTAAATTTGATGGAGATTCAAATTACGAAGATAGAAGATACGTTCTTTCTGGAAAAGCAGACATTATTCTTACAAACCCGGACATGATTGATTATCACCTAAGGAAAAGCACGAATTTGAGAAGTGTGCTAAGAGATATGAGGTATTTTGTATTGGATGAATTGCACTCGTATTCGGGAATACTTGGTACAAATTTATACTATCTAAATCTGAGACTTGAAAGATTTGCAGACTACAATATAGTATGCTCTTCTGCAACTATTGCAAATCCGCGTGAGTTTGCAGAAAACTTATTTGAAAGAAAATTTAAACATATACATGGAGATCATAGGAAGGCAAGAATGCACTTTATAATGAGAATGACACCCTCTATTTATTCTACGTTAGTTGAAATAGTTTCAGTATTGAAAGATAAAAAAATACTCATATTTGGAAACTCATACAAGTTTGTTGAAACTGCTGCGTGGATTCTAAAACAGAATGGCATACATGCAAAAGTTCACAAGGCAGGACTTACTAAGGAATTAAGAGCCAAAATTGAGAGAGCTTTTAAAATGGGTGATCTTAAAGTATTGGTTTCAACTCCAACTCTTGAACTTGGAATAGATATAGGAGATGTTGATGTTGTCATATCTGAGCTTGTAAATTACTCAACTTTCGTTCAAAGAGCTGGAAGAGCTGGAAGAATGGGACAAGAATGTATTGGTATATTACTCATGAGAGAGGAAGATACAATAGCGCAGTACTATAAAATAAAACCGGAAGAGTACTTTAGAGATTCGATGTACTGTTACATTGAAAAATTAAATGAAGAGTTGATGAAGTACCAGCTTCTATCAATGTGTATTGAAAAACCTCTGAATATTAGAGAAGTTAGAAAAGAATGGTTTAGTGCAATAGATTATCTTTTGAATTATGGGTACATTGATAGAATTGATTCTAAACTTGTTTCATCGAGATTGGACTTGTTTAAGGATTATAGTATCAGAGGTATTGGTGACAAAGTTAAAATGATATACAGAGGAGAGGTAATCGGAGATAGGACTCTCCCCGTGGCTATAAAAGAACTATTTCCCGGAAGTATAGTAATACATGGGGAAACAAAGTACAGATGTGTATCCTTAGATTTGAGAAGAGGAGAGGCTATTCTTGAAAAATGTTCAAAAGATGAAATTGGAAGAATTACTGAACCGCTTTACATGTCTATACCTGTAATTAAGCGAGTTGAGATACTTCTCAAAGATTCAGCTTACTGTTCTATGGATATAACAATTTCTGTTTTTGGGTACATTGTGAAAGATATTTTTACTGGAAAAAAGTTAGAAACAAACTATATAGATCCCGTTAGCTATACATTCCCTACAAAGGGATTTATTTTATCAGTTCCATTTCCTGAAGAAAGAGATTATGAGAACTACTATTCCGGCAGTTTTCATGCTTTAGAGCATGTATTAATAGAGGCAAGTGATGCTCTTACGGGCGGTGGAAGTCAGTATATTGGTGGTATATCAACTCCTGAAGGAGATATATTTGTTTACGATGCTGTTAAAGGTGGATCAGGATTGAGTAAACTACTCTTTGATAGATTGGAAAAAGCGTTTAAAATTGCCTACGATGTATTGAGGAGCTGTGATTGTAATAGGGTTGAGGGTTGTCCAAAGTGCACTTACAGTTATCATTGCGGAAACAACAACACACCCTTAAATAGAATCGGTGCTATGCTCTCTGCCGAAAAATGGTTAAAAGGTGAAAGAAGGGTTGTAAATCCAAACAAATATATGGATGTTGGAGAGTTTATTTACTTCCCCTAAAGATTTTTAAATTATTTACACTTACTTTTTTCATGGGTAGGGTTTGGAAGTTTGGCGATGATATCGATACGGATGTAATAATTCAGGGTAAATATTTAGTTATCAATGAACCAGAAGAATTAGCAAAACACGTTTTCGAAAATATTAGGCCAGAATTTGCAAAAAAAGTTAGAGCTGGAGATTTTATTGTTGCTGGAAACAACTTTGGATGCGGGAGTAGTAGAGAACATGCGCCTCTCGCATTAAAAGCTACGGGAATAGAAGCTGTAATAGCTAAATCATTTGCTAGAATCTTCTTTAGGAATGCAATAAATATAGGTCTAAAAGTAATTGAGTGTGAACAGGCTGATAAAATTGACGAAGGGGACGATATAGAAATTGACTATGAAAATGGAAAAATAATCAACAAAACCAAAAATGAAGAATACCAAACAACTCCCATACCGGAGTTTTTAAGACAAATAATCGAGTGCGGAGGTTTAGTGGAATTTGGAAAGAAAATTACTCCCTTATAGCTGTTATAAGTTTTACGTTGCTAACACCTTTGATTGTAGTTATTTTATCAACAAGCTTTTTTATTTTTGGCATTTCTCCTTTAACAATCACCATCTCAAGACAATTGTCACTATCGAGATGGATATGCATAGTTGTAACTATTATATCAACGGCTTCATGCTGTAGTGAAATTATGGCATCACTTGTACCTTTGTAATGGTGATTGTAAAGAATGGTTATTACTCCTACAATTTCCCCTTCTTCCTTTTCCAGCCATTTGTATTCTGCAATGTAGTTTCTTATAGCATCTCTTATGGCTTCACTTCTCGATGAGTATCCTCTCGTTTTAATAATACTGTCAAACTCTTCAAGTAAGTTCTTAGGTAGGCTAACACCTATTCTTGTAACTCCTTCTTCCATACTTCTGGTTAAATTTAAATAAATAAAAATATTGCTAAAAATTTACGTGATTTCAATTATTTCACCAGTCTTATCCCAAACCTTCATTCCAAGTTTTTTTAATTCTCTTGCAAATTCCTCGCTATTTAGAGCATTCAAAAACTTCATAACTTCTTTTTTGTTTAATCTATCTTTCCTTACTACAAAATCATATTCCTCATCTCTGACAGGTATAAAATCTAAACCATATATGTCTGCAACACTTTTTATTCCAAGACCTACATCGGCTCTTCCAGAAAGTACTGCTACTGCTACAGAAGTGTGTGTTTTTGCTTCAATTTCATAACCCTTTATTTTTTTAGTCAAATCTTCAAAGTTAATCCCTTCTTTTTTAGCTATATCTTTTAGGTGCATATCTAAAAGAATTCTCGTTCCAGAACCGGGATTTCTGTTTACAATTCTAACGTCCTCTCTTAACAAGTCTTCAAACCACTTTATCTTTTTTGGATTACCTTTCTTAACGATCAATCCCTGCTCTCTTAAGTAACCTTTTATTAATACAGCGTTTTTCAGTCCAAGCTTTTTTATAAATGGAATGTTGTACTCACCGCTCTCATCTAGGAGATGAGTACCAGCAATATCAGCCTCTCCTCTTTTAATAGCTATTAAACCGCCCATTGATCCAACATTAATTGTCTTTGCTTTTAACTTAGAAATTCTTAGTAAGACGTCTAAGCCTATGCAGTGACTACCAATTATAACAAGATCTGCCGGTTTAAGAGTAGAAAATAATTTTACTTTTACTTCACTTTCCTCTAAGAATATTGCATTTTCTTCAATCTCTATGAATCCATCTGCTACTGCTAATTTTGATATCATGGCTGAATAATTACCAGTTAGTGGATAGGCAAAGTAATCTTTTTCCCCTCTTACAAGGCAGACCGGCCTCAATTCTTTTCTACCGTATGGAGATGTAATTCTATATCCTACCTTAGCTATTACATCTTTTTTTTGGTCATCCATGCCAGATAAGTATCTTAGCAAAGGTGAAACAAATAATTCAAATATCATAAAAGCAGAAGTAGGGTATCCGGGAAGAGCAAAAACTGGTTTTCCATTGACAATTCCAAAAGCTGCAGGTTTTCCCGGTTTTATAGCTATGCCATGTACAAGTAGCTCACCAACTTCATCAAGAATTTTGTAAACGAGATCACCTTCCCCAGCAGAAGTGCCTCCTGATGTAATTACAATCTTAGCTTTTTCAGTTGCATCCAGTATAGTATTTTTGAGTTTTTCCTCCTTATCTTCTACAACCTTGTTTAATACAACTTTCCCACCATTTTCTATAACTGCTAAGGAAAGAGTGGCTGTATTTATATCGTATATTTTTCCGGGCTTAAGCTTTTCATCCCACCTACATAGTTCGTTACCTGTGGATATTATCGCCACTTCTGGCATCTTATATACTTTGACTTTGCCTATCCCACAAGCTGCCAACAATCCTGCCTCTCTGGTGGTTATTTTACTTTTAGCTCTCACAAGTAATTCTCCCGCCATTATATCACTGCCAGCGAATAAAACGTTCTCCCCCGGAGCTACAGCTTTATAGACTTCTAAATTCTCGTTCTCGTTGGTATATTCTACCATAACAACAGCATTTGCACCCTCCGGCATCATAGCTCCAGTAGATATTCTAACAGCTTCACCTCTCTCAACTCTTACTTTCGGCTCTTCTCCAGTTTCAACTTCTCCAACAACTTTTAATATGGCAGGATTGCTTTCATCAGCTCCAAACGTATCTTCAGCCTTAACTGCATAACCATCCATTGCAGCTCTATCAAATGGAGGAACATCAATGGGAGAATAAACATCTTCAGCCAAAACTCTATTGTAACATTCTGTTAAATCCACAAGTTCGTACTCTGGTTTCACTAAATTTTTTATATGCTCTAAAACTTCTAAAGCCTCTTCGATGGAAATAAGTTTTCTAAAAATCTTCCTCATATTTATCACCAAGATCAGATTTTACCAGATGTCTCGTAAGTTTAACTTCTACAATTTCTCCAGCTTCTATTCCCTCTAAATTTTCAGGAATTTCAACTATGCCGTGAACTCTGGAAAAAGATGAAAGAATACCAGAACCGGAAGTCATTACGGGGATTACTTTAAAATCTTTATTTAGCCTTACCCTCGCAAAAGTTCTTGTGCCAGCGTTTGAAGGTATTCTTCTTTCAACTTCAGCTTTAATTACTTCGTTTGGATAGGCTAAAACTTCAGTATTTTGTAACTTCCAAATTGCAGGATAAACAAACAATTTAAGAGTTATTAAACACGCTACAGGCGATCCGGGAAGAGCAAAAACTGGTTTTCCATTGACAATTCCAAAAGCTAAGGGCATACCCGGTTTTATAGCTATGCCATGTACAAGTAAATCTCCGTAATCTTCTATTACCTCTGGCATAATATCTTTTTTTCCTGCAGAAGTAGCTCCAGTAAAAACTATAGCATCACAATTTAAAGCTTTATCAAATGCTTTGTGCATTTCTTTTACATCATCTTTAACTATTCCGAGATCAATGACCTCACATCCAATGCTTTTCAAACAACTTATTATATTTGGTCTGTTTGAATCTGGAATTTTAGCAACTTCTGATGAGCTTAAAACATCACAAATTTCATTTCCTGTAGAAGCTACAGCTACTTTAACTTTCTTTGCAACTTTCAACTTTCTTACTCCCGCAGAGAGAAAGTATCCTACATCAAAAGGCTGAACAATGTTTCCAGACTTCATAATTATTTTTCCAGCTGTAAAGTCCTCTCCTTTCTTTGAAACGTTCTCCCCCGGAGCTACAGCTTTATAGACTTCTAAATTCTCGTTCTCGTTGGTATATTCTACCATAACAACAGCATTTGCACCCTCCGGCATCATAGCTCCAGTAGATATTCTAACAGCTTCACCTCTCTCAACTCTTACTTTCGGCTCTTCTCCAGTTTCAACTTCTCCAACAACTTTTAATATGGCAGGATTGCTTTCATCAGCTCCAAACGTATCTTCAGCCTTAACTGCATAACCATCCATTGCAGCTCTATCAAATGGAGGGATTGTCAATTTTGCAATGACATCTTCAGCCAAAACTCTACCACATGAGTCCAAAGTATCTATGATCTCACAACCGGTTCTATGTTTTATAGCTTTTAGAAGTTTTTTCAAAGCTACATCCAATTTTTCTCTTTTCTTTATCATTGTTATGTACAATTATTCAAATCGATTTATTAAGTATGTGGTAAATTTTATCTGCTTTTTAAACAACGGCTGGAGGGTGGTAACTTGGAGGTAGTTGTAATAGGTGGAGGAGCAGCAGGTTTAAAAGCTGCTGCAAGAGTAAGAAGATTAAACGATGAGGCAAAAATAACAGTTGTTGAGGCTGGAAAATATCCTTCAATTTCAAGGTGTGGCCTTCCTTTTTATGTAGGTGGTATGCTTCAAGAGGCAAAAAATCTGCTTGAAACTACTTATGGTGTTGTAAGGGATGTAAATTACTTTAAAAAAGTAAAAAACATAGACATTCTTATAGAAACAAAAGCAGTTGAAATTGATAGGGAAAGAAAAACTGTTAAAGTTGAAGGAAAAGTAAATGATGAATTAAATTACGACTACTTGGTAATTGCTACCGGTTCAAAACCAGTTAAACCACCAATTGAAGGAATTGACGAAGATGTTGAAGGTATAACCTTCCTACACAGTTTGGAGGATGCTGAGAAAATATTTGAGATGTGGGAAGAGGATGCTGAGAAAGCTGTGATAATTGGTGCTGGTTTAATAGGAATGGAATGTGCTGAAGCATTACACAATCTTGACTTGGAAGTTACAGTTGTAGAAATAATGGATCACATTGTCCCAACTTTGTTGGATGAAGATATAGCTAAGATGGTTGAGACACACATCAAAGAAAAAATTAACTTGCTAACATCATCAAAGGTTGAAAAAATTTTAAACGATGGAGAAAAAGTTACTGGAGTAGTTGTAAATGGAAAGGAAATAGAGACTGATCTTGTAGTTGTTGCAGCAGGAGTTAGACCTAATGTAGATCTTGCAGTTAAATGTGGGTTAGAATTGGGTGAAACGGGAGCGATAAAAGTTAATGAAAAAATGCAAACAAGTGATAAGAGTATATATGCTGGCGGAGATTGTGTTGAATGCACAAATATAATAACTGGAAAAAAAGTTTACACACCGATGGGTTCAGTTGCAAATAAACAGGGTAGAGTTATTGGAGATAATATTTGTGGAATTGAATCTACTTTTCCCGGGGTTTTGGGTACAGCAATATTTAGGATATTCGGAATGAACGTTGGTAGAACTGGTTTGTGTGAAAAAGAGCTAAGTAATGCTGTAGTTGGAAGAACTGCTGGTGCGGACAGATTCCATTTTCATCCAGAGCACAAGCCAATTAGAATTAAATTAATTGCAAGTGGAAATAAAATAGTTGGTTGTCAAGTGGCTGGTTTTGGAGCTGTAGATAAAAGATTAGATGTAGCTGTTTCTGCAATCCAAATGGGTGCAACTGTCGATGACTTAGCTAACTTTGATTTAGCTTATGCACCACCGTTTTCAACTGCTATTGACTTAATAATAGCATCAGCCAACATGATTAGAAACAAACTTTCTGGACTTGTTAATAGCATTTCACCAGTTGAATTTGCTAAAATGCTACAAAGTGATGATAAATTTACAGTTATAGACATCAGAACAGAAAAAGAATTTAAAGCAAGGAGTGTTCTTGATGAAAGAGTTATAAACATACCTCTATCTGAAATCAGAGAAAAAGTAAACGACATACCCGATAGTGCAATTTTAATCTGTCAGGTTGGTACGAGAAGCTACGAAGCTGCGAGATTTCTAATGCAGAAAGGCAAAAATGTTAAAGTTGTAGATGGAGGTTACGCATTCTTCCAGCCAGTTCTTGAAAGCTATGGAATAGAGGTGGGTGAGAGATGAAATTGAGTAAAGTTGGGTTTGTTGGTGCCGGTAGAATTGGATCTACATCGGCTTATACATGTCTATTGAACATGGATATAGATATAGCAATTGTTGATATAGCTAAGGATTTGGCTGAGGGGGAGGCTGAGGATTTAGCTCATGCAGCTTCAGCTCTTGGTAAAGATGTCGATATTGTTGGAGGGGATGATTACTCTCTACTCAAAGGATGTGAAGTTGTGGTTGTTTCAGCGGGTATGGCGAGAAAGCCGGGAATGACAAGGTTGGATTTAGCAGAAAAAAACGCTGGAATAATTAAAAGCATAGCAAGAATGATAGCCAAATATTGCTGTGATGCCAAAATTATAGTTGTTACAAATCCAATGGATATTATGAATTATGTTATGTGGAGAGAGTTAAATGAACTGTGTAATAAAAGTAGATTTGAAGTAATAGGGATGGGTGGATTGCTTGATACATCTCGTTTAAAGTTGATAGCAAAGAGAATGGGGGTAGAAGGGTGGGAAAAGGCAACGATTCTTGGAGAGCATGGAGACAGCATGTTTTCAGCTAAGACGTTTGTAAACGAAGATTTGCAAGAAGCTTTAAAGAAAACGAGAGAAGTAGCTGCAGAAGTTATAAAGAAAAAAGGAGCAACTATTTTTGGGCCAGCTGTTTGTATTTACAGAATGGTTAGAGCAATTTTAGAAGATACTAAGGAAGTAATTCCCGCAAGCATTGTTTTAAATGGAGAGTATGGAATAAAAGATGTCTCTATTGGAGTTCCAGTCGTATTAAGTAGAAAAGGGGCGGAAATTTTGGAAGTTGAGTTGTGCGAGGAGGATTTGGAAAATCTCAGAAATTCAGCTAAAATTTTGAAAGAATGGCTCGATAAGATAACGTAAGGTGATATTTTGCTCTGTAAATTTTTTACTATTGGTGCTGGGGGAGGGGGAGACGTTTTAAGTGCTTACTTTGTTGGTTTAATACTAAAAAAGGAGTTTAACTCCGACTTCATTTGCGGAGGAGCTATTTGGGAGAGATACAGATTTGATAAAAAACCGGGACCGAGAAGCATTAAAGAAATTTTAAACGCTCGCAGAATTAACGACTGTCTTGCTTGGATGAGAAATGCCTTACTGCCTAACGGTTTCAAGCCTGCTGTTGCAGAGGTAGCTGAAATTGCTGGAGATGCGGTAGGCATAGATATAACAAAGCCAAACAAAATCGCCAAGTCTATAAAGGACTTCTGTTACTCTAACGGTTTTCAACCTGTCGGAGTTGATGCTGGAGGAGATATATTAGCGAGAGGTAATGAGAGTGTGTTTAGCCCGCTATGCGACTCGATTATGCTTTGTGCCTTAGCTGAAATGAAAGCACCAATTGCAATTACTGGTTTTGGTAGCGATGGAGAATTGAGTAGAGATGAAATAGAGAGATACTTGAGTGAATTAGCTGAATTGGATGCACTAATTGGTGTTAGGTTATTAGATAAAAGCTTAGCTAAGGACATCTTAAAGAAAGCTGAAAGAGTAAAAAGTCACGCATCGAAAATTCCCTTATTAGCTGCAATTGGTTATTATGGAGAATACGAATCGTGGGATTTCAAAATTAATATTTCAATTTTAAACGCTTTAGTTTTCTTTGTTAAATCTGAAATTCTTTTCGAACTGAATGAGATGGCTAAAGCAGTTAAAGGCTGTAAAAGTATAGATGAAGCTAACGAAGCTTTACACGCATTAGGTATAAAAACTGAACTTGACTTAGAAAAAGAAATGTTTGAAAAAGAAAAATAAAATTTACTTTGCTGGGCCTCTTTCAGTTCCACTGCTTATTATTTGTTTGAACTCCTCTTCACTTAAGTACTTAGGTTTGTACGTGTATCCCATTCTCTCCATATTGGATACAAAAGCCCTCAAGTGGTTTCTTGAACCCTTCATTAGGTTCTCGAACACTATCTTTATATCGCTCTTGTTTGTGTTGTTTAAACAATGTTGAAGATCTACGATGTCTAATTCCTCTATAAGAGCTCCAACTTTAAGTGCATCTAAGACCGATTTGTTTCCTTCTGCCACCAATTCTCTGTAAAGCTTAGTGAAGTTCGGGTTTTCGAACTCTCCAATACCCTTTCCTTTGTCGGGATCTGTTAGGTTATACTTCTCTATCAACATTTTAACAGCATCCATGTGGGTTTGCTCACTGTTCGCTATGTTCTTGAAAATCTGAAGGTGCCACTTGTTGTACAGAGTAATGTAAACATCGTGAGCAAGTTTTTCTTCCTGTCTCATGTATAATATGTCTTTTATTTCTTGAGGCGTTAAATTTCCAGCTTTTATCCCCATTACTTCGTTCCACATTGTGTGAACACTTACACTACCGTTTTTCACCATAATCCCTTTCTGACCTTTTCTCATCATAGCTCCCTGACCATTACCCATCATAGCTCCACCCTGAGCGTTGCCATGCGTGGCGTTACCGTGCATCCGTGCTTGGTTTAACTTAACGTTATTCGAAACGTTTGTACAGCCTGCAAACGCTACAGCTATAAATAAAAGCAACATAAACACTACCAGCTTTTTCATAAGGCAAATCATGAAATTGTTTTTAAAATAATTTTCTGTTCGAAGATCAAACTAAGATAAAATTTAAACTTTATATACTTTTTTCGCATTATCAAAACACATCCTTTTTACTATCTTTTTTTCTATCCCCTCTCTCATAATGTATCTCACAGTTTTTGGAACGGCTAAGGGATCTGTGTCTGTTACATTTGCACAATCGCTGTTTAGTAGGCAATCCTCAAAATCATCTAAGTTTTCTACAATCATTTCGGGAGTTACAATTCCCGGTTTTATTGAAACGCCAGCTATTGCGTTGTTTTCCTTAACAATCCCAATAGTGTCAATTGATGTGTGGTCTATCACTAAACTACCAAAATCAACTTTTGCTTTTTCAGCAATTTTAACAATTTTCTCTACTGCACTCACTCTATTTGTTGAAGGAGTATGCACGATTGCAGGAACACTGTATTCTCTTGCAAGTTCCAACTGATTCAGTAGAACATCCTCTTCTCTTTCATTTAAAAAGTGTAAACCAACTTCCCCTATTCCCGTAGCCATATCCTCTGCTAAAAACTCTTCAACGAACTCTATAGCTTTTTTCCAGTTTTCAGGAATACAGAGAGGATGAATTCCAACAAAAACGTGTGCTTCTATTCCATACTTCTCTATTCTTTCCTTTTGAAAAGTGCAAAGTTCTTCGAAGTGGTCTTTCAGCGTTTCTGGATTTTTTGCAAGAGGTATAAAACTGCAAATTGCAACTTCTGTTATACCAGCAACGTTCATTAATTCTAAAACCGAATTTTGCATAGTGTTTGCGTGTGTATGTGAATCGAATATATCCATGTTACAACTGTACTGTGTTAATTTAAATTAATTACGATATACTTTTACAGAACATTTTTCCTCTAAGAATCCAGAAATTTTGCATGTTTCCTTAGCATAATTTATAATTTCATCAGTAATTTCAGCATCGGTATCAATCTTAAGATGAAATTCATTTTGTTTGATTGTAGCAGTGATATTTAATTTGCTGAAGTTAATACCTCTAAATCTCATAATTTTAATCAAATTTGTTGCAAAACAACCTGCAAGAGAAGCTAATAAAAGTTCTGTAGGTTTAAAACCTCTATTTTCTCCACCTTCTTCCTTGGTTTGATCAATATACACGATAAAATCTCTCGCTTTAGCTTTAAACCTACTTTTACCTATCCATTCGAGATGTACTTCGAACTTCATTAAAGTTAAAGAAAAAATTAAATATTTTTATTGTTTCGCTTAATCAGGGGGTTTAGCGATGATCGATGTCATTGTAACTGGTGATGTGTTGAAAACAATAGCAAAAGCACTGGTAGCTTTGGTAAGTGAGGCAAGATTTCACTTTAAAGATGAAGGTATGCACTCCAGAGCTGTTGACCCTGCAAATGTTGCAATGGTAATTGTTGATGTTCCATCAGAGAGTTTTGAGGCATATTCTGCTGAAGAAGATGTGATAGGTGTTGATGTCAATAGAATTTACGACATATCTAAAACTATAAAAAGTAAGGAGCTTGTGGAAATAAAAGTAGAAGAATCAACTATGACTATTAAATTTGGGAGTGTTCAATATTCAGTTCAGCTCATAGACCCATCTGCTATAAGAAAAGAACCCAAGGTTCCAAATTTAGAACTTCCAGCTAAAATAGTTATGGATGCAGGGGAATTTAAGAAAGTAATACAGGCTGCTGATAAGATAAGTGATCATGTTGTATTTAGAAGCGATGATACTGGTTTTTACATAGAAGCTGAAGGTGATGTAGATAAGATAGAGTTTCATATGAGCGAAAGTGAGTTAATTGAGTTTAACAAAGCTTCTGCGAGAAGTATGTTTTCAGTGGAATATCTCAAAGAGTTTGTAAAAATTGCTGGAAGTGGGGATATACTAACTATATATCTCGGAACAAACTATCCCGTAAGATTAATCTTCGATGTTTGTGATGGTAAAGCTAAGGTAGAGTACATACTTGCACCAAGAATTGAAGAATAAATTTTTGGTGATACAACAAAAAAGATTTGGCTCTATCTGTGTTAATATCTATGGAAAACTTAGTCTTTGCAATATAGTTGATTTTTAACTTTTTAACTTAAGCACTTTTCCTAAGCATATTTCCTCAGGTATAACTCTTTCACCCCTTATCCAAACCTCAGATGGAAAAATCGCTTTAAATCCTTCGTATGGTGTCCAACCAGATTTAGAGTGTAAGTTTCTTGCGTTTATTTTACATTCTTTTGAGAAATCGAATACTACAAAGTTTGCAAGCATACCCTCATCTAAGCATCCATATCCAAATTTGTCAAATCCAAAAATTTTAGCTGGGGATAAAGTCAACATCTCTACTGCTTTTATTCCAACTATTCCTTCCTTTATTAAATTTACAAGTATGGGATAAGTAGTTTCTACACCTGGAAATCCGGGTAAACCATCCTTTTTTTCATCTATTGTGTGTGGAGCATGATCTGATGCTATAACATCAAAATCATTTAAATACTTTAGAAGTGGCTCGTCTCTAAGAGGTGGATTTACGTTTACCAAGTAATTTAACCTGTTGTAGTCTTTTTTTGTTAAAAGCAGGTGGTGTAATGTCACTTCTTTTTTAAAATTTTTAGCTATTTTTAGTGCTTTTAGAGTTGAAAGATGACAGAAGTAACCTTCTTTAATATTATCGACACACTTCTTTACTGCTGTTATTTCCGCTTCTTCTGGTCTGCAGTCAAAGTTGGGTATTGAGTTACATTTAACGAGTTCAGGATCCTCAGCATGAATAGTTATGTTCAAATTACTCTTAGAAAATTCAAACAGAGTTTCGTAACTCACTTGCATTTCGTTATGTTGAAGAAAAACCTCTCCTACAGCAGGCACAAAGTACTTTTCCGAAACCTTACTTACTTCATCAACTAATTTTTTACTATTACTTTCCACTAGCCCAAAGTTTAAGGTATAATCGCAGTAAAGTCTTTTTTCAGCTTTTTTCATTCTTTCTTCGTAAGTTTTTGCGTCTAAGATAGGTGGTTTACAGTTTGGCTGATCTACTACAAGGCACACTCCACCATATATTGCAGATAGGGATCCGGATTCAATCGTTTCTTTATGTTTTTCTTTGAAATCTCTAAAGTGGACGTGAACGTCTATAGCTGCTGGGAGTATTAAACCTCTTACTTTTCTACCTTTGATATTTTTTCCAATTCTCTTTATTCTTCCATCCTCTACTTCTATTCCAGCTTCAACTATTCTATCTTTATAGAGTAGTTTACCGTAAAGTGACATAATCTAATAAGACTAACAAAGGTTTATATAGTATTGTAGATGTAAAAATTTTGACCTTCAGGCTCATAAAAGAGGGGATATAAAATGAAATCTCTTATAAAAGAAGCATTAGAAAGAGCTGAAAGAGAAAAAATAGAAGGTTTCAGCCCAGCGGAAGATGTTGAGGATGAAATAATTGAGATGCTCGAACAACTTAGAACAAACATCAAGGTAATAGGTGTAGGAGGAGGGGGCTGCAACACTATTACCCGGATGTATGAAGAAGGTATAGCTGGTGCTGAGTTAATAGCTATAAATACAGATGTTCAGCAACTTTACTATACTAAGGCTCATAAAAGACTGTTAATTGGTAAAAAAAGGACAAGGGGTTTAGGTGCGGGAAGTTTACCACAGGTTGGTGAAGAAGCAGCAAGAGAGAACGAAGAAGAAATAAAAAAGCTTGTAGAGGGAGCGGATCTTGTTTTTGTAACATGTGGTCTTGGTGGAGGTACGGGGACAGGAGCATCTCCCGTAGTGGCTGAGGCTGCTCAGGAAGCTGGAGCTTTAACAATTGCTACAGTAACTTTTCCATTCTCAGCTGAAGGGGCTATAAGAAGAGCAAATGCTGAAGCTGGTTTGGAAAGATTAAGGGAAGTCGCAGATACAGTAATTGTAATACCAAACGATAGGCTTCTTGAAGTAGTTCCAAATTATCCACTTCAATTAGCATTTAAAGTTGCTGATGAAGTGTTAATGAGGGCTGTTAAAGGTATAACTGAATTAATAACTAAACCAGCATTAGTAAACTTGGACTTTGCAGATGTAAGAACAGTAATGGAGAAAGGAGGAGTAGCTATGATTGGATTAGGGGAAGCCAGTGGGGAAGATAAAGCTCTTGAATCTATAAGAAAAGCTCTTAGAAGCCCACTGCTTGAAGTAGATATATCTGGCGCAAAGGCAGCTCTTGTTAATGTTACTGGAGGTCCAGATATGACTGTAGAAGAGGCTGAGAAGGTTGTAGAAGAAATATACACTAAGGTAGATCCTGATGCAAGAATAATTTGGGGTGCAATGATAGATCCGGATTTGGAGAACACAATGAGGACACTTGTAATAGTTACCGGTGTAAAATCACCACAAATACTCGGTAGAAAAGTTAAAACGAGCAAGAGATATGGGATAGACTTAGTTAGGTAATTTTTATTTAGCGTTAGTTGAAGTGAATCATTATGTCTGCTGAATTTCAATTTGATTTAAGTTGGCTGACTGATAAGGAAAAGTTCAAAGCAAAGCTAAATGAATACATAAACGTACTCAAGATGACAAGAAAACCAGATAAAGAAGAATTTTTTATGACAACAAAAGTTTCAGTAGCTGTGATGTTTGTTGTTGGAATTATTGGATTTGCTATTTATCTATTAATGAGTGTACTTCCAGCATCTCTGAAACACTGAACTGGTGTTGGTTATGAGTGAGAACAAATTTTTTGTTATAAAAACGACAGCTAATCAGGAAAAGGTAGTAGCAAATCTAATGGAGATGGCTGTAAGAAAATACAGGCTTGGTATATATTCAATATTAGCTCCAAAAGAGTTGAAAGGTTATATTATTGTTGAAGCTGAAAAAATGGAAGATTTACTACAAGCCATAAAAGGATTACCCCATATTAAAGGTGTCATTAGGGGGCAAGTGTCTTTCAATGAGATTGAACACTTTTTAACACCAAGGAAAGCAGCAGAACAGATAAAAGAAGGATACACTGTGGAGATAGTTTCTGGACCGTTTAAAGGTGAACTTGCTGTTGTTAAGAGAGTAGATGAATCAAGAAATGAAATTACAGTAGAATTGATAGATGCAGTTGTGCCTATACCTGTAACTGTAAATGCTGACAATGTGAGAATAGTTGACAAGAAAGAGTGAACATTTTTAAAGCGATTAAAAGCTCAAGTTTGGGAGGTGAGTTGTATGCCAAGGGTTGTAGAAGTTTTAGTTCCGGGAGGTAAAGCTACACCAGGTCCACCGCTTGGCCCAGTCATAGGACCTCTTGGATTAAATGTAAAACAAGTAGTTGATAAGATAAATGAAGCTACCAAGGAATTTGATGGACTATCGGTTCCAGTAAAAATAATAGTGCATGACGATAGAAGCTTCGATATAGAGGTTGGAGTGCCACCGACATCAGCACTTATTAAAAGGGAGTTAGGAATAGAGAAGGGATCAAGTAAGACTGGTAGAGAATTTGTAGCAGACCTAAAAATGGAGCAAGTTATAAAAATAGCAAAAATGAAAAAACCGGAAATGCTCAGTTATACTATGAAAAGTGCGGTAAAAGAAGTATTAGGTACTTGTGTTTCAATGGGAGTTACAGTTGAAGGTAAGCATCCAAAAGAAGTACAGAAAGAAATAGACGAAGACAAAATTACAATTCCAGAAGAGGCCTGATTTTTCGTTTTTTAATAATTTTGCAGGAGGTAATGAATTTGTTTGATGTTAAAAAGGCTGAAAAAATACTGCCTAAGCTCTATGGTATTAAAGTTAAACTTGTAAATCCAACCAAGGAAATGAAGGATTTTGAAAAATTAAAAGAATTTGGTGCCGAAGTTGAGATAGTAGATGGAGAAAATCCCGCTATTATAATCTCTAAGGGGGATATTGAAATAACGTACATGGCGATACCCATTCAGATGGAATTTGAGCCATTTTTAAAAACCTTGGCTATGCTTGCTAAGGATGAAGTGCATGAAAATCTAAAACTTAATTGTGAAGGTGAAATAAAAGTCTTTATAGCTCCAGTTTGCCCACATTGTGCGCAAGTGGTTGAAAGCATAAACAAAATAGCTATAGCAAATCCAAGTATAAAAGTAAAAATAATAGACGTTATGTTGTATCCGGAGCTTGGAGAAAAGTATGAAATTACTTCAGCACCTACTGTTGTTATTAAAGATGTAAAGTTGGTGGGCGAATATACAATTGAAGAGCTTTTTGAATGGGTTAAGAAAGTTTTGTGCGGAGAAGATTACAAAACGGACTACTATGTTATCTTACTTAAAGATGGTAAAATTGAAGAAGTTAAGAAAGATGTTGAAAAAAATGATAAAAATCTCATAGCACTCGTTAATGTTTTAGAGAAACCTGAGATAATGGCGAGAGTAGGAGCAATAATGATTTTGGAAGAAATAGGTGAAAAAAATCCGAATAAACTAATAAAGATTAAGGATAGATTGATCGAAATGTTAAAAAGAGGAACGTCCAAAGAAGATCTTACAGTGATACAGGATGTTGTATATTTGATTGGAAAAATTGGAGATACAGAAGATATAAAATTACTGGAAAAGTTAAAAGAACTTGGAGATGAAGATATTAAAGATGCTGTAGATGAGGCTATTGAAGAAATTATGGAGAGAAAATGAACGAAAAATTTGGTGATAGAAAAAGAGTAGAAGATTATCTTGAAGCTATATACAATATTCAAAGTGGAGAAAGAAGATTAGTTAGAACTACAGATTTAGCCAAGTTTTTAGATGTTAAACCTTCAACTGTTACTGAAATGCTCTTAAAACTTAAAGACTTAGGATACATTGAATATACTCCTTACAGAGGCGCAATTCTAACTAAAAAAGGTACTAAAGTAGCTGAAAAGATAAAAAAATACCATGAAATATTTGAAATATTTTTCAAAGAGTACTTGGGTGTTAGTGATGATGAAGCAAAAAAACTAAGCTGTGAAATCGAACACTATGTGAGTGAAGACGTGGCAATAAAGATTTGCGCTCTAATTTCTGGTAAGTGCGATGTTTGTGAAACGTGCTTTTTTAAATTTGAAAGATTATCTGATGTAGAATCTGGAATTTATAGAGTAGTAGCATCTCCAAAATCATTAGAAAAAGTTGGAATTTCTCCAGAAAGAACAATAGAAGTAGTAGATAAATTTACAGTCAAAGTTAATGGAGAAGAATTAAGAATTTCTGAAAAGTATGCATCTTTAATACTATTGGAAAGAATCAAGAGTTAGATTTCCCTTTTTTCTCGTGTATGTAGCCAGTTCATGAGCCAATCTTATAGGTTCGGGTAGTTTGTAACCTTTAAGACATTTAATAACTGCCATTAAAGACTCTTTTGCTGAAATTAGATGGCCGGGAGATACAAATATAGGTTTGCAATTTTTACAAGTCTTAAGAACGTACCCAATTATCTCACCTTTTTCATCGTACATTTCAGTATATTCCATAACTTCAGTGGGCTCTTTCGTAAAAAAACCATAAAGTTTTGACTTTGTAACTCCAATACTTTGAACATTTAAAGCTAATCCAAGATATGTAGCCAGTCCACATTTTCTTGGATGAGCTGCACCGCTACCGTCAACCATTAAACAAACTTTTGAGTTCAACTTATCTATAATCTTTTTAACGGCATGTAATGCAGGATTTCCCTCTCTAAACATGAGATACGTTGGTATGTATGGGACATCTGTTTTTTCAATATTAACGAGTTTACATACGATATCGAGTTCAGGTAATTTTAAAGCTACACAAGCAGAGATTACGGTATCTCCAGCAAAAGCTTGATCTACTCCTACAACATACTTTGCATCAAATTTTCCTTTTAAAATTACATATTTTGATAAAATTTGTTGAAGTTTTTTCATTTCTTTAAGCGTTTTTGGAGGATTATTTTCAATTTTTTTGAGAATATTTTCAATAGTCATAACTGTATTTCCAAAATTTTTAGTAGTAATGTGTTTTGGTTATTTAGTTTTTAGTTATGATTAAATGATTTTGTGTAATTTAAAATTTTATATTAAAAATTAATTAATAAAACAATCAAAAACGCCAAAACAATCCTAAAGCATATAAAATATCTACTAAACTTAAAGATATTTTCAATATAGTAATCTATAATTTAGATATTTTAGCAGTTGATATTGGAGTTTTTAACCTTTTGTTAGATTCCCATTAGTATTCACTTTCAATCCTTTCAAGGTCTGATTTCAACTTATGTACTATCTCAAATATTGTAGATATCTTTTATCTTACAGCTTACTAAAAAGATCTACAAAGAAGACTACTAAATTCTATGGTTAAAATTATTATTCAAATAGAAGTTCCTGAAGAAATTCCAATAGTTTGGAAAGGGATGAAATGCTGAAGAAATAGCAAAATACTTCGACTACAAGAAGTAGCTCTTCATCGCATTAGCTTCAAAATTAAACATTCCAATCTGGACTAATGACAAGGCTATAATTATTTACGGGTTAAAATATGGGATGTATTTAGCTTTAGATACTCAAGCTTTAGAAGATTTATTGAAAGAAAGGAGTCTATGAGATTAAAGAAGATCTAAATAGAGGATATTTATAATCTCTCAATTACCAAATTTTGTGGAAGGTTCTAGACGAGGTTGAAGTTTTGATAAAGATAAACCCACTAATAAGCTAAGGATTTAATTGTCCTAAAACGTAAATCAACTCATCTTAACATTACTATTCAACTCATATTTATAAGTACAAAAAAGCTTATATTTATTTGGAAGACTTTAACTACAGTATGACTCTAAAACCAGGTTTTTTCTTTCCACTTCTGGAGAAGTATGTAGGAGATCTGAGTAAATTTAATCTTATAGAAGACTGGAAAGTAAAGGAAAATGAAGAAATACTAAAGGAGTACTGGATATACAAACCTTTTTTGAAAGTTGTAATAACTTTCAATAAGATAAATGCTGAAAAAATGTACATAGCTATAGAACCTATGTTGGTTGACGAAGAAGTTAAGTTATTGGATGAGATATATAAAGATCTCGAAGATGTATTAATTCTCAAAGATATATCTGTAAGTCCTGAAACTAAGGCTGAAATATTGGTAAGTACATATAACGAAATTGTAAGAGAGTATGGTGTTATTATATCTAAAAAGTTAAATGCAAAGTATATGTACTATCTCTTTAGAGATTTTTTGGGCATTGGTGTGATAGAACCAATAATGGATGATCCATACATAGAGGATATACATTGCGATGGATATGACATTCCTGTTTATGTATATCACAAAGAATTTGGAAATATCAAAACATATCTTAAGTTTGATCAAGATGCGCTTGATAGATACATTCAGGCATTAGTTCAAATTTGTAACAAACATATTAGTCATGGTAACCCAATAGTAGATGCAACTTTGCCTGATGGCAGTAGATTGCAAGCTACGTATGGTAAAGATGTTACTCCAAGAGGTTCCTCCTTTACAATAAGAAAGTTCAGCGAGGATCCACTAACACCAATAGATTTACTAAGACTTGGTACTTACACAGCTGAACAGTTAGCTTATTTCTGGATGGTAATTGAGAGCAAAATGAGTATGCTTATAATAGGTGAGACTGCCAGTGGTAAAACCACTACTTTAAACTCTCTGCTAATGTTCATACCACCTGAAGCTAAAATAGTATCGATAGAGGATACAAGAGAGATAGCACTTATGCATGAAAATTGGGTGGCTGAGGTAACAAGACAAGCGATTGGTGAAGAAGAAAAAGAAATTGACATGTACGATTTACTAAAAACATCCCTTAGACAAAGACCAGACTATATAGTTGTAGGAGAAGTAAGAGGTAAAGAGGCGCAAACTCTCTTTCAAGCTATGAGTACTGGTCACGCTTGTTACGCAACTCTACATGCGGGAGATATTCAACAAGCAATATACAGACTCGAAAATGAACCATTAAACGTTCCAAGAAGTATGATTCAGTTTCTTGATTTAATTCTCGTTCAAATACAGTGGACAAAAGGAGGCGTAAAAAAGAGGAGAGCAAGAGGGGTTTACGAGGTCTTAGGAATAGATCCAGCTGATAAAAACTTGTTAATAAATGAAGTTTATATATGGGATCCATATAGGGATTCATACATTTTAACTGGTGTAATTAAAAAACTTGAAAAAATAGCAATGATAAAAGGAGAGGAAATAGAAGATACAATGATGGAATTAGAGAGAAGAAAAGAATTTTTAAGCAGATTAAACGAAATAGGAATTAGAAATTTCAAAGATGTAACGAGCATGATTCATGCATACTATAGAAATCCGGAAATGGAAATAGATGAAATTATAGAAGATACACTCAAGAAAATTAGCTGGAAAAAAGAAGAACACAAAATAGACGTTTACAGTAGCCTTGTATAACAATTTGCTACATGCATGCAAAGGTATTTATATACTATTTAAATACTTTCAGAGGGGGTTTAAAATGGAGAAAGACTATAAAATAAAAATAGAGAACGTTGTTGCCTCAACCCAAATTGGTGAAAATATAGATTTGAATAAAATTGCAAGAGAAGTTCCTGACGCTGAATATAAGCCAAAACAATTTCCCGGACTTGTTTTAAGAACGAAAGAACCTAAGGCTGCAGCACTAATTTTTAGAAGTGGTAAAGTTGTTTGTACTGGTTCCAAATCTGTTGAAGATGCAAATAGAGCTGTCAGGCAAGTTGTGAAAATCATAAAAAAGCTTGGAATCCCTGTTATAGATGAGCCTGAAGTTAAAGTCCAGAATATAGTTGCTTCGGCTGATCTTGGTGTTGATTTAAACTTAAATGCGATAGCAATTGGTCTTGGTCTTGAAAATATAGAGTATGAACCAGAGCAATTTCCCGGATTGGTTTATAGACTCGACAAACCAAGAGTTGTTGTATTAATATTTGGTTCAGGAAAAATGGTTGTTACAGGTGGTAAAAATCCAGAAGATGCTGTAAAAGCTGTTGAAAGAATTGCAGAGGAACTATCTGTTCTCGGATTGATGTGAAGGCTTTTTTAAAATTTATTAGATTGTTTAATTAAAATCGGTTTTGAACAATTTTGTAAAAACCAGTAAATTTATATACCACTTCTAAGTGTTGTAGAAACATGATGGAATTAAATGCAAAAACATTTGAGGATGCAATAAATGATGACTGCTTAGTCGTAATAGACTTCTACGCAGATTGGTGTGGCCCTTGCAGGTTTTTGTCGCCCATCTTGGAGAAGCTTGAAGAAGAGTATAAGGGTAGGGTTAGATTTTATAAAGTTAATGTGGATGAGAATTCGGAACTTGCAAACTACTTTGGAATAACAAGTATACCTACAGTTTTAATGTTTAAGAAGGGGAGGCTTGTTAATGGATTCATAGGCGCTCTGCCGGAATCTAATATCAGAGAAGAAATAGAAAAAGCCCTTAGAGCATGACTATCAGATCAATTAGAGAAGCTATACACACTATAAAATGCGATAATATTTTAGAATGTTTTTTTGGACTTAATGAACTGGATGTTCTCATTTACAAATGTTTAATAAATAAACCTATGAGAAGTCAGGAAATAGCCCGTATTGTTAAAAGAGGTGAAAATGCTGTTTACAAATCACTACAAAAACTAATTATATGCAAACTTGTTTTAAGAGAAAAGAGATGTTACGAAAATGGTGGATACTACTACGTATATGTGGCAGTAGATCCTAAAAAAGTTGCTGAAAATATGGAGAGGGAAGTAAGAGAGTTAGAAGAAAAACTAATAAAAGCCATAGAAGAATTTAAAAATAGTTATATTCTGTAACCTCCGTACTTAGCCCAAATACTACAAGTACCCTCATAACTGACCATACATGGTCCCACAGGGTCTTTGGGTGTGCAACTCTTCATAAATAAAGGACATTTTTCTGGAGTTATTAAACCTCTTAACACATCTCCACATCTGCAAGCCTTTTTTTTAGGATCTATTTTTGGTTCAAAATCTTCAAATACATCTTCAAATACTTTACAAGCGTCAAATTCTGCATGATTGTCTTTAATAATAGCACCAGAGTTAGGTATTACTCCTAATCCTCTCCACTCCCAATTATCTCTATCAAAAACATAACTCATGATTTTCTGAGCTTTAATGTTCCCTTCGTAGCTTACAGCTCTTTTATATTCATTAAACAATAGATTTTCTGGTTTTTCTCCACTTCTAATTGCTTTTATAATTTTTACAAGAATAAAAATAGCTGTTAACACGTCTAATGGTTCAAAACCAGCAATTACTTGTGGAATCTTGTATTTCTTTACTAAGGGTTCATAAGCTTTAACTCCAACTATGGTGGATACATGTCCCGGATTTATTAAGCCGTCTATTTTTAAATCTCCAAGAGAAAGTAAATAATCCATTGCTGGAATAAAATATCTGTGAGATGAGAATACATAGAAGTTTTCGGGTTTATCCAAGATTGCTAAGGCTGTTGATGGCATAGTAGTTTCAAATCCTATGCCAAAGTGAACCACTTTTTTACCTTTTTTTGCTATTTTAACAGCATCAAATATACTGTAAACTATTCTAATGTCTCTTTTTCCTCTAAAACTTAATAGGGATTTACCCATATATGGAACTCTTGCCATATCTCCAAAAGTTGTCAAAACTATATCATCTCTTTTTTCTATTAAATGAAAAACTTTTTGTAAATCAACATCGGGAGTTATGCAAACTGGACATCCCGGCCCACTTAGTAGTTTTACATTCTCAGGTAAGAACGATCTCAGAGCATATTTAGTTATTGTGTCCTCATGTGTACCGCAGAGATGCATTAGTCTTATTTCCTCTTCTCCTTTCGCCTCTTTCTCAATTAACTCAGCTAATTCTTTTGCTCTCATCTAAACACCAACAAATTGACTTAAGACTTCTTCTATTTGCTTTGCCTCTTTTTCCTCCACTTTCTGTATTGCAAACCCTACGTGAACTAAAACAAAATCACCCGGTTTAACATCCTCAAGCAAATCTATCCTAACTTCTCTTCTTGCTCCTTTAAATTCCACAGTTGCAACTGGGTAATTTACTTCAATAACTTTACCGGGAATTGCAAGACACATATTTATACACCTTTTAACTTTTTAGCTCTTTCAACAGCATCAACAAACCATTCTATCCACTCTTCAATACCTATTTCTTTTTTTAAGTCCATCTTTATAATTGGTGCTCGTGCATTAAGTCTTTTAGCGTCTCTTATCATTGTATCAACGTCGCATTCAACAGCATCAGCAAGAGAAATTTTATTTATTATTATGGCATCAGCTAACCTAAATATTTCTGGGTGTTTTCTAATTACATCGTCTCCTTCTGTAACACTCACCATAACAATTCTGTAATCTTCACCGAGATCAAAATCAACTGGGCAAACAAGATTTCCAACATTCTCCATAAATAAAACATCAACATCGGCAAAATCCTCAATAGCGTGATGAATGAAGTGTGCATCAAGGTGGCACTCTTTTCCAGTATTAACCATTTTTGCTTTAACACCATGCTTTTTTACCCTCTTAAAATCATCATCTCCCGCAACATCACCTAATATAGCACCTATTCTGTATTTTTCTCCAATTTTATCTGCAGTTTTTTCTATTAACATAGTCTTACCACTACCAGTAGCACCCATTAAGTTAAAGGATACTACACCATGTTCTCTAAGAAATTCTCTATTTTCTCCAGCATATTTTCTATTTTCTTCAAGCAAACTAATTTGTACATCCGCCTCTATTTTATGCATAAGAACACCTCCTAAATTTCCATTTCAATTTTTTTTATTACTGCATCTTTCCCACCTTCAACTGTTAAAACTCCACCACAATCACAAATTGCAAAAGGCGTATCGTATTCTTTTCCGCAAATAGAACATTTTATTATGGGTTTTACTTCTATTAATTCAAGTTCTGAATTTTCAGCTATTGTACCCTTAGAAACAACTTCATAACAGAATTTAAGCTGTTCAGGATTGAGCATAAGTAACTTACCTATTTCAACTACAACTTTGCTTACTTTTTTTGCTCCTTTTTCTTCCGCAATTCTAACAACATTATCGATTAGTGATTGCGCAAAGCTCATTTCGTGCACATAAGTACTTATGTTGAAAGTGTATATATCTTCATCGCTGATTAGCTAAGAAGGTTAAAAAATGGCTAAATATTTAGTATTACTAATTTCGATATTTACCTATACTGAGTAATACTAAATTAAAAATTAGTGTTACTAACTTGATTAAAAATCGAAAATTGTTTATTTTAATAAAATTAAAACAAAAATCATGAAAATTGGTGATGTAATGGTTAAAGATGTTATAACAGTTGATTGTAAAACACCAGTAATAGAGGTTTGTAAAATAATGGGTGAAAAAAAGATTGGATGTGTCTTAGTTACAAAAGAAGGTAAACCCTACGGAATATTTACTGAAAGAGATCTATTGTCCAAAGTTCTATTAGAAGGAAATTTAGAGGATGAAGTTGAAAGATACTGCTCAACACCGTTGATAGTTGTAACACCAGACTATGATATAGTAGAATCTGCCAGAATAATGGCAGAAATGAAAATAAAAAGGCTTGTAGTAGTGGATGAAGAGAACGAAGAAGTCAAAGGCATCTTTACAGCTTCTGACCTTGCGAGAGTAATTGCGGAAAAAGGTATTCAGTTTGAGTGAAGGTGATAACAATGGTGGAGGAAATTAAGTGTGGTATATGTGGTAAAGAGTTAAAAGCTAAGGATGAAGGTAAAACTTGGAGAAAATGCTCGATATGTAAAAAACCAACATGCTTTGAACACCTGCACTACATGGGAGTTTGGAGAAGAGGTATGTACAAAAACTACGTAGAAGTAGTTCCAGTATGCGAAAAATGTATGCCTAAGAAGAGAAGAAGACCTGTAGAATAAAATACATGTTACCACCAAAAATTTTTGTAGTGGTTGGTAATAAAGCCAAAACAGAGCCTTTTAACTTAAACGATTTGCCGGGTAGTGCTGGGAGAATGGATATTCTATGTAGGTGTGTGGCTCAAACTCTTTTTATTTCTCATGGCATAAGAAGGGATTCTGGCATAATATTAATTTTAAAAGGTGAGCCGAACCCTCCTAAGTCAATACTTGTATTGGGTAGTAAAGTTAAGTACATGTCTCCAGATGAAAGAAACATTGGTGGGTTGATTAGAAAAGCATTAGAGTTGAAGTTGAGAAACTTGGATTGGGTAGAAAGTACACCCGGTATTTATGTATCTAAAAAAGGCTTAAAAGAAATAATAGAAGAGTTAAAAAACTATGAGAAAGTTTATTTAAAAGAGAATGGAGAAGATATAAGAAAAGTCAAATTTGGAGAAAGAGTTGCTTTTTTTATGGGTGATCACTTGGGTTTAAGTAAAGAAGATGAGGAACTCATTTGTTCAAAAGCAAATAAAATAGTGAGTGTAGGTCCAATAAGTCTTCAAGCCGATCAATGTATAGTAATCGTGCAAAATGAACTTGACAGAAGAATTAGGTAAAGCATCAAATTTTTGAATTGATGCTTCAAAAACTCTAATATGTGGAGTGTGCTTAAAGCTCTCAGAGAAAATCCTGAGATTCTTATCGAATCTCAGAAAAAAAGGGGAGAAAGTATTGATATCGTAAAAAAAGCAATAGAGCTCGATATAGTGTGGAGAAAAAAATATCACGAAATAAATAAACTCAGACATGAAAGAAATAAACTTTCAATTGAAATAAAAAATGCAAGTAAAGAGAAGAAAGAGGAGTTAGTAAAAAAAGCAAAAGAACTTTCAAAAATTATTAAAAAAGAAGAGGAAGAGTTGAAAAAATTGGAGGACGAGTTGAAAAAAATACTACTTTCAATACCAAACATTGTTCACGACTCAGTACCCATAGGAGAAGATGAAAACGATAATGTTCCAATAAAATTCTGGGGAAAGCCAAAAGTCTTCAAAGAAGATGTTGAAATATTTAAAAACCAAATCAGGGGATTTGAAGTTGAGTTTGAAGTATTGGATTGGAAGCCTGTAGGTCATGCTGATGCTGTAGAAAAGTTTGGATGGGCAGACTTAAACAGAGCGGCAAAAGTAGCTGGATCGAGATTTTACTACTTACTTAGCGACTTAGTTTGGCTGGATTTTGCATTAACAGCTTATGCTCTCGATGTTTTAACAAAAAAAGGTTTCACAATTGTTAATCCACCATACATGATGAGGAAAAAGGCTTACGAAGGCGTAACGGCCTTATCTGATTTTGAAGATGTAATTTACAGGGTTGAAGGGGAAGATTTGTACTTAATTGCAACGTCTGAGCACCCATTAGCAGCTATGCACATGAACGAAGTAATACCTGAAAAAGAGTTACCTATGCTTTATGCAGGAGTTAGTCCCTGCTTTAGGAAAGAAGCTGGAGCTCACGGCAAAGATACAAAAGGAATATTTAGAGTGCACCAATTCAATAAAGTTGAACAATTTGTCTTTTGTCTGCCAGAACAAAGCTGGGAATGGCATGAAAAGCTATTAAGCAACGTAGAAGAAATATGGAAAAAACTTGAGATACCGTATAGGATAGTCAATATATGTACTGGAGATCTCGGAGTTGTAGCAGCAAAAAAGTACGATCTTGAAGCTTGGATGCCTGCTCAAGGAAAGTATAGAGAGATGGTTTCTTGTAGCAATTGTACAGATTGGCAGAGTTACAGACTAAACATTAGGTATGCTGAAGAAAAAGGAAAACCAAGTAAAGGATTCGTACATACTTTAAATTCAACTGCAATAGCTACAACAAGGGCTATAACAGCCATAATAGAGAACTTTCAATTAAAGGATGGAAGAGTGAAAATACCAAACGTTCTGAAAAAATACTTAGAACCCTTTGAAAAAGCACCGAAAGATTATTTAATTCCGAGGTGAGGTGCAAAAATTATGAAAAAAATAATTATTTTTGTAATATTGTTACTAACCTTATCAATTACCTTATCTAATGCTACAAATATATACATTACTACAGTTCCAGAACATCCTACTACAGGCAATTTTGTTCTCTCAATCAATATTGTTTCAAATACAAAAATTAAAAATGCAAATCTAATTCTTTCAGGTTTGGTTAATAAAGCTATAGATATAGGAGATTTTTCTGGAAATACAGATGTTCAATTTAATGTTAATGTAAGCAATCCTGGAATATATACTCAAACTGCAATTTTAACTTATGTAGAAGTAATAAATAGAACAATTGAAAACGGAAGTGTAAGCGAAATTTATGAAAATGGATATATTAAATGTAGAAAAGAAATTGTTGTAATTGAAAAACCTCAGTTTAAAATACTATACGTAAAAGACAATCTATACCCCGGTAAAAGTGGAAATGTTACTATAAAACTGATCAATTCAGGTGGGACAGCAAAAAATGTGAATATAGAACTTAAAGGATTTGTAGTCAAAAAAGCAAATAGATTCTTTAAGTCTTGGAAAAAGGGCGAAGTAAAAACATTAAAATTTAAAGTTTTTGCAAACAATAGCTTGGAAGTTGGGGACTACTCTGCAATTTTAGAACTTTCGTGTAAAGATAAATTCGAGAACAATTATAAGTTTACGTTACCTTTTAGCATATCTGTTAAAGGTAAACCCCTACTTGTAATTTCAAACTATTCAACTCCAAAACTATACCCCGATATGAGCTTCACTATGAAAATTTCAGTTGAAAATACGGGAAAAGATAAAGCAAAAGACGTTAAATTAAAACTAACACTTCCAAAAGGATTTATTGGGGAAAATTTAGCTCTTTTGGGAGACATATGCAGAAATGAAATGAAAACAGCTACTTTTTATCTTAAAACTAGTAAAAATGTGTCTGGAAATGTAAAATTACCAGTAATTATTTCGTGTTTAAGCGGGAGTTGGAAAGATAATCTAACGCTCTATGTTTTTCCATTAAAGTTACCACACATTGACATATCTGGTGTATATACAATTCCGGAAAGGCCTACTACTGGTAAGTTAACTCTTAATTTAGCTGTAGAAAACAGTGGAAAAGGAAATGCAAAAGGCGTTGAAGTTAAATTAATTCTTCCAAAAGAATTGATAGGCAGAAATACTTATTTTATAGGTTCTTTAACGAGTGGCGACTCAGCAACATCTACTTTTGAACTTTCAGCTAAAAAAGCTGGAGAATACAACATAACGGCTGAAATAACTTATCTTGATTCAGCTATGCAAAAACATACAGTATATCAATCTTTTACAATATACGTGTTTAGTTCTATGAATTACATTCCAATGTTAGTAATTCTAATTTTGATAGCAGTTGCACTATTGGTCGTGAAAAAATGGAGATTCTAAAGTTCTTAGATGTCTGGAAAATATACAAAATCGGAAGTGTTGAAGTTAAAGCATTGAGGGGCGTCAATCTTAGTATAAACAAAGGGGAGTTTATAGTAGTTCTCGGCCCCTCGGGTAGTGGGAAAACTACGATGTTAAATATAGCCGGGGGTATAGATAAACCAACGAAGGGTAAAGTTTTCTTTAAAGATTTAGATCTATCAACTTTTAATGACAAAGAACTAACATTATTCAGAAGAAAACACATCGGGTTTGTATTTCAATTTTTCAACTTGATTCCAACTTTAACAGCAAGAGAGAATGTACAACTTGCTGCAGAGTTGATTGACAATCCAAGAGATGTTGATGAAGTGCTTGAAATAGTTGGAATTGCTAAAAGGGCAAATCATTTACCTTTTGAAATGAGTGGCGGAGAGCAACAAAGAGTTGCTATAGCAAGGGCTCTGGTAAAAAAACCTGAATTAATACTGGCTGATGAACCAACTGGAAATCTTGACTTTGAAACTGGAAAAAGAGTTCTTAAAGTCATGAGAGAAATTAATATTGAGGAAAAAACAACATTCCTCATTGTTACACACAACGCAGCTATAGCAAAAATAGCCGATAGAGTTATTCATTTTGGGGATGGTAGGGTATTAAGGATTGAGGAAGTATCCGAACCCTTAGACCCGGAGGAGTTGAGTTGGTGATGAAGACTTTAACTTTAAAAGTTTTCAAGGATATTAAAGCCAGAAAATGGCAATTTTTAGCAGTATCTTTTCTTGTTTTTCTTGGAATTTCTCTTTTTAGTGGTTTGTACTCCTCATATCTAAACATAGGCTCAACATATAAAAAATTTTATACTCAAACTGATTTTGAAGATATAGGTGCAACTTTCAATTTAGCTCCAATAACTGTATTGAATAAGATAAATAGTATATCTGGTGTTAAAGCTGTTGGAAGGTTAACTGCCTATGCAACAATGGAAATAAATGGAAGGGAAGTACACTTAAAACTGGTATCAATACCAAAGAAAAATTCTATAGTAGATAAAGTTTACATTGTAAAAGGAAAATATCCAAAAAACAGTGGTGTTCTCGTATTAGATAAGTTTGCTGAACTAAATAAACTCTGCATTGGACAAATAATAAAAATCAAAGTTAATGGAAAAATTTATTCTCTTAGAATCTACGGTACAGCGTGCAGTCCAGAATATGTTTTGATAACAGAGGGTTATTTTTCAACTCCAAAGGATTTTGGGATTATATTTGTACCTTATCCTACAATGGAAAAAATTACAGGAAAATATGGAAAAATAAATGAAGTTCATGTAAAAGTTTATACTAACAATATTAATGAAATTTTAAATAAAATAAAAGAAATTTTAAAACCATACGGTATAAAAGATATCTACAAAAAAGAGAATCAGCCCAGTTATAAGCTTTTAAAAATGGACTTACACGGTTTTGAGGAGACAGCAATAATGTTTCCGGGTATGCTATTAATAGTAGCAACATTATCTGCATACGTATTACTTTCACGAACTGTTACGGAGCAGAGAGGAATTATAGCTGTATTAAGAGCAATGGGATATCCAAAAAAAGACGTAATAATTCATTATCTAAGCTACTCTATTTTAATAGGTATTGTGGGTACAATTCCCGCGATTGTTGCTGGATACTACATTTCCTCAGTTATGACAAAATCTTACATTGAATACATAAACGTACCCTACTATGTATCAAACATTTACCCTTCTGTTATGATTATATCCCTTATTGCAGGAATACTAACTCCAGCTATTGCTGGAGGTTTAACAGCAAAAAAAGCTGCTGAAATTGATCCTGCAGTAGCTATAAGAGGAGTTACAACAGAATGCAAAGTAATTAACTTGGATAGATTTATTTTAAAATTTTCATCTATAACTAAAATGGCTATAAAAAATACTTTTAGAAATCCAAAAAGATCTATTTATACGTTTTTTGGTGTGGCTATGGCTGTAGTACTCATTGCTACATCCTTGGCTTTACTCGATTCTACTGAAAACATGATAAACACTCAATTCAATAAGATACAAACTTTTGATTACGAAGTAAAAACAACAAACATTTCAGCTATAAAGTCTTTGAAGGACGTTAAAGAAGCTTACCCATTAATTGATACGTGGATAGTTTTCAACAGAAATGACATATCCAAAAAAAGCACACTCATAGGTTTGACTAATCAAAATCTCTATAGAATTTATGATATAAATGGTAAAAGGTACTTCCCACCACCAAAAGGGTTGATAATACCTGAATCTCTTGCAAAAAATTTAAGCATATCTAAGGGTGAAACTGTAAAAGTCTTAACTAAAATAGGGGAAGAACACTTCAAAATTTATGATATTATTCCTCAACCACTCACACCAGTTTGCTATGCAAATTTAAACGAGTTAAAAAAACTTGGATTTAAGCCAAACTACGTCATAGTTAAAGGCGGAAACGAATTTGAATTAAAGAATTTTGGTCCTGTCATATCGATGAAGAGGGCTAAGAAAAGCGTAGAAGAAATGATGAATATGATGTACACATTCTTTTTGTTTTCAGTCTTTTTTGGTGTTTCACTATCTTTTGCAGAAATATTCAATACAACAACTGCAAACGTTTTTGAAAGGAGAAGAGAGATAGCAACTCTCCTTATGCTTGGATACTCTATTAGAGAAATAACCAGTTCAATATTGATTGAAACTTACATGATAGGTATTCCCGGAATTATTGCCGGTTTTCCTATTGCAAAAATCATTCTTCAAATCTTCAAAATGACGTACAAAAACGATATATTCCACATGCCCTTTGTTATGTATCCGGATACTTACATTATAACGACAATCATTGTAGCAGTAACTTTACTAATATCTCTGATACCAGCTATAAATTATATAAGTAACATGGATATAGCAGAAGTTACAAGAGAAACTCCAGAATGAAACTAACCAAAAACTTCATAAATTGAGAATTCGACTAAAAAGTGGAGGGCCCGTGGCTCAGCCTGGTTAGAGCGCTCGCCTGATAAGCGAGAGGTCCGGGGTTCAAACCCCCGCGGGCCCACTTTTCTTGAGGTGTATTTGAATGAAAGTCTGCATTATAGGAATTGGAAACGTCTTAATGAGCGATGAAGGTATAGGGATTAGAGTTGCTGAAAAAATTGCAAAAATAAAAGAAGAATTAGAAAACCTGTTTGATGTTAAATTAGAGGTTTACGATGGTGGTAACTTGAATTTTCAATTATTGGAGTATATGGACGGTGCAGATATTGTAATTTTTGTTGATGCCGTAGATTTTGATGGAAATGCAGGAGAAGTTAGAATATTTGAAGTATCCAAGATAGAGGGGCCAGAATTTTTTGGTATTCATGATCTCGATTATACAAAAGTTATAAGCGTAGCTAAAACTTGTGGTATCAAAGTTCCAGAAAAAATTTATGTTGTAGGAATTAAACCAGAAAAAGTAAAAGAAGGATTAGAATTATCAGAAAAAGTGTCTGAAAGCGTAGATAAGGCAATTAAATTAATTTTTGATTTTATAAAAAAAATTAATCAAGAAAGTTGAAGAGATATCCACGTCAAAGCATATAAAACTACGGCTATTCCAAATAATAAGTCTGCCATAATTGGGCTTTTGTATTAAGTAAACTTAAATTTATTGCTTAAAACATAGTAACAAAATTTACCAAATAGTTGTTATATATGATCTTAAGTTAATTTAAGTATAAAAAATATTTTTGACGTTATATGCATAAGTTAAGCTAATATATCCCTTTAATGCTATACTTGCCATGCCAGTTTATATCTGTGCTATATGTGGTTCCGAAGTGGATATTGAGCCGGGTGAAAGAGTTCAATGTACAAAGTGTGGTAGTAGAATTCTCCTAAAACCAAGACCTCCTGCTATGAAAAAGAAAGTAAAGGCGATTTAGGATGATAGATATACCACGAGTTATTTTAAGTGGAACTAGCAGTAGAGTTGGTAAAACAATGATATCTATTGGTTTGATGAGAGCCTTAGTTAACAGAGGTTACAAAGTTCAACCATACAAAGTAGGGCCCGATTTCATAGATCCAAGTTTTCACTATTTTGCTACAGGTAGATACAGCAGAAACCTTGATAGTTTTATGTTGTCAAAGTACGATATAATAGAAACTTTTGAAAGAAACTTTAGAAATGCAGATATAGCAATAATTGAAGGTACAATGGGGTTACATGACTCACATAATGCAATAGATGAAAAAGGTAGCACCGCAGAAGTCAGTAAATTGCTAAGATGTCCTGTAATACTAATAGCTAATGTAGAAAGAATGTCCCGGACAGTTGCCCCATTAATATATGGTTATAAACATTTTGATCCAGAAGTAAATATAAAAGGTGTCATATTAAATAGAGTTGGCAGTGAAAGACACGCTAATAAGGCGAAACTTGCAGCTGAAAAACTTGCAAAAGTAAAGGTAGTTGGCATAATTCCCAGAAGGAAGGATGTAGTAATCCCAGACAGACACCTTGGATTAATTCCAGCTTATGAGAGAAAAGAAGAATTTGAGGATCTATTCGATAAACTCGCTGAATTGATAGAAAAATATGTAGATGTTGAAGGAATAATAAAAATAGCAGAAAATGCCCCTCCTCTAAAAGAAGTGTCAGAATGTCCAATATTTAAAAATAGACAAGAAAAAAAAGTAAAAATTGGTGTTTTTAGAGATAGATCATTCAACTTCTACTATCAAGATAACATAGATGCTCTATCTTGCAAAGCAGAAGTGGTAGTAATAGATTCACTTTCAGATAAAAAATTACCGGAAGTGGATGCACTGTACATAGGAGGAGGTTTTCCAGAAATTTTTGCTGAAGACTTAGAGAGAAATAAAAGTCTTAGAAAGGACGTTTACGAGTTTTGCGATTCAAATAAACCTGTTTACGCAGAATGTGGAGGACTAATGTTTCTTGGAGAAAAGCTAAGATTGATAGATGGTAGCGAATATGAAATGGTTGGTTTTATGCCGTACGAAACAGAAATGCATAAAAAATTTCAGGCATTGGGTTATTCTATATACAAATGTGAAAAAAGTTGTATTATTGCAAAAAAAGGAGATATTGTTAAAGGGCACGAATTTCACTATTCAAAAGTTATAGCAAAAGAGAAGCTGGATTTTGTGTACAGAGTTAAGAGGGGTAAGGGTATAGATGGGCAAAAAGATGGTGCTATAAAAAAGAATACACTCGTGAACTACATACATGTTCACGTTTTAAGCTATCCACAAATGATAAACAGATTTGTAAAAAATGCTGAAAAATTAAAAAATTAAGTTTCTATTTCGCCAGTTCTAACTCTTACTGACTTCTCTACTGGTATTACAAATATTTTCCCGTCACCGTACTTGCCGGTTCTTGCTGAGTTAGCTATTGTATTTATAACTGTATCAACTTTGCTATCTTCAACGACTATCTCTATTTTTACCTTAGGCAGCAAATCAACATCCATAGTCCTGCCTCTGAACTGCAATTTTATGCCCTTTTGTTCACCTCTACCTCTAACTTCAGTTATTGTCATAGCTACAATACCTTTATTTTCGAGAGCTTTTTTAACGTCTTCAAGTTTTTCTGGTCTAATTATAGCTTCAACTTTTTTCATTTTAAACCACCTCAAGAGTAAGCGGTTTCTCCATGCTGAGATATATCCAACCCAACATACTCTTCTTCTTCACTAACTCTCAGTCCTATAACTGCATCTACTATCTTCGCAAGTATAAGTGTAACTATAAAGGCGTATGCCACTGCTGCAAAAGCTGCCACTATTTGTACTATAAACTGATGAACATTTCCATAGATAAGACCAGAGTAGTCGCTTACAGCCTTAGTTGCAAATATACCCGTTGCTATAGCACCCCATAGTCCACCCATACCATGTACGGCCCAAGCATCCAAGCTCTCATCTAAACCTCTGCTTATTCTGAACAACATCATACAATAACAAAGAACACCTACAACAGCTCCTATAACTATAGCTCCCGGAATTCCAACATATCCTGCTGCTGGAGTTATTGCTACAAGTCCAGCAACAGCACCACTTGCAAAACCAAGAGAACCGGGCTTGCCCTCCTTTATCCAGCTTGCAAACATCCAAGATAGTCCAGCTACTGCAGCTGCAGTGTTTGTTACTATAAATGCGTTTGCAGCTGATGCATTAGCAGCTACAGCACTTCCAGCGTTAAATCCAAACCAACCGAACCAAAGCAAAGCTGTTCCAAGCAAAGTCATAGGAATGTTGTGTGGTTCCATATCATATTCTCCGAAACCACTTCTTTTTCCTATTACCAATGCCAAAGCCAAGGCTCCAAATCCTGAGCTTATATGAACTACAGTACCTCCTGCAAAGTCAAGAGCGCCTAAGTTAGCGGACCATCCGCCACCCCATACCCAATGTGCCAGAGGATCATAGACAAAAGTAGTCCAAAGTAAGCCAAATACTATGAATGCACTCAGTTTTACTCTCTCAGCACATGCAGATGTTATTATAGCTAAGGTAATCGCTGCAAAAACAAGTTGAAATGCTACATAGACTAAAGCTGGAACGTGCGTTCCAGGCCAAACTTTACTATAGAAGTTAGGAAGCAAGAAGTAACATAGGTTTCCTATGAATCCGTGTACGTCTTTTCCAAAAGAAAGACTAAATCCATAGATTACCCACTGTATGCTAACTATCGCATACGCTATAAAAGATAAGGCTATCATTGAAAGAACGTTTTTCTTTCTTACCATTCCCCCGTAAAAAAGTCCAAGACCGGGAGTCATTAACATAACCAAAGCTGTTGCTGTAAGTAACCAAGCAGTATCTCCAGCACTTATGTTACTCAACATGTAACCACCGAGGAATTATGAAAAATTATGGGTTTTTAAATTTTTTTCATTAACTACTATTATTCCTTCATAAATTTTCACAAAAAGTAGGAGTTACCTAAAAGTAATAAATAGCAAAATAGTTTTAAAAACTACAAAGGTCTCTCATTTGTGAGAGCTTTCTTCATAGGTAGATTTCAACCGTGTCACAACGGACATATAGAAGTAGTTAGAGAGATTCTAAAGGAAGTAGATGAACTAATAATAGGAATAGGTAGTGCTCAGGAAAGTCATACCTTAGAAAATCCGTTTACAGCTGGTGAAAGGATACTTATGGTATCTAAAGCAATAGACGAACTAATGGTTAAAATGGTAGGAAATAAAGAAATTTTAACGCCGAAAAAAGTTTATATAATACCACTTGAGGATATATATAGAAATTCACTTTGGGTGAGTCATGTAGTCTCTATGGTACCTCCATTCAACATTGTTTACTCAAACAACCCACTTGTAATAAGATTGTTTAAAGAAGCTGGTATAAGGGTGAAAAGTACGAAGTTCTATAGAAGAGTGGATTATCAGGGTACTGAAATAAGGAAAAAAATGATTGAGGGCGAAGAATGGAAGAAATTTGTACCAAAGTGTGTTGCAAAAATAATAGAAGAGATAAACGGTGTAGAAAGAATAAGAGAAATAGCAAATAAAGATGTATGAGGAATTTACTGTAAAATGGATATACCCTCTCAAAGTAGTTTTACGCGATGAAAAAATAATTAAGACTGAATTTTTGAGAGAATACACCATAGGCTATAGAGCGAATGTTTCAGAATTTTCTTTAAGGTTGAAAAAAGATTTAGAATTGTACTTTTCAGGTAAAAAAATAGATTTTTCAAATTATGAGGTAGAAATAAAAAGACCTTTCTTATCCAAGGTTTTGAAAAAAGTTAGAGAAATTGAATACGGAAAAACAACAACTTACAGCGAAATTGCAAAGGAATTAAAAACTTCACCAAGAGCCGTAGGTCAAGCCTTAAAAGCAAATCCAGCTCCAGTAATAATACCTTGCCATAGAGTAGTTTCAAAAAATGGAATTGGCGGTTTTAGTCAGGGTTTAGACATAAAATTCGAATTGCTTAAATTAGAAAAGTCGAAACTGAAATAAAGAACTTTTTTAGTTAAATAGTGAATTGCCATTTTAGGATTTCTAACATTCTCAAACTTCTTCCAACTGCCATCGTAAGCAATTACTTCAAATTTTTTATCTACTTTTTTTACAATTACTACCAAGGGTTTGTTTGCATAAGGACAGTAATTTTTATTTAATACATATATATAAACTGCCCTTTCTAAATTTTCGTTTCCAATATTAAGTTTTTTAAGATAAGCGTACATATTGTTTCCAGATAAAACATCTTTTACAAGCTTTTTAACCGAAGATTCATTGCCTATTACAATAAATCCATTGAATAGAGCTTCAGTCCTATCATTTAACTTAAAAATTTTTACGCCCATATAATTTTCTTCCTTTCCAATAGGTATTTTATAATTAGGTACAATATAAACTTTGTCTTTACCATAAATTACTAAAGCATGATTATTTTCTAAAAGAAAGCTATCTGCTTTACTGTCAGCTATTTTCAAAAAGTCAATAGTATTTTCTGATGAACACAGAGTTGCTACACTAAAACTTAAGTATGTCAGCGTAATTAGTATGATAAGTATAATTACAGAAGATACTCTCATAATCATGAGTATTACCAACTACTATATAAACTTATAGGTGTAGATAAGGATTAGGGTCTTCTTTTTAACCCCACTACAATAATAATTCAACAGACCTCAGAGTTTAGAAATTCAAGACTTTGAAGAAAACGGTTAAAAACTTGAGAAGGATGGAATAAAAGAATCTCTGGCAAGAAATGGAGTAACTCCGGTCGACAAAACAGTTGTTATGCTGAAAATCCTGATAGCATCTCTATTTTTTAGACTGGAACTTTCTTACTTCGTTGAAGAGCTTAAAAAGAGAAAAAAGCACAGAAAACTTCTGAATGTATCTGAAGTACCAGATATTAAAGAACTGTATGATTTCTTGGCAAAATTCAAAGAAAAGCAATTTAGAAAAGCAATGGAGCAGACTATCAACTCTTTATTTGGCAAGACTGGTAGAAGATGCTTTAAGATCGTAGTGGATACTTCAGGAATAGATTTAGATTTGAACAAGCAGAAGCACAGGAAATCAAACGAGGAGCTGGAAGATAAGGAATATAAGTGGAGATTTGATGGCAATGAATTCTTTATAAATTAGCTTTTGTAATGGACTATAAGACTAAAAGACCTCTTCTATTTTTAATCTTTCCTGCTTGAAAACCTAAAAAAGAAAAGGTTTTCTCAAGTCAGAAACTATTATAATGGCCGATAAGGGATTCTGCTCATATTACAACTACAGCATAGCTTTAAAGAAGTATAAAAAGAAGAACATAAGCAAGCTTTTAAACATGATCTCAACTCTTCTAAGCTGTTTTCTGAAGAATAATATGAAAGAACTGTTGTTC
>Ga0256840_1000274_pt1 | contig 52149 bp, 56 predicted proteins | sample 355202metaG_FD_185969 | JGI IMG/M metagenome (GOLD analysis project Ga0256840, IMG submission 185969) | Hydrothermal vent microbial communities from Mid Atlantic Ridge, Atlantic Ocean - 355-202 | ecosystem: Environmental > Aquatic > Marine > Hydrothermal vents | place: Atlantic Ocean: Mid...
TCATCTATTACGTCCTGAGTCAAAAAATCCAGTAAAATAGTGCTAACATCTAAAAAAGAGCCTTTTTTCATAAAAAAAGCTTTTTAAAATAGTACAAGTGTTAAATATAGAGTTTATTTAAAAACGACTGATATAATTATTATATCAAAGAAAATATCTAAATCCTATAACCAAACCCCGTTTCTAATATAAAAAACAATCGGATATAAACTCAATAACATTACAAAAAGAGTATTAAAGAGCAATGATATGTTGTAGTTTTCTCTCTTTTGCATAAACCCTACCACTAAGCCGTAAAAAGTTCCGATAAAAAGAAAAGTGTATATTAGGTATCCGACATAGTAGTAATCTTCTTGCAGATAACAAAATGGACAATGATGAGTAGGTATTTCGTAGATGTATGTTCCAAAAAACACTATAAGTGCGATGATTGAAATTATTATAAATACTAAGTTTAGTATTGCAAACAGATATCTGTTTTTAAAAAAATAAGCAGCAACTAAAAACATAAAATTTCCATAAAAAAGTACTAGAAGAGTACTGGTATCAACGGAAAAAATCTCAGATATATAGGAGTCTGCTGAACTTGAATAGATGTTGCCACAACAACTTACCATCTTATCTATATCTATCGAGCTAAACATAATCCCCTCAAGGATAAGCTCACTAAAAAAAAGAAAAAAAACCACTATGAAAAATCCAAACTTAACTTTAGTATATGGTTGCTTCTCATCCTTGACATCCACACTATGCAACATTAACCAGTAGGCAAAAAGGTATAGATTTATAATTTTTAGTATAAAAAGGTAAGTGCCATACTCTGTAGCATCAACAACCCCTGCCCCACACATTGCACCAATCAACACATTTGATATTTTATCTAATGTGAAAATAAAAAATAAAAATAAAGGTACTTTTATAATAAAAATATACTTTATAATAGTTGCTGCCAAATAACTTTGTTTTTCTAGCTTATACTGTCTAGGTGAGGTGGAGCTTAGATCCCAATCAAGATATATCTTAACACTCAACACAAAAGCAATAAGCGAAAAAAATCCAAATATACTATTTAAAATAAATATGGTTAAGACCTCTGGAGTTAACATCTTAAGCTATTTTTCCATTATCTATTTGTATCTCTCTATCAATAAAATCAAGACCAAAAAAAAGTGGATCGTGGGTGGCAATGATTATAGTCTTATTGAGTGATTTTAACTCTCTGAGTATCTCTATGAAGTTGAGAGAAAGCTTTTCATCCAAATTTGCTGTCGGCTCGTCTGCTATGATTATTTTAGGATCATTGACATTTGCTCTAGCTATTGCTACACGCTGTTGTTCACCACCTGATAAGTTTCGTACAAGTGTATCTTTTTTATGGATGATCTCAAATTTTTTCATAACCTCATCTATCTTAGCATCTACTTCTAACTGGCTTGGGTTAAGGGGGATTAATGGCAATAAAATATTATCTTCGACACTCAGGTTTGTTAAAAGATTATACTTTTGAAATACAAAGCCAATATTATCCCGTCTATATACAGATGCAAAACTATCGGGTAGTTTTGAGATTTGTTTTGCATCAACTATAACTTCACCGCTTGTTGGCTTACTTAGTGCCGCTATAAGAGATAAAATAGTACTTTTTCCACTACCACTTGAACCTTTTAAGACAACTATCTCACCCTCATTTATACTTAGGCTTATATCCTTGAGTGCTATCACTTTGTCGTTTGTATTGAGTTCATAAATTTTTGTTAGATTTTTTAGTTCAATCATCATCTTATCACTTCATCTGCTTCTAAAGTTGCCACTTTCCACGATGGTATAATCGTTGCAGCTACATAAACGGGTACACTAATAAAAAACACCAGAAAAAGCGTTTGAAGATCAAAAATAAATGGTAGTTCAAAAGTTGTCTTTAGCTGAGAGTACCCAACAAATATCTCTCTTAAAACCGGTGCTTGAAAAATATAAACATATGCAAAGGTTAGTGTGCTTCCAAGCATATATGAAAAAAATGAAATTATAAAAGATTCATAAAATTTCTCTTTTAAGACATCATCAACTCTCCATCCAATAGCTTTAAGTATCCCTATCTCCCTTTTTTCTTCGCTGCTTAATCCACTTGATTTATCGTAAATAATAATAAAAAATGTAAATAAAGAGACAATAAATAAGGCTAAAAAAACTCCACTTTTATAATCAAAAATATTTTGATAACTAATTTTTAAATCTTGTGTCGTTATTATTCTACTATCAGGAAGCATCAATTTTATTTTTGATGCAACCATTGACACCTCTTGAGGATTTGCAACTTTAACAACTATATCTGTTGCTTTTGTTTCATCTATATCAAAAATTTCCCTTATGGTCTCATTGGACATAACTATCATATCGTTTGATTCAAGCTGAGTGTCACTATCAAACACCCCTCTTATATTTACCTTTTTAAGGGTACCGTCTGGCTTGATAAAGTTAAAATACTCTTTAAAATAACTACTATTCATCACCTCTTTTACTCCCTGCCCTACAACCATAAACGGCTCATCAGATGATTCTTCAAAATCGAACTTATTTACGATACTTTGGAGGGAGTTTTTATATTGGTTTTCATACTTATCTATCCCAACAACACTAAAATTCACACCTGCATTTTCAAAATAATAATAACCCCAAACTCTAGCAACTGCATCACTTACACCTGAGAGTTCAAGTATCTCATCAACCTTATCCACATCTATATCGTAATGGCGACCAGCTTTTATCTTTTGTACTATTATTTGAGGCAAAGCATCAACTGTGGAGTCTAATTCATATCTGATTGAGTTTGTTATGAAAAAAATAGAAGTAAGTAAAAAAACCAAAAATGTAAATATAGTGACAATAAAAAAAGTTTTATACTTTTGTCTGAGTATGGAGTTTATAGCGTATTTAATAAGATAAATATTTATTTTACTACTCATTCCGAGCCTTTTTGCTTGTTATATATATGCGAATGAGAGATGGCAAATGTAGATGGAAAATACTCTCGTAAACTTCCATCATCTTTATAGATAGAAAAAACATCACTCAAGCTTCTGTGTCTAACATATGTTGCTTCTGTAGAGAGAGCTAAATCAGGTAATCCAACCACCTCAACAAAGGTTATTTTTTTTTGGAGCATCTCATCACTCATAGATTTCATAGATATTAAATAGACTACTTGTGTAGTAAATAAAACAAATAAACCTAAAAATATATACAAAACATAAGAGCTTTTTTTATTCATCTAGTTTGTAAATTTCTTCTGGTGTAATATCTTTGAACTTTATAACCTTTGTACCCTTATGGTCCATATAAAAAGTTTTTGCATCCTCTTCATCTATAAAAGGTATCAACTCATCTCCCATTGGACCATAAATATCACTGCCCACAACATAATAAGCCTTCGTTGCATCAATAGCTACTTGAGAATAGTAATCTGTCACCAATATCTTACTTATATCCTTTTTAGTTGTAACCTTATCATTGCTCCACTCTTTAGGGTTAAAGTAAAATTTCATTAAATCTTTCACCCCATCAAATGAGTAATGTTTTTGCTCACCAGCATCTTCATAAAAAATTTGTGCCACCCATTTTGGATATTTATATGTAAACATCCCGCAAACTGGACACTTTTCATCTTTTTGCACAGATATTTTACCTGTAATATCGCCAAGGTCACCGAGGCGTTTTACCTCCCATAAGTATAAGGCTGTTGCTTGCAACTGTTTCTCTTTTAAAGGGCGACAAAGATTGTCATTTTTTAAAGCTGATTTCAGTTCATTTATCTCTTTGTACTCTGCTAGATTGATATGAGTATCACACATTTTATAAAATATTTTCTTGCCCATAGGATAGATTTTTTTCTTTTTCTTTTTTGCAATCATCGAGGTATCAAATACTAAAGAGTCTTGAGCCAACTTCAATACTGTAGTAAAGTCAACTAATTTACCTTGATGTTTTTTAATAAATTCCAAGGCATCTTCTTTGGATGCAAATGCTAATTTACTCACCTTGCTCATTGTACCCTTCACCTTAGAGCCAACAACATAAAAAGCTTTATGAGCAGGAATGAGTTTTTCAGTTTTAGCATCTACCACCTCTACACTCTCTGTAGGAATATTCTGCTTTTTCATATCCACTACAAGACATCGAATGGAGCAGTATTGCCTATGTTTTGCATCTTCTGTTTTTGAGGTATGGTTTGTTTTATAAAACATTTTTAAATTCATCCCGCACACTGGACACCAATGCTTCTCTTCGCCACTTTGAACCAATACAGGTTCGCTTGAAGCTGTTTTAGTAAAAGCATATACACTCACAGAAGCAGATACTAAAATAAACAACAATACAAATATTTTTTTTGACATAAAAACTCCTTTTATAAACTTTATAGTATCAGTAAAGTATTAATTCATTATTAATTTTTAGAGGATTGGGGTGATTTGAAGCTAGTAATTTTTTCATCTTGAAAACTCATAATTATCTCGCCACTTAAACTCTCACCATCATAAAGAGATAAGGTATTGTCCACTTTTACTGTAAAATCTGGGTTAAAAAGTTGTGCATTCACTCTTTGCCCTACTTCGATAGTACCAGCTTCAACACCTATGCTACTTGCAGGATTTCTCACTGTCAGTTTAAGTAATTCACTCATACTCAGCATCTCTGTTTTTACAAGCTTTGTATAGTAAAGAGCCAAAGTATCCCCAATAGCTTCACACCCATAATCAGCATCAAAAAATGCAACCTCTTTATTTACTGGTGAGCTTGGTTGATGCAGGGTTGTCAAAATATCTATTTGATTATTTTTAAGCGCTTTTTGAAGGAGTTTAACATCTGCACGAGATGCTAAAGGTGGGTCTAATTTTGCGGTTGTATTGAAGTTTTCACACGCTTCATCAGAAAAAAGTAGATGGTGTAAAGAGACCTCACATCTAACATCTACACCATCTAGTTTTGCTTTATTTATAAGTGAAATAGAGCGCGGGGATGCTACTGATTTAAAAAGTATTTTTATTTTAAAATGCCTTGCTATCTCAATCATTCTTGAGACATGAAGAACCTCACTCAAATCAGGAATTCCAGAGAGTCCTAGCTTGGAGCTAATATCACCATCGAGCATTACACCACTGTTTATCAAAGAGTTGTCTTCTGCTTTACAAAAAAGTGTCACTCCATACATTTGGACATACTCAGCTATTTTTATCGCCAAATTATTTTTTGCTATGGTACTCATATAAGGAACTACAGCTCCACTTTTTAAAAGGATAGCAATATTACTCAGAGTTGTATCTTCTTTTAAAGTATTGAGCATTAAGTCTATCTTTGCACCCTTTGCATCCCTTAAGCTGTTTTGTGCAAACTCTAAAACCACTTCGTTATCAATTGCAGGTTTACTATCAGCATTTAAAACTATATGCCCCACTCCGCCACTCAATGCCTCTTTTGAAATCATTTTAATATTTTTGGAATTAAGAGTAGAATCTTGGAGTCTTACATTTGTGTCTATTAAAAGTGGCATAAAATATGCACCGTTGGCATCTATGATTTGTTCATCAGACAAGCCAGAACCTATCTCGGTTATAACTCCCGCCTCTATCCTAACATCAGCTTTTTTTTCACCATTTACATCACAAATAATTGTATTTTTAACTACCATCCCTAACCACCTTTGATATATTGATGAAATTATAGTTCATCTTGGCTTATAAGCACCTCTCTCTAATTAGAAGAATAAATTACAATTTAGAAACATTATGAGCATTAAAAAATATTAAGAGTTGTTTAATGTAATTTATGAAACAATATATCAAATCTTTACAAGAGAAACAAATGTATAAAAAAATATTTTTTGCTTACTTATTTATTATTTTTACCTCTACAGGTTTGTGTGCGGGGGAAATAGCGCAAGATACACCTATGGAAAATAAAAAGATAAAAAACAGCTGGGGTGTTGAGATAAACCCTTTTAAGCTTGCTATTGGAACTGCTGATGATGGATACCGTATGTTTGCTGGTGGTGTAAGCTACTTCAACTATGAAAACAACACAGAGATAGCTCTACCGATTAATTATAATACATACACAAGAAAAAGAGAACTCTCCTCCGTTGGTGATTATGACTATATAGAGAGAGATTTAAATATAGATATACATTTTCGTCAGTTTATAGGTCCGAGTGTTGGCGGTTCATACTTTGGTGTATTTGCCCGTTACACTTTTTTGGAGGGCAAGCTAAAAGATGATAACCGTTTTGCTGAAGTTCATAAGTTTGGTATGGGCGTAGAGTTTGGGGTACGAGTTATGCAGATATATTTTTTCGATCTTCCGCTTTACTGGGGTGCAAGTGTTGCTGTTGGAAAATATTTTGGCGATAATAACGATATTTTTCTACAAGAGGGGATTGCCATGGAGATGGATGATAGAGAGATATTTTTCGATGTTGAGTTATTAAAAATCGGTTTAGAGTTTTAGGGGCAGATGATGAAAAGTTTAGTACTTATAACTTGTTTATTTCTTTTTCACGGCTGTATAGAGTATAAAGAGGACCCTCTTTGTTCACAATATAAACTTCTATCATTTGAAGAGATGAGAAAAAGCACATCCATAGAACCCCCAAAAGAGATAACACAAGCAGGTAAAATTTATCTTTATGAGAATTTACTCTTAGTAAATGAGCTATACAAAGGTGTTCATGTTATAGACAACTCAGACAAAAATAACCCTGTATCTAAGGCCTTTGTCAACCTACCTGGAAATGTAGATATAGCAGTTAAAAATGGTTTTATGTATGTAGATACTTTTTTAGACTTAGTTGTAATAGATATTCGAGATTTAGATAAGATACAAGAGGTAAATAGAACGAGAGATGTATTTAACTATGATTGGTTGGATGTTATGGATTATGGCGATGATATTATAATTCTACAAGAGTATGGAACTTCTACCAACATCTACGATGAGTGTAACTTCGATAGAACCAAAGGTATTGTAATAGGAGTACAAAATGATTAATTATCTGCTACTATTTATTGCCACACTTGTTGTTTTGGGATGTGGTGGTGAGTCAGGTTCCTCAACAGGTACAACAGCTAGTTCAACTACCACTGGCGTATCAGGTTCAATGGCGAGATTTGCCATCTCGGGTGATTATCTCTATACTATCAAAGGTGAGCAAATGGATATATTTGACCTAAGTGATGCAAGTAATCCACAAAGTGCATCAAAGGTGCATCTCCCTTTTAATGTGGAGACAATTTTTGCATATAAAGACTATCTCTATATCGGTGCATCTACAGGAGTGTATATTTATGACAAAAGCATACCAACACAACCAACTAAAATTGCAGAGTTATCTCATGCACAAAGTTGTGACCCAATTGTTATTGATGATGATATTGCATATATAACACTCAACTCATCTTCTAGTTGTTCCATTTACGGTGATGTAAATAGCTTAATGATAGTAGATATGCAAGACCCAACTACACCTGCTTTTATAAAAAGTGTTGATATGTGGGCTCCCACAGGACTCGGTGTCGATGATGGTAAATTATTTATCTGTGATGGTGACTCAGGATTAAAAATTTTTGACATAAACAAAATCGACAACGGCACCTCTATAGATGTAAATATAAGCAATATTGGCTACAATAATGAGATAGACTGTTACGATTTGATAGCTCATCAAAATAATCTTATAATCTCAAATAAGGGTGAGATTCGTCAATATGACTATAGTTCATTTCCTATGTATGAATTGGGACAAATTAAATAATTCTATGTTATCATATTGATAATCTTAAATTATACAAGGAATTATCATGAAAATAAAATTGATAACATCTCTACTTCTAGGTTCAGTAATCTTACTTAATGCTTCTAATGATGGAGCTAAACTTCTTGAAGAAAAATGTGCAACTTGTCACTTTCTCTCTAGCTCAAAAAATAAAATGGTTGCACCGCCTATGTGGGGAGTTACTAAGACTGTAAATACTCATTTTAAAACACAAGAAGAATCTATGGAATTTATTATGGACTATACAATGAATCCATCTGAAGATAAAATGGTTTTTCCAGTGAGTACAAAAAAGCTTTTTGGACTTATGCCATCTATGAAAGATAAACTTACCAAAGATGAACTAAGAACTATTGTTGAGTATCTTTATCCTTAATTGCTATCATCTTTTTATGGGCTTATGATGAAGCCAACTCCATAAAAAGAGCAATAAGCACCTCTAGCAATAAACAATAATTTCATACAATTCACTACTTTTTTGTAAACACATTTTGATATAATTATTACATTATAATATACTAAGTGATAAAGATATAGAAATATAGTATTATTCCTATATCAATTTAAAGAAGCGATTCATAAATCATAAGTAAGCCAAAAAGGATTTTTTTGCGTAATTTTTTAATTTTTTTACTATTGGCAACTTCTCTTGTTGCTAAAGAAGCATACAAGCTAGGTGAGGGGATGCAAGTTCAAGAGCTCCCCTTATATCTTGGGGGTTACATCTCACTAGATTATAAAAGTTCACAAACAGAAGACAGATACAGAATAAATGACCTTGCCCTTCTTGCTTATGGAAACCACAATAAGTTTTCATATGTAGCAGAACTTGAAGCAAAAGAGTTTTACACAAAAAGATATAGAACAGAAGCTGACAATAGCACCTACAACGGCAAACTTTATGTTGAGAGAGTCTATATTAATTATACTTTTAATGAAAACTATCAATTACAAATTGGTAAGTACAATTCCCCTGTAGGTTTGTGGAATCTTTACCCCATAAATGTTTTTAGAGAAACCACTTCTAGTCCAGCTAGCACTTTTATAATTTATCCAAAATACACAACAGGACTACTTGCATCTTACCAATCTTTTGGTGATGGGGAACTAAGTATTGACTTGATGTTACAGCACAATGAAGATGTTGATCATGAGTATAATAATTATGAAATAGACAAACACTATGGCTTTGGTGTCTCTTATCAAATTGATGATTATTCTGTGAAATTAAATGGTGGTCATTTTCATAAAGTAAATCTTGGTACCCTTGAAGATGAGCTGTATTATGTACTTGTATCAGCAAAATATGAAACAGATACTTATCAAGTTTTAAGTGAGCTTGGAAAACAAAGATCAAATGACAAAGTAACAACAAACTACGCAGGATATATTCAAGGCTTATACCGACTCACTCAAAAGTATAGTGGGGTTGTTAGAGTTGAAGCAATTGATGATAGAGTTAACAAGATAAATGAAGAGCTTATCATTTTTGGAGTAACATACAGACCGCTTTACCCAGTAGCTATCAAAGGTGAGTACAGATTTCACTCACAAAATAAACTCAATCAATCTTTAATCTCCTTATCGGTTCTTTTTTAATGGTGGGAGTATTGAAAATTATAGTCTCAAGCTTATTAGTCTCAAGCTTGAGCTTAGCATCTGAGTATGTTGTTATTGCCAATAAAAATATGAAAAACATCTCAAAAGCTCAAATAAAAGCAATATTTTTAAAAAAAATAACCGTAATTGATGAGACTAATGTTGTTCCTCTAAGCCTTCAAGCTAGAGATTCATTGCGAATGAAATTTGAGAAAGATGTACTTAGGATGAGTTTTACACGCTTAAAAACCCATTGGACGAAACAACACTATAAAGGACTTAGACCACCAATAAGTATGCAGTCACAACAGAGCATACTCGCTTTTGTAAAAAAAGTTGAGGGTGCTATAGGCTATATTAATGCCGATAATCTTGATGCGGATGTCAAAGTAATCTACAGATGGGAAGATTAAATGATATTTGATTTTTATAAAAAATCGTTACGGAACAAACTTCTTAGCATATTTATAATTATTGGATTTCTACCATTTTTTATACTTTTAGTATATACACTTTTTTTAAGTGAAAACAAAATAGCAAATAAGATTATAGTTGAACAATTTGATAGAACTGAGGTTGTTATAAAACAGATTGACAACCATATAAATGCTTTGCAAAAAGAGATTAATTTTTTAGGCTCTCTTGAGTTGATGGATGACCTTCTAGCTGATGATATTGACAAAAGAATCTCAAGGCTTTTAACTCAAAAAGCAGAAGATTTAAACCTGCAACTTACTTTTTTTGTTGTAGGTGAAGACTCTATAATAATTGCCTCATCTGACAAAGAATATTTACAAAAAACATATGATTTAAAAAAAGAAAAAGAGCTAAACAATAGCATCTATATAGAAGATACCCTACTCTATATATGTTCAAAGATAAATGCCTCTTTTGATGCGACAAAAACACTTGGAACTTTAGTTTTACAATATAATCTCAAAAATTTAGACCTCTTTTTAACACACCAAGATGGCGTACATTCTTATATTATAAATCCAAAAATAGCTTTTCTTATAGGGGAGGAGTTAGCACTAGATGTTAGTTTTGCAAACGATGAAAACAGCATTATAAATCATCAATATGTTGTGGTGTATAAACACCTATTATCTATACTCCAAGATTGGTACATTGTATATGCAGTTGATAAGAGTGTTGCCTTAGAATTTTTATATGACTTTATGAGATTCATGCTTTATATCTCCGTACTTATAATTGCACTTATCATTTATTTGTCAGTGAAACACTCTAAAGAGATAGTAAAACCTATCGAAGAGTTAACCACAATTATAAATGACATTACAACTACACACAACTACTCTAAAAGGATTGAAGTTACTTCACAAGATGAGATAGCAATACTCACACACTCTTTTAATCATATGTTACAAACCACTTCTTCTGCACTCAATGAACTAGAAGAGGAAAACAAACGGAGGCTCAAAAGATTTACCCAGCTCATAGAAATTTTCAACACTATTATCCAAACGATATCTGAAGAGGAATGTATGGATGTCTCAATTCAAGAGATAAAAAAACTTACAGACAAAGAGAATCTATACTTTGTAAAAGACAGAGATATGATTGATACTACAAAATATATAGACCTTTATGTTACCGATTTTGAAAATCAAACAAAGATATATTTTGGCTCTATTGAATTGGGGATAAATACTTTTGCAGATAAAAATGAAAAAGATTTTTATAACTCTATCGCGTCTATGATAACTCTACAGCTCGATAGAATCAGGCTGATACAAAGAACTCTGAGTGTATCTAATGCAAAGTCAGCTTTTATCTCAAATATGTCGCATGAATTGAGAACCCCACTTAACGCCATTATCGGTTTTGCCCAGTTTATGATTGCCTATGAGGAACTAAACGAAGAGCAACAAGATACACTTGGAAATATAGAATCATCAGCGCAGTATCTTCTAAGTATGATAAATGAAATTTTAGATATTGCAAAAATTGAAGCAGGAAAAATGGAAGCACATATGAAAGATATAGATGTTTTAGAGCTACTGCAAGAAACCTATGATATGCTCTCTCCTCTAGCATATGATAAAGATTTAAAATTTGAATTTATCTTTAATAATTTTAAGCCTGAAAACTACTATACTGACCCAAAAATGCTCAAGCAGATTGTTATAAATCTTATCTCAAACGCGATAAAATTCACTCAAGAGGGAACTATTGTTTTAGAATTAGCAAATGATGATAAAAATCTTAAAATTAGCATACAAGACACAGGAATTGGGATAGATAACAAAGATATACCTCAACTTTTCAATGATTTCACTCAAGTGGAAAATGTTATGCAAAAGAAACACAAAGGGACGGGTCTTGGTCTTTCCATAAGTAAAAAAATGGCAGAGATATTGGGTGCCAACATCCAAATCTATAGTAAAGGTCTTGGATGTGGTACAAAAACTACACTTTTATTTACAAAAATTAGCAAGTAGTCCTGCTTTTAAAGCAAGATACTGCTCCTCCCCTTTTAGTTTTTTTACAATCTCTAAAGCAAAACAAATCGCTGTAGCTGGTCCTCTCGATGTCATCACATTACCATCTTCAACAACCATCATTTTATCGCCTAAATACCCATCTTCTCTTATCTGCTCCTCCGCTGATGGATAGCAGGTATAGTTATGTTTTAAAACTCCAGCTTTATGAAGAGCAAAAGGAGCAGCACAAATAGCAGCAATATTTTTGCCCTTGGCATCCATCTGCTTTAAAATATTTTGAACATTAGCATCATCTGCCAAAGCATAAGTCCCATCCCATCCACCAGGCAGAATTATCATATCAAGTTCATCTACAACTATATCTTTTATATTCATATCAGCGACAACAGTGATGCTGTTAGCCCCTTTTACATGAGTATTATCATCTAAAGAGGCGACTAAAATCTCTATCTCTGCTCTTCTTAAAACATCTATGATACTTACAGCTTCTATCTCTTCAAATCCATTTGCTAGTGGCACTAAAACTTTACTCATAATAACTCCTCTATAGAAAATCAATAATATAGTAGCAAATTTTCACTAATGTAATATTAGTATGCTAAAATAAATCCATGAATATTTTAATAGTAGAAGATGACAAATTAACAGCAAAACAGCTTTTTATGCTCCTAAAGAGTGAAAAATATACTTGTGATGTTGCTTTTGGCTACAAAGAGGCTCAAGAGTATTTAGATAAAAATAGTTACGCACTTATATTACTTGATTGGAACTTAGGTGATGGGGATGGGATGACTTTGCTAAAAGAGCAAAGAGATATGGATATAAGTACACCTGTCTTAATGCTCTCAGCTAACTCCGAGATAGATGATAGGGTTTCTGTTCTTGATTGTGGTGCGGATGATTATCTCTGCAAACCCTACTCTAATGTAGAGTTGCTTGCAAGGATGCGTGCCCTACTAAGAAGAGAGAGTACACAAAAGTCCTCCCTTATCACAGTTGGCAGAGTTAAACTAGACATCAGTGCACATCAGGTTTTAATAGATGATACACCTGTTAAACTTACAAATTCTGAATTTGATCTCCTTGAGCTGTTTATGCAAAACTCAAATATTGTTCTCACAAGATACCAACTGAGTGAACATATCAACAAAGACAATTACGCTATAAAAAACAGTAACCTTGTAGATGTACACATAAAAAACTTACGAAAAAAGCTAAATATTGCTGATTTTATACAAAATGTTCGTGGTGTTGGATATAAAATAAATAAATCTTCATAATATCTTCACACTAGAGTTGTAAAATTCTTTTATAAATCAAAAAAAGGTTCCCAATGAAAACACTCATTATCAGTTTACTGCTTCTAACAAATCTATTTGGCTATGAAAAAGGTGAGCTTATCCCTCAACAGATGGCTTCTCATATTGGATGTGATGGCGATAAAATCTATGTGATAGATTTTTTTGCGTCATGGTGTGGTTCATGTAAAAAAGAGTTACCACTTATCTCTAAGCTTAATGAACAAATCGATAAAACAAAAGTTGAAATTATCGGTATAGATGTTGATAAAAATGTGGAAAAAGGTATAGCTTTTCAAAATGCTTTAAAAGAACAAGGGAAGCTAAACTTTAGAGTTATTAACGACCCTCAAAACCTTATCATCTCTGAGTTCGCACCTATTGGGATGCCAACACTTTACTATGTAAAAGATAAAAAAATAGTTGGGATTATTACAGGTGCCATTGATGAGATAGACCAAAAAATCCTTGCTGATTTAAAAGAGCTGGAGTAGCCTATGAAAATAACTGTATTTTTAGCACTTTTTATATCTTTGTTTTTTACTGGATGCATTAAAGATGTGAAGCCTTGGGAAAAAGGCACCTTATCGAAAAAAACTGTAAAAGAGTCTGGTATAAACCCCATACTTAATCAATTTGAAGAACACATCTACTTCTCTAAAGAAGCTTCTAAGGGTGGTGGTGGAATTTCTGGCGGAGGTTGTGGATGCAATTAAGACTATCCCTTGCAGCACTTGCAATAATAACATCTATGAGTGCTCAAGCTGAAGACTTTGTAAGTGTTCAGTTTTTACAATATGATGAAAATGAAAATAGAACTTCAGTTTCTGCACCATCTATAATGATAAACAAAGATTTTGGAACAGACTATACTCTCAATGTTAGTTTTGTAGCTGATGCAGTGAGTGGTGCTTCACGAAACTACTATGATGCTTCAAGTGGAGCTTCTGCTTTTTCTCGTGGAGCAAATGTTGATTCTGCGGATGTTGAGTATAGTAATGTTGAGTACAGCGATACTCGCCTTGCAGGAAGTGCCTTACTTACTACTCGTTTTGAGAATCGTGATGAACTTACGGTTGGGATAAGCCGTTCTACTGAGAGTGATTTTTATTCAAATGAAGTCTCTGCAGAATATATGCATTGGTTAAGTGCTTCTAAAAACAACTCAATAACTGCAGGTGTATCATACCAATCAAATCAGGTATTAAGACAATGCCCAACGATTGGAGTAGATGGATGTAGTGGTGCGAGTGAATCTATGGATGTAACAGCTCTCAATGCACAAGTGAGCTACTTTCAAAACATTGACTCTGAGAGTTATGCAAAGATCTCACTCTTTTACTCAAATGATGATGGATACCTGAGTAATCCTTATCTCAATGTGGTGAGAAACTATACTGAGGGTGGCACTGCTGAGATAGTTGCTGATACTAGACCTGACTCTAAAATAGCAAGTGGTGTAGCACTCAAATACGCAAATGCACTGACAGATGAGATAGCTTTACATCTTTCATATAGATACTATAATGATGATTGGGATATAACTTCACATACACTAGACTCAGATATTTATTATCAAGCAAATGCCGATTGGTTGTTTAAACTCGGGCTAAGAAGCTATACCCAAAGTGAGGCAAAATTTTATAGTGGTGAAAAAGATTATTTTACAAATGAAATATATGCTTCTAGTGACCAAAGGCTTAGTAACTTTAATGCTCTTACATATAAAACAGGCCTTGATTACAAGATAGACAAAGACTTAAGTGTAAATTTTGATGCAAATTTTTATGACCAAAGCACAGGACTAAGTGCCACATATTTTGTAACTGGAATCACTTATAATTTTTAAATGAAAAAGTATATTTACAAATTTGAAGCGATGAGTAGTCCATGTGAACTTACTCTTTATGCAGATAAAAAAACTCTAGCAGATAAAGCAGCCGAGGCTGTACTGCTAGAGACAAAACGACTAGAGAAGAAATATAACTATTACAAAGAAAACTCCATAGTTTCATTGATTAACTCTAGAACTACACAGGAGTTGGACGCTGAGACAAAAAGCATACTTCAAAGAGCCAAGCAGTACTATAAACTCACTGATGGACTTTTTGACATAACTATTGCAACTATCAAAGAACTGTATAGAAATGAAAAAAACTTAGAAGCGTTTAAAAGTAAAAAAGAGTATTTACTACAGTTTATCGGATGTGAGCACTTTAGTATCAAGCGAAATAAAATTGTATTTGACAATAAATTTACAAAGATTGACTTAGGTGGATTCGTTAAAGAGTACGCAGTTGATAGAGCTGTTGTTGTGCTAAAAAAGCATAAAATAACCTCTGCACTTGTAAATTACTCTGGAGACATCTATGCACTAGGGAAAAAACCAGATGGATCTCAATTTACTATAGGGATTAAAGACCCAAAAAACAGAGAACTCTTTGCTACAGAGGTTTCACTCCAAGACCAAGCGCTAACAACTTCTGCATCTTATGAAAGAAACTATACAATAGGCTCAAAAACATATTCACATATCATCACAAAAGATGACTCAAAGAAGATGCAAAATTCAGTAAGTATTATCTCTAGTAACTGTGTAGAGAGTGGTGTATTTTCCACATCTATGATGATAAATAGAGATTTAATAACATCTAATCAAGTTATTATTATTTAAGGGCACTTATACATAAAAAAATTTCCATGAAATTCCATAAGGGTTATAATTACGGTATAAGCAAAGCATGATATTTGAATATGATAAAAACCTTATCAATAAATCAAAACGAAGCACAGATGGAATTGATTTTCCATCTTAGATGGTTCAGGTGAACCCTATACCCACTTTAGAACTCTTCATTTAAGTTTTGTTTGTAGTATGATACAATACGCTATCTATATAATAGCAAGGGATTTAAGTTGGCAACGATACTTGTAAGCGCTTTGGAGCACTCAGCGAATGTACACTTAAAATCATTAAAAAAAGAGCTTGATACGAGAACAAAATTTATTGGTATATTTGATAGTGAATTGGGTGAGCCTATTATAGATTTGCGTTCTCTTGCCATTATGGGTTTTGTGGATGCTCTCAAAAAACTACGATTTTTCTTTAAACTCAATGCTCAAATGGTTGACTTAGCAAAAGATGTTGATAAAGTTTTACTCATTGATTCCTCTGGATTTAATCTTCCTTTGGCAAAAAAAATAAAAAAAAAGTACCCCGATAAAGAGATAATCTACTATATCTTACCTCAGGCATGGGCATGGAAACCTAAACGAATCCCTGTTTTAGAACGCACTATTGATACGCTAGCCTCTATACTTCCCTTTGAGAAAGAGTATTACTCTAAGAATGCTCCCATAACTTATGTTGGACACCCACTACTTGATATCATCCCTAAGTTCAAAGAGCAACTAAACTCAGATGTCAAGCATATTGCCTTTATGCCTGGAAGTAGAAAAGGTGAGATACAAAAACTTATGCCTATTTTTAAAGAAGTAGTAAAAAAACTGGATGTGAATGCAACTATTATTATCCCAAAGCACTTCACTAAAGAAGATATAAATGAACTTTACGGTAACCTATCAGGTTTTAAAACTGCTCATGATACATACGAAACACTTTATGAGGCAGATTTTGCGTTTATCTGTAGTGGAACGGCAACACTTGAAGCAGCACTTATAGGGATCCCTTTTGTGCTTAGCTATATTGCAAAACCACTAGATTATTTTATCGCGAGCAGACTTGTAAAGCTTAGCCACATAGGACTAAGCAACATTATGTTTACTCAGTTTAATGATAGAGATTTACACCCAGAGTTTATTCAGCAAGATGTAACCGCTGATAACCTCATAAAAGCATATAAAGAGTATGATAGAACTACATTTTTGGATGATTCTAAAGCTTTAAGAGCCTACCTGCAACATGGTAGTTCAAAAAATGTAGCCAAAATATTAGAAAGTTAATTTAGGGAAAAGAATGAAAATAAATTTTATAGATTTAAAAGCACAGTATAAAGAGTACCAAACAGAGATAGATAGTGAAGTTTTAGAGGTGTTCTCTTCTGCTCAGTTTATTGGTGGAGAGAAGTTAAACAAGCTTGAAAACTCACTAGTAACTTACACAGGTGCAAAACATGCCATCGGATGCAGCAGTGGAACTGATGCTCTTATACTCTCTCTCATGGCATTAGATATTGGCGCTGGTGATGAAGTTATCACTACACCATTTACTTTTATAGCTACTGCGGAAGTTATCGCTTTTTTAGGTGCCAAATCTGTTTTTGTTGACATCGATGAAGATACTTATAACATTGACCCAAGCCTTATTGAAGATGCTATTACAGATAGAACTAAAGCTATCATCCCTGTTTCATTATATGGTCAGTGTGCCGACATGGATGCTATTAATGCAATAGCTGCTAAACATGAAATCCCCGTTATCGAAGATGCGTGTCAAAGTTTTGGTGCAACCTATCACGGCAAAAAATCTTGTAACCTTTCAACCATTGGATGTACAAGTTTTTTCCCATCAAAACCTCTAGGTGCTTATGGTGATGGTGGGGCAATTTTTACAAATGATGAAGAGATAGCTCAAAAAATTAGAATGCTTCTCAATCATGGGCAAAATGAGAGATATAAACATAAATTTATCGGGATGAATGGTCGCTTAGATGCTGTTCAAGCAGCGGTTTTAAATGTAAAACTAAAACATTTCGACAAAGAAACAATAGCTAGAGAGCATATAGGTGCTAGATATTCTGACCTTCTTGAAGATGTAGGTGTTATCACTCCAAAAATTGCAGAGGGTAATGTAAGTGTATTTGCTCAGTACTCAATTAGAGTCAAAGACAGAGAAGCTATGATTGCAAAACTGGGTGAAAAAGAGATTCCTACTGCTGTTCACTACCCTGTGCCACTTCACCTTCAAGAAGCTTTTTCTCCACTGGGTTATAAAAAAGGGGACTTTCCAGTAAGTGAAGAGGTATCTACACAAATCATGTCATTACCGATGAGTCCTTACTTAACTGAGGCACAACAAGACTTCATAGTTGAAGCGATAAAAGGATAATCGTGGTACATATTGCTATAGTTGGACTTGGTGCAATGGGTAAAAATCATTACCGTATTTTAAAAAACATAGAAAATGTCAATATTATCGGGCTTTGTGATGTGGTAAAAAATGATGATTTTAAGGAACCATTTTTTACAGACCTAGATACAATGCTAGACGAAATTAAACCTGATGCCGTAATCATTGTAACCCCTACCTTTTTACATAAAAGTGTTACTCTTAGTTGTGCTAGGCGAGGGATAAATGTATTTATAGAAAAACCTGCTGCTTCAAATGTAGCTGATGCAAGAGAGATGCTTGAAGCGGTAAACTCTAACAACATCAAAAGTTGTGTAGGGCATATTGAGAGATTTAACCCTGTTGTAAAAGCTCTTATAAATGAGATAGACGCTCATGAAATCATGTCTATCTCTATCACTCGTAGCGGAGCTTTTCCTGAGCGTATAGCAGATGTTGGAATCCTTACAGATCTCTCTGTTCATGATAGTGACCTTATCCGTTTTATCACTCAAAAAGAGATAACTAGAACTGCTGTATTTAAGTCTCAAAAAATCCATAAAACGCATGAAGATAATGCCATATTAGCCTTTGAACTCGATGGAAATATAGTTGGAGATATCACAACTAATTGGTTTACTCCTTTTAGAAAAAGAAGCATCATCGTTACTTGCAGAACTGACAAAGAAGCTGAGATAAAATACCTCGAAGCTGATTTAATCTCACAATCTCTAAAAGAATATATAAACATCGATAACAATTCTCACAGTACAAGAAACTGTTTTATTCAAAGAAGTGACGCTTTAAATGATGAGTTACAAGCCTTTGTTTCATACTTAAATACTGGAAACAGAGGCTCTTTAGCTTCTATAGAAGATAGTATAATCACTTTAGAGATAGCGAGTAAATAGATGTCATTAATTCATGAAAGCGTAATAATAGCAGATGGTGCAAAAATAGCTCCTGATGTTACCATAGGTCCATTTTGCAATATCGGTAAAGATGTAGAAATCGCATCTGGATGTAGATTGGAGTCCAATATCATATTAAATGGCAAACTCAGTATTGGTAAAAATGTTAGAATCTTTAGTTTTACAACTATCGGTTATGAAGATACAGAGATTAGCATAGGTGAAAAATCACACATCCGTGAATTTGTAAAAATTGGTTCAAGAGAAGATGAAACCAAAGCATACAAAAAAATCGTTGTTGGTGCAAATAGCTTTATAATGGGATACGCACAACTTTTTTCTGGTGTTAAACTTGGTGACGCTTGCATAATTACAAATGCAGTAAAACTATATGATAATGTAGTATGTGAAGAGAGAGTAGTTATTGGTGGGCTTAGTACAGTTGAAGCGAACAACACAATAGGCACAGGAGTTATGATAGGTGGTGCATCATATGTAAACCATGATCTCCCACCTTTTACTCTTGTTGAAGGGAACCGCGCAAGTGTAAAAGGACTCAATGTTATTGGTCTCAGACGCAGACTAGAAAACAAAGACGACATAGAAGATATAAAAATTATTTTTAAGAGAATTTTAGGTGAGGGTACAGATAAAGTACTAGCCATTGAACTCTCAACCTCTCATGAGAATGAATATGTGAAAATGTTTGCTACATTTGTTGCTAATAGCAATATGGAGTAGGCTTACTACTCTATCTATTTCACACCCCTCTTAATCATAACTCCTCAGTCACAAATGGAGCACATAAAATTTAAAAAGCTAAGTTTTATTTTTTTATAATATCGTTTTATTAGGGAATATATAAGTGGTGGGTCCTATGTGACTCGAACACATGACCACTCCGTTATGAGCGGAGGGCTCTAACCAACTGAGCTAAAGACCCACATTTTAAAGAAGCTATTTCTTTGTAGGGCGCAATTATACTCAACTGCACCTTATATTTTTCTGATTTTTTGCAATTATTTTGTATTAATCATCCATATAGAAAAAACATCCAAATAGTTCCACATTGAGCGTAGTGATGTCTCTGTAACACCTTTATCTTTTAACTCTAAGAGTAATGGCTTATATAGCTCTAGCCATACCTCTCTAGCACTGTTATCAATTCTAAATGGGGCATGTCTTCCAACCATTCTTGGTGCACCTCTATTTTCGTTAAAGTAAGCCCTTCCTCCACAAATCTGAATGAGAAAATCTGCTGCATTTTTCTTCGCTTCTTCTATATCTTTTTTGTCACTTGGAAAGAGATTGGATATGCTACTTTGCACCAGAGCATCATAATGCTTAGACACTAGTTCTCTTGTTCCCTCCTCTGTGACTTCTATCAAAAATTCTGGAATTGGTTTTGATACTGGTGGTCTCACTCCAAATGGAGCCTTTGTTATACTTAAATTCAATTTTTTCCTTCTATTGGTGGTTTAATTTTATATACTACAGCATACAGCAGTGGCACATATATAAGATTTAGCACAGTCGCCCATGCAATACCAAAGCCAAGTGAAATAGCCATTGGCTGCAGTATCATCGCTTGACCTGATGCAAAAAAGATAAGAGTTGAGAGACCTAAAACAGTTGTTATAGATGTAAGTAAAATAGGTCTCAAACGATTTTTTGCCCTTTGCATCAACTCTTCGGTATCTTTAGCACCTTTTATAAAGCTAACCATAATCAGCCCATCATTTACAACAACTCCAGCTAGTCCTACTATCCCTATTAGCCCTGGCATAGTAAGGTTAATCCCCATCACCATATGTCCAAAATATACTCCCAATAAAACGAGAGGAATAGTGCTAATTACGATAAGTGGTTTCACAAATGAATCAAAAAGCCATACAAGGGTTATAAAGATTAAAAAGATAGCTATTACTGCTGATTGCATCATCTCTTTTTTGTTTTTATTATTCTCTTTTTCTTCCCCTTTTATCTCAATATTAATCCCCTCATTACTTAACTTTTCAATAGCAGGTTTTAATCTCTCCATAACTTCAGAAGATGTTATAACTGTTTTATCTAAAGAAGCAAAAACACTTCTCAACCTAACACCATCTTCTTTATAAAGTGCTACAAACCCTTGAACCATAACAAAATCACATATATCTTTTACTGCTACATATTGGTCAGTTGATGGTACTTGCACCTCAATCTCTTCAATAGAATCTATATCTTTGTTTGCTCCACTCTCTATCTTTATGCGTATAAGTCCATCTTTGTTGAACATTTTTCCGTATTCACCCTTTAGATAGTAAGAACGAAGCTCTTTTGATATAATTTCCTCATTGAAACCTAGTTCTTGACCATAAGCATTCACACGAAGTTTTAACTCTTTCTCACCTACATCTGCGTCATCTGCAATGTTGTTAACACCTTCTATTGCAGATAAGGACTCACTTAAGTATTTCAAGCCCCTTAGAGTTTCCTCTTCACTTTTAGCATTTAAGCTTATCTCAATATCGTGTGCCACTATCCCAGCACCAGGCACCTTAATAACTATCTCTTCAAATAAGAGTCCATCTTTGTCTTTTAAACTCCTAAAAGGTTCCATCATCTCATCTATATCTAATGCTATACTCTGAGCATCTCTTTTTCTTATTAGGTATTCTGGGTCATACTCTATAGAAAGATGGGGGCTTATAAACCTTTCAAAAAGATTCGTAGGCGCACGCTCATGTAAATCTACAAATATATGATAAAGGTGCTCTCCAGTATCTACTCTATTTTTGGCATCCATCTTAAAGCCTATCACAGATGTCACAGATGAAACATCTTCATCTTTGAGATTTTCTAATAAAATTTTTTCTAATTTTGTAACTAAAACCTCAGTATCTTTTAGTTCATTATTTATATTTACTTTTCCAGTTATGTAGATTTGTGTTGTATCAAAATCTGGAAACAACTGAAACTTAGAGTTTTTAATAAGCACAACACTTAGCACCAAAATTGTTCCAACGATTACTATTAATGAGAGGTGTTTTCTTTTAAAAACAAAATGCAATATACTCAAATGCCATGACCATAGCTTATTCCATAAACTTTTACTAATACTATCTTTGTGTGAAACTCTTAAAAAATCATGTGCATGAAGTGGTAAAATGTAAAAAGCTTCAAAAAGGGATGACAATAAAAGTACGGTTATCATGATAGGTATAATCTTCATAAAAGTACCCATCTCCCCGCTCAGTAAAAGCATAGGTAAAAATGCAAAAATAGTTGTAAGAGTAGCGGCTAGTACCGCTGGAAACATCTCCGTAGCACCACGAATGGCAGCTTCTCTTCTATCCATCCCCTCTTCTAAGTGTCTATAAATATTTTCAGCAACAACTATAGCCTCATCTACTAACATCCCTAAAGCTATTAAAGCCCCAAGAAGCGAAAGCATATTGATACTGTCACCCCTTATTTCACTCACAATAAGACCTATCATAAAACTAACAGGTATCCCAATCGCAACAACAACAGCAATACCGCGATTTATAAAAATCAGCATTGCTATAAACACAAGCATCAAGCCAAACACAATATTTGCAAAAACAGTGTTGAGACGATTTTTTATCCATATTGATGTATCTGTATATACTTCATATTTCATATCTGGATATTTCAGTTCATTTTTCTTTAAAAGCTCTCGTATCTCTTTTACAAGTGCTATAGAGTTCCCATCCTCAGATTTTGAAACATTTATAGAGATATTTCTTTGCCCATTATAATGGGAAAGCTCAGACTCATCGCTAAGCTCAAACGAAACATCTGCTATATCTCCTATGCGAACTCGAAAGGAGCCTATGCCGATGATGGTATTTTCTATATTTTGTTTCGTTTTTTCACCATTAAAGGTGGATATGTATAGATGTGAACCTTTCTCTTTTATGGTTCCAATTGGAAAAATTGAGCTTATATTTTTTAGTGCATTGATGGCTAGACTTGGTTGCAAACCTAAGGCAAATAGTTTTTTCTCATTGAGTTTAATAACCAGCTCATCATCTGCATTTCCACGGATGGTAATATCACTCAAGTCATTAAACTGACTAAGTTGACTTTTAAGTTCATCAGCTTTTTGCAGTAACTCTTTTTTTGTTTTATCACCTGCGATTGCTATGAGAACAAGGGGAAAAGCGTGTGTTTTTATCTTTGCAATAGGCTCAGACATATCTGCTGGCAAATCTTTCTTTGCAGCACTAACAATATCTTTTACATCATTTAAAACACTTATATTGTCTGAACCTGTTTTGATATCCATACTTACAACAAAAGAACCATTTTTTATGGTACTTTTGATACTTTCTAATTCACTAATATTTTGTAAATCATCTTCTATATTTTTGACAACCATCTTATCTAAAACATCGGCAGATGTTCCAGCGTAACCACCAGTCACAGTTACCTTATCCATAGCCATCGGAGGAAAAATCTCTTTTGGAATATTTATATATGCAAAAATAGACATCATTACAATAAATATGAGTAGCATATGATTTAGTAATGGTTTATCTATTGCAAATTCTAAAATTTTTCTTATCATCATCTATCCTAAAAAATTGTATCAAGTATTTGGTTTTTAAATTTAATAGACTCAACAGAGGCATTTATTAACCTGTTTTCCTCTTTTAAGGTGTCGTACTCACCTTTTAACTTAGAAATATCTCTACTCTTGTAGTATATTTGTTGTTGTATATAAATCTTTGGAAATAAAACTACACAAATGAGTGTTAATACTAATAAAACATATGCAAAATAAGTAAAATCAAGTTTTTTTTCTGGATTTAAAACTAATCCTACTTCATCTAATAACTCAGTTTTATCATGCATCAAAGACTCATCTTAAAAATTCTCATCTTAGCACTTCTACTTCTTGGATTCTCTTTTAACTCATCATCTTTTGCCATAATTGGCTTTCTAGTGATTATTTTACCAAGCTCATTATCTCTACTACAAGTGCATCTCATAGCTTCATTGGGGCATATACATGATTGAGACCATTGAACATATGTTTGTTTTACAATCCTATCTTCTAGGGAGTGAAAGGAGATAATTGCAATTATTGCATCTTCAAGCCTAGCATCTTGCATACTTTTAAGTAATGATTTCAACTCACCTAATTCATCGTTAACCTCTATACGGATAGCCTGCATTAAAAGAGTAGCTGGATGTATCTTTTTACCTCTTGGCATCAAATGTTTAGTTTTTTCACCTAACTCTTTAGCAGAACTAAATGGACGATTAGCAACTATACAAGATGCAATTTTTTTATAGTTTCTTAGCTCACCATATTCTAAAAGAATCTCTTCTAACTCGGATATTGTGTAATCATTAACAACTTCTAAAGCACTCAAAGGCGCATCTTTATCCATTCTCATATCAAGGTTGTCACTCTCATATGAAAAACCTCTCTCTTTTTGGTCAAGTTGCAAAGAGGAGACACCTATATCTGCTAAAACACCTTTAATCTCACTCACACCATATTCATTGATAATATCTTTTATTACCGATGAAAAACGACCTTTACGGATACTAACTCTATCCCCATATGGTGCAAGGCGTTGAGTAGAAAAGTCTATCGCAGTTTGGTCTTGATCAATTGCAATTAGTGTAATATTTGGGTTTGATTCAAGTATCATTGAGGAATGCCCTGCATACCCCATAGTACAATCTATGATAATACCACTATCAATTTTTTCAAAAGATTTTATAACTTCTCGGTATAATACTGGAACATGTGGGATGTTTTGCAAAAAAAACCTCTATATATATTTTAAAGAGATTATACATTAATTTTGTAAAATTTAATTTTAGTTACAGTATTATTAATAAAAAGGGTTGTTTTATGCTTGAAAATTTAACCATGATTGCGGTGATAATTGGGACAGTGATTATTTTACTACTTATAAAGATAGTAATAAATAACAGAAAAAAAGTAGAAACAAAAGTTGATAAAATAATTGAAAATTTTGAAGTTGTTGATGATGTGTATGATGTACAAGAAGTAGAAAAAAAAGAGATTCCAAAACAAGAGGAAGCAACACAAAAAGAGGTCACTAGAATTGATGGTCCAAGAAAAGGAACAGACAGAAGAGTAAGACAAAGAAGAGCTACACCAAGAAGTGGACCAGATAGAAGAAAAAATCAAAGAAGAGAGATACCTAAAGATTTAGTAGTCACAAAAGATGACTTTAAAATATTTTCAGGTTTAAGAATTTTGGTCGCTGAGGATAATATCATCAATCAAAAAGTGATCCAAGGCTTGTTAGCTAACTCAGGAGTAGAGGTGGTGATTGCAAATGATGGGCAAGAAGCTTTAGATATTTTAGAAAAAGATAATAACTTCTTTGTGATTTTAATGGATTCTAATATGCCTGTCTTAGATGGTAGAGAAGCGTCTAAGAAAATAAAACAAAATCCTAAATATAATCATATCCCAATTATAGCCCATAGTGGTGATACAGCGATGGATGATATTAAAATAATGAAAGAAGCCGGCATGGAAGAACACCTTGCCAAGCCACTGTCCATAGTTGAATTATATAAAGTTCTTTATTTATACAAAAAAGATGAAAAAAAAGAGTTAAACATAAAAAAAGGTTTAGAGATATGTGGCGGCAACAAAGAGTTCTACCTTGAAATATTAAATGAATTTGTCTCTAGCTATTCAGATTCTGCAAAAACACTCAACACACTTCTGTTAAACAAACAAATGACAGAAGCAGATAAACTTTTATTGGACTTAAATGGTATATCCGCAAATATTGGTGCGGAACTTTTACACGAAGCCACAACGGAACTAAGACAACGAATACGCGATGGAGATAAACTTACCTATATGACCAAATATAAAGAGTGTGAGGAACACTTACATAACTTACTAGATGTAATTAAAGTTTATCTTTAGCTACTAAAGGGGCAAACTATCTAGTTTGCCCACTTCCATAAACTTTAAACTTATAGGTTGTCAACCCTTCTATCCCCATTGGTCCACGGGCATGAAGTTTGTTTGTGCTGATTCCAACCTCTGCCCCAAAACCAAAAGCACCACCATCAGTAAAGCGAGTGGATGCATTCACATAAACAGCAGCGGCATCTATAGCATTTAAAAATATCTCAGATGATGTTATGTTTTGGCTGATAATTGACTCTGAATGACCTGAACCATATTTTACAATATGCTCTATCGCACCCTCTACTCCATCAACAACTCTAATGTTTAAAATATTTGCCAAATATTCAGTATCGTAATCTTCTTCAGTTGCATTTGCAACCTCTATAATTTTTTGAGTATTTTCACACCCTTTTAGCTCTGTACCTGTTCGAGTAAATTCAAGCTTTACAATTGGAAGAAACTCTTGAGCAATTGCACTGTCAACTAGAAGTGTCTCCATTGCATTACAAACACCTGGTCTTTGTACTTTTGCATTTAAAGCAATGGCTATTGCATCATCAATTTTAGCATCTTTATCTACATATGTATGACACTGCCCTTTATCGTGTTTAACGACACTCACTGTTGCATTTTCACTTACATATTTAATAAGCCCTGCTCCACCACGAGGGATGATAAGATCAACATACTTATCCATCTTTATAAGTTGTGCTACACCCTCTCTTGAAGAATCTGGAATAAGTGAAATTAATGATATTGGTAAGTTGTTTTTCTCCAGAACTGTTTGAAGAACTTTTGCAATGGCAATATTAGAGTTTTCAGCCTCTTTTCCACCCTTTAGTACACAAACATTCGAGCTTTTAAAACATAAAGCTGCTGTATCACTCGTTACATTTGGACGAGATTCATAAATTATACCAATAACTCCAATAGGGATAGAAACTTTTTCTATTTTTAAGTTATCCTCTGTAACCCATCCATCTAAAACTCGTCCTACAGGCTCTTTTAATGCAGCTATATCTTCAATCGCCACCGCCATAGCATCTATACGCTTTTCATCCAAAAGAAGTCTATCTTTAAGTGCTGGTGTCAAGTTGTTTTTATCAGCATCTGCCATATCAAGTGCATTTGCTTCAAGTAAATTCATAGTATTGACTCTCAGTGAGTTTGCCATCTCTTTTAATATACGCTTTTTTTCTGCTCCACTAATAGTAGAAAGTATCCTACTTGCAGATTTTGCTTCTTGTAAAAATTGTTCCATTTTTATGCCTTATAGTCTAATAATGTTATACTAACATAAAATAAATTAACTTTTATCTAATAAAATTAAGGATTATGATGAAAACTATAACATTTATTGGAAATGGAAATATGGCACTTAGTATAGCTAAGGGCTTAAAAGATAACTACAAAATAGAAGTAGTTGGAAGAGACTTAGAAAAACTTGAACAGTTTGAAAAAGACCTTGGGGTAGCTATAGATAAACATATTATAAACGGCTTTAATGCTGAAAATAAAACTGTTTTACTCTGCATTAAACCTGCAAATGTAGAGGAGATTAGTGATTATATTAGTGGTAGAGCGAGAGTTATCTACTCTGTTTTAGCTGGCACATCACTTTCTAAACTCAAACAAAACCTAAACCCATATGCAGTTGTTAGAACTATGCCTAACCTTGCGGCGAGTGTAAATAGATCTATGACTACATTAACTGGTGATGTTGAATTTAAAGAGGAAGCAAAAGAGCTCTTAGGTGCTATTGGCTCCACTTTATGGCTCAATAGTGAGAAAGAGATAGATATAGCTACTGCACTAGCTGGGAGTGGTCCTGCTTATTTAGCACTTATGGCAGAATCTCTTGCAGATGGAGCTGTCAAACAAGGCCTCAAGCGTGATGATGCGATGGCAATTATGAGAGGTCTTTTTGGTGGCTTTGGAGTACTTATTCAAGATATACACCCTGCACTATTAAAAGATGGTGTAATGAGCCCAGGTGGTACAACTGCTGCTGGTTATGGCGCTTTAGAAAATGGTAATGTAAGAAGTGCTTGTATAGATGCCATAGAAAAAGCTTATAAAAAAGCTACTGAACTTTAAGTATGAAATTTTAGTTAATCTGGATAAAGGAAAAAAATAGAAAGTTTCCCATATCTCAAAAAAGATATGGGGAATATTTTAGCACTTATTGTGCTGTTACGTTTTCAGCTTGAGGACCTTTTTGACCTTCACCAATTTCGTATGTTACACTTTGACCTTCGTCTAAAGAAACACGACCTGGACCTGTACTGTTTACTTGACGAAAGTGTACAAATAAGTCACCACCGCCATCATTTTGTTGGATAAATCCATAGCCTTTTTCTTCATTGAACCATTTTACAGTTCCGCTTAGCAATTCTGCCATTATAATACCTCTGTGGGAAAATACATTTCTCTTCGAAATGGAATCAGAATTGAGGAATCTTTTGCAGGATAAAAAGATACCCTACCAAAGATGAATTCGAACCTCATCTTTCATCGGGAATTATTATATCTGTTTGATACAATAAAAGCAAATAAAACAGACATTATTTAACGATTTGCGTTCCAACACCCTCAGAAGTAAACAATTCTAGTAACATTGAGTGTTCAAGTCTTCCATCGATTATATGAGCTTTATGCACTCCACCCTCTATAGCTTCTAAACACGCATCAACTTTTGGTACCATACCACCATGAATAGTGCCATCAGCTTTAAGAGCTTGCACTTCCGCTTTTGTAAGTGTATTTAAAAGCTCTTTATCATTGTTAAGAACACCAGCTGTATCTGTTAAAAATATAATTTTATTTGCACCAATAGCTTTTGCAACATAGGAAGCACAAAGGTCAGCATTTATATTAAAGCCTGGATGTCCCATCTCTTCACCAGCTGCTATGGGTGCTATAACTGGTACAAATTTTTCATGAATTAAGTTAGATAACACATCTGGTTTTACATCTGTGATATTTCCCGTAAGCCCCCATTTTGCAAAATTTTTCGCTTTAGCAGTGATAAAGTGCGCATCTTTACCACTCACACCTATAGCCTTTGCACCATGAGAGTTTAAAAGAGAAACTATCTCTTTGTTTATCTCACCACTTAAAATCATCTCAGCTATGCGCATAACTTCTTTTGTTGTTACTCTTTGTCCCTCTATAAACTTCGTATCTATCTTTAAATCATCGAGCATTTCAGTGATTTTTGAGCCACCGCCATGAACTATAACAGGCTTGATGCCTACAAGATACATAAGTAAGATATCTTCAGCAAACTTCTCTTTTAATTGTGTAGATGTTTGAGCCGAACCACCATATTTAATCACTACTATCTCTTTATTAAACTCTTTTATAAATGGTAAAGCTTCAAGAAGTGTTTTAACTGTCTCAATCTTTTTTTGCATTAAGCCCTCCTGTATATTTATCTATTATTTTAAAAACTTTTTCATCAACTTCTACATCCAAATCTAATAATGACAGGGGAAGATTGAAAGACTCTAATTTAACATAATCTTTATATGTCACTAAAATTGAGTCCGAAGCATCTTTTTTCAAAACTTCAAGTAGCTCAGAGCGAACAAAAGAGTGATGATCTTCAAAATAGTTTTTACTCACCACCTTTGGTAAAAATTCATCTAGTCTATCTGGTCTTGCAATAGCTGTTACTAATGACATTTTAGCACTTTTATTTTTAAGTTCTACTACTCTTTTAAAATCTATTCCATCTTTTAATATATGAACCTCTTTAGAACTCCATAACCGCTCTCTAAAAGGTCCAGAGGGAAGACAAAAACTGTTTTTTGAGTGAACCTCTATAAGAAAATCAAGCTTTTTAATATCATGTTTAGAATAAGCATCATCTAAAAAAACAACTCTAGCACCCATCTCTTTAGCTTTGTAAATAGCTTTTTTTCTGTCCTCACTCACTATAACGAGAGCATTTTTTACTTTGTGAGCATATATCATAGCTTCATCACCGCTAACACTAACATCACATAAAATATTTTTCGAATCTTTAACAATATGAAGACCTTTACTCTCTCTGCCATAGCCACGAAGAATAATCGCCACATTATCATATCTGCTCGCGAGAGCACACACCAATGGTGTTTTACCACTCCCCCCCACACTTAGATTGCCAATGCTAATTATGTCAATATTAAAATCTTCTACTCTTTTACTCTTAAAACGGATGTACATTCCAAAGCAATAAAGAAGACTAAGAGGTAAAAGCAGGAGTGATACTAATCTTTGAACACCAGAAGGGTTGTAGAAATACTCTTCAACCCAAAAAACTAGACTTTTTTTCAAACTCTATTTTTAGCTATTTTCTTGATTGTATCGACAACAAATTTCACCTCTTTATCTTCCATAGTAGGATAGACAGGAAGAGATAAAATTTGCTGATACGCTCGTAGAGCTACGGGAAAATCATTTACACGCAGAGAGTATTTTGATTTATAATAGGTTAAAAGATGCAATGGGATATAATGTAATCCTGTATCTATCCCATTTTCTTTTAACTCTAAAGCAAATGAATCACGATTTTTATCTATCTTAATAATATACAAAGAGTACGGATGTTCTTGACAGCTCATCTCTGGAATTGTTATATGTTCAACCCCATCTAAAGAATCAGAGTAGATCTTAGCAATCTCTTTTTGTCTGAGTATATTTTTATCTTGATCTTGAACTTGAGCTCTAATATACGCAGCATTGAGATGACTCAAAGAGTAATCATTACCAATATCTACCACATCATAAATGTACTCTAAAGCATCTTCATCACGGACTATCGCATGGTTTGCTAAAAGTCTAGCACGCTCTATAATATCATCATCATCTGTCACTAGCATCCCGCCATTACATATATTTTTCTTTAAATGTGGAGAAAAATTAAAGCAAGTTATATCAGCACCAGTAGCACCAATTCTTACTCCATTATATGTTGAACCTAAAGCATCACAAGCATCTTCAACTATCTTCACATCATAAATCTTAGCCATTGAGTATAATCTATCAAGGTCCAAACAAGCACCAGCCACATGAGTTAAAATAACAGCCTTTAATTTTTTAGACTTATGCTTCTCTAAGTATTGCTCTAGTTTATCCATATCAATATTGTAAGTTTTCTCTTCAATATCTATAAAAACTGGCTCTGCATCAAAGTGACGAACAACCTCAGGAACATTTGGGTGTGCATTTACAGAACACACTACTTTATCCCCTCTTTTTAACTCTAAAGCAAGCATTGCTAAATGCAAAGCAGATGTTCCGTGCGATGTTGCTAATGCATATTTAGAACCTATATACGAGATAAAATCATTTTCCAACTCTTCTATCTGGTTTATATCTTCACCATCCAAAACATCACTTACATTTGAGTGAGATTCACGCCCGCTTTCGTATTTGCTAAATGGAACTTTCATTTTTCTTTCCTTTATAAAGTTATATCTCTTGGATAATTAAAATCATGGTTTATTGTTCTGGATGTCAACTTCGCAATAACTGGCATTTTTCGCTTAAACTGGTTACGGAAAATTCTACTCACTATCATCTCAAGCATATCTTTATCGACACCCATTTTTACTATCTCTTCTTTACTTATTCTATCTTCTACATAAAGTTTTAGTGCTTCATCTAACTGGGCATATGTATAGCCTAAATCATCTTCATCGCTCTGTCCATCCCACAAATCTGCAGAAGGGGCTTTGTCTATTATATTTTTAGTTATATTTAAATGCTCTGCAAGCTCATAAACCTCACTTTTATACAAATCACCTATGGGGTTTAATGCACTTGACAAATCACCATATAGAGTTCCATATCCAAGCATCAATTCACTTTTATTGCTAGTACCTAAAACCAAAGCATTTTCTCTCGCTGAAATATCAAAAATCGTTGACATCCTCATACGAGAAGAAAAATTGCCTTTTCTTAAATTATCCATATTTGGATTCAAGGCTTCATAAGCACGCAACATCGGTTCTATTGAAGCTGTGATAACATTCATCTTGAAATCTTTGCATAGTGCTAAGGCATCATTTAATGAACTTTGTGAGGAGTATTGCGAAGGCATCATCACACATAAAAGATTATCTCTAAAAGTTTTATGAGCCAATACAGCTACAACAGCAGAGTCAATTCCACCACTTAAACCAATAACAACTTTTTTAATTCCAGTCTTACGAACTTCATTATCTAAAAATCTCACTAGATAGTCTGTAATCTGCTCATATTTACTCATAATTATTTATAACCTTTAAAAAACTTTAACAAAAAATATTATATCTAATTTTTGTAACAAATATATAATTAAAGTTAACAGATGTGCTTATGGGCCATAATATTTAGCTCTTTACAGGAAAATCCTGCCTCTTTTCTTGCATCTGTATTTAATTTTTTTGCTCTTAAAAAACCTTGAGGGTAGTATTTTGCTATTATTTCAAAATATACATCGACATCTTCATCATCCTTTTCACATGCATAATTGAACCAAACATCGCCTTTTTTTACATGGTCAATCTCTTCTTCTAAAATTATATTTAGCTTACTAATAATTTTCTCTATCATCTCATTTTTAGGAAGTTTTTTAAGTTTTTTTAAAATCATTGGTGTAGCATCTAAGCCATTAGCTTCTAAGTATCTAGGAACTACTGCCATCCGCTCTATCAAAGTTTGTGTTCTTTGGGATGCTTCAAACAAAGCATTATGCACCTCAATGTCTCCATAATTAGTACCAAGCTCATTTAAAAGGGTCTCTAGCATGACAAAATGTTTGATTTCATCATCTGCAACCTCTAACCAGTCATCATAATATTTTTTTGGTAAGCCTACAAACCTATATGCAGCATCCAATGCCAAATCAATAGCAGAATATTCTATATGTGCTATAGCATGTAAGAGATTTATCTGCCCCTCTTTTGTTGTTAGGTTGCTTCTTTTTGGAACATCTTGTGGTGGGACTATTTTACATATAGCATCATATGAGGGAACAGTAAACTCTTTTGCTTTAAACACTTTTTCAAATGCTATCTCATCTGATTTGTATGTGTGATAAAACTCCCTAAAGTGTTCTATTTTTGTTGCAGGATTTTTAGCTTCTATAATTAGCTCTAATTCTTTATAAAAATTCATAAGAGTATCATGATATAATCACACTAAAAAAGAGATAAATTATGCAAATAAAAGTGCAACCAATGGGTGTTTACCAAACAAACTGCTATATTGCTACAATTGATGGAAAAGATTTTATTATTGACCCGGGAGTAGGTGCAACAGAGTGGGTGATACAAAATGTCACTAATCCTATTGCCATCTTAAATACACATGGTCACTTTGATCATGTATGGTCAAATGCAGAGTTACAAAAGAGACTTGGCATTAAACTCTACACTCCAAAAGGCGATGTAATGCTGCTCACTTCTAATAGCTGGATGCCAGACTTACCACCCTCTACTCCTGATGTGGAAGTTGAACCAAATGAAGAGTTTGATTTTGATGGTGTAAAAGTGAAGTTCCGTCACTTCCCAGGTCATTGTCCTGGATGTTCAACCATAGAGATAGGCGACGCTATGTTTAGTGGTGATTTTATTTTTGAGCGCTCCATAGGTAGAACAGATTTTCCATATTCATCTCCGCAGGATATGAAAGATTCATTACAAAGATTTAAAAAACTTGATTACGATAAAACAATCTATCCAGGGCATGGTGGAACAACCACTATTAAACAAGAGCAACAATATGCGGATTACTGGATAGGCAACCTATAATGCAAGATCATTTTAAAGATAGAGCAAAAGAGTGGGATGCTGGTAGCATCCGTGTAAAAGGTGCTAAAACGATAGCGGATGCTATAGAGAGACAAATAAGACTCACAAAAGATATGGAGATAATGGATTTTGGTGTAGGAACAGGACTTTTGGGATTCGAGATAGCAAAACATGTTAAACAAGTGTATGGTGTCGATACTTCTGCAAATATGTTAGAAAAACTAAAAGCAAAAAACACAACACAACTCAGTATAGAAACCTATTGTCAAGATATTATAAAAGAGCCACTAATAAAAACTTTTGATGGTATGGTAAGTTCTATGACTCTACACCACATAGAAAACTTAAAAGCTTTTTTTGCAACAATGTATAAAAATATAAATAAAGGCGGATTTATCGCTATTGCAGATTTAGAGAATGAAGATGGAACTTTTCATTCAGATAACACTGGTGTATATCATTTTGGATTTGATAATTCAGAGCTATGTAAAATTGCAAAAGATGCTGGATTTCAAAGTGTAAAGTTTAACAATATCAACACCATCTACAAGCCAAATAGAGAATTTGGTATATTTTTACTTACAGCTACAAAGTAGAATTCTAAGCTCTACTAAATATCTATAATTTCATGTACCTCTAATCCAAATCCACTTAAACCTACAAACTCAGTACGAGCCATAGATGTGATGAGGTTCATTTTTGAAACACCTAAGCCTTTTAATATCTGTGCCCCAATGCCGAACTCTTTCATTGCAGCATTATCTTGATGATTGGTTTTATTGATAAAAACTAAAACTCCACTATTTTGTTTTAAATACTCTATGGAGCTTACTAAATTATTATATTTTTTCTGGTTTAAAAGGAGTTCAATATCTGGAATAACATTATGAACTCTCACATTAGCTACCTCTCCAGCACTATAAAACACTATGGCAGTATGTTGCACCTCATCATGATCTATAAATGTATGTTGCTTCACCTTCACACCAAAAAAATCTATCTCTTGAACATCTACTTCATTGACTAATCTTTCATTCGCTAAACGGTACTCAACTATATCAGAGATAAAAACTGTTTTTAGATTATGCTCTTCACCAAAAATATCAAGGTCATCACGCCTTGCCATTGTTCCATCTTCTTTAATGATTTCACAAATTACTGATGATTCACTCAAGCCAGCTAGCCTACATAAATCAACTGAACCCTCAGTATGACCAGTTCTTACAAGCGTTCCACCATCCTTAGCTATTAGAGGAAAAATATGTCCTGGCTTTACTAAGTCATCTGCATGGCTGATAGGGTTTGCTAATATCTTAATGGTATCATCTCTCTCCCCTGCTGATATACCAGTTAAAGCATTTTTTGCATCAACTGAAACAGTAAAGGCAGTTTCATATGATGATGTATTTGAGCTAACCATTGGGTTTAAGTCTAATCTCGTCGCGATAGTCTTGCTAATTGCAACACAAATCAAGCCTCTTGCATGAGTCGCCATAAAGTTAACATGTCTCGGAGTTGAAAATGCTGATGCATATACTAAATCACCCTCATTTTCTCTATCTTCATCATCAATCATGATGACCATATTGCCTTTTTTAATCTCATCTATAGCTGTTAATACTCTATCAATCGGTGTCATTAATTCTCTTTAAAATAATTTAGGGCATTATATATAAATGTTGATTAAAAACAGCGTAAAAAGATTTTGTAAATTTATTCATAAAACACTTGACAAAGAAATCTTATTTACCTATAATTTCGCTCCAACAAACATGATAGACAAGTTTGTTATCTTGTATAAACACCGCGGAATAGAGCAGTTCGGTAGCTCGTCGGGCTCATAACCCGAAGGTCACAGGTTCAAATCCTGTTTCCGCAACCAATTTCAATTTTCAATGTTGGGGTATCGCCAAGCGGTAAGGCACTAGTTTTTGGTACTGGCATTCGGGGGTTCGAATCCCTCTACCCCATCCACCTTTTTTAAATCAACATCAACAGTTGATATAAAATGATTAATTTTAGTTTTAATCAAGACAGAATCGAGGGAAGCATACTTTAGTATGTGAACGAAAATTCTAACGCAGAGTAAAATTAAAAGTAACATTTTAGATATCGCGGAATAGAGCAGTTCGGTAGCTCGTCGGGCTCATAACCCGAAGGTCACAGGTTCAAATCCTGTTTCCGCAACCAATCATACACCACACAAAATTCTACAACTAAAATAAAAATAATTTAAGTTTTTTATGCTAAAATTTCGAGATTTATCACACTTTGGGGTATCGCCAAGCGGTAAGGCACTAGTTTTTGGTACTGGCATTCGGGGGTTCGAATCCCTCTACCCCATCCACAATTCAACAACTATCAAATCATATATTTAAAGGCTTCATAATGGGCGACACTTCTGATCCAATTGACTTAACAATAAGAACAATCGTACTTGTCGTAATTTTGGGAATATTTTATTTTGTATTAAAAGGTAAAAAAGAGGACAAAAAGTAAAACACTCTCTTAGTGATTTACTTCTCTGTTTAAAACTTTCTCGATAGATTCTATCTTTGTTTTGAGTCTATTTTCACAATTTTTACGGATATCAAATTTTAGTGAAGAATATACTCTCTCACACCCCTCCAACTGCTTATAAGCTAACTCAATTACATCTAAAGCCTCTTTCATACTTGAAGCTTCTATAACAGTTCCCATAGGTGTTAACTGGTATGGTACACCCGATTTATCAATAGCATCTATAACTTTACTCACTTGCTTTGAAACCGAAGCTCCATCCCTACAATCATCTGATGTAGGAAACATACTGAACTCTAGTAATACACTTGTCATTATTTTCCTTCTACTTTTAACTTTTACTCATATTTGTAGAGTTTCCATTTTGACCACATTGACAACTTGAACCACATTGGCAAGGTTTTGGGCATTGACATTTAGGATTATTACATACTCCAGAATTCATCTGCTCTAATTTTGCTTGCGATGATGTAGAGCATCCTGAAGTTAAAAATATCATTCCAACTACTGCTATTAGTTTTATTGCATTTTTCATTTTTATTAAATCCTTGTTTTAACAATTAATGTTACAGTAAATATAAGGGCATCTCTAATAACCCTAATATGTCTCAACATTATAGCAGAAGTACTGTTGGAAGAAGTACAAAAAGAGGTGCCCTAAATATATTTAGGGATTAAGCTCTTAATTTTTTTATATATCTTTTCAAAATCTGTAGAATAAACCCTTGTTTGGGCTATGGATGTAATGAAGTTTGTGTCTCTCTCCCAACGGGGTACGAGGTGCATATGAATATGTTCAGCTATCCCTGCCCCTGCAACACCACCGAGATTCATCCCGATATTTACACCCTGAGCATCTATCCCCTCTTTTAAAAGCCTCACACATTTTTGAGCCAAAGCACTCATATGTAGCCATGTCTCACTCGGTAACTCTTCAAGTTTATCCGTATGCATATGTGGAATTATCATAAAATGCCCAGGAGTATAAGGGTAGCGATTCATCACTATAAAGCAATGTTCATCACGGTAAAGCACATGCAAATCACTATCATCTTGTGAATGGGTGCTTATATGACAAAAAACACACCCATCAATCTTTTTACTTGTAACATACTCATCTCGCCATGGGGCGTATAAAACATCTTCCACTGCAAATCCTTATATAAACGCAAAAACTAAGTCTGGAAATATTATAACAAGACCTAAACCTAAAAGCTGGAGAAATATAAAGGGGATAATACCTTTATATATCTCTAGTGTCTTTATAGTATCCCCTGCTGCACCTTTTAAAAAGAAGAGTGAGAGTCCAAAAGGTGGGGTCAAAAATGAAGCTTGTAAATTGAGTGCTATTAAAACTGCAAACCAAATAGGGTCAATTCCAAAAGCATTCATAACTGGAACCAAAATAGGCACTATTATAAAACTTATCTCAATAAAGTCTATAAAAAAACCAAGTATAAAGATGCTCAACATTGCAATAGCAATAAACACCCAAACATCCCCTATATCTTCACTGAAAAACTCTAAAATCAAATCACTTCCGCCAAGCTCATTAAACACTAAAGAAAAAGCCGTTGCACCTATGAGAATCATAAAAATCATGCCAGTGAGCTTTACTGTTTCTAAAGATGCATACTTTATCATCTCAAAATTAAGTGATTTATTTAAAACAGAAAGTAAAAGTGCACCTATTACACCAAATGCTGCTGATTCTGTTGGTGAGGCTATTCCTGCAAATATACTACCTAGAACTGATACCATTAAAAGCATTGGAGGGATTATTGCGATAAGAATCTCTTTGGTGCTAACACTTTGTATATCTTTTGGAATTGGTGCTATCTCAGGGGAAAAATAAGAACGAATCAAAATATATGTTATATAGAGACCCACTAAAACAAGCCCTGGTAAAACTGCACCCATAAACAGTTCACCAACACTAACACTCATAACATCACCTAAGATGATTAAGATGATTGATGGAGGGATGATTTGACCTAGTGTTCCACTTGCAGCTACTGTTCCAGATGCCAAGCCTTTGTTGTAACCTGCCTGTAACATAAGAGGAAGAGCTATAACACTCATCATTACAACCGATGCTGAGACTATCCCTGTTGAGGCAGCGAGCATTGCACCTACTAAAACAACACTTACAGCTAAACCACCACGAACATCGCGAAACAAAGCGCTCATTGAGATTAACAGTCTCTCTGCCATCTTTGACTTTTCTAACACTAATCCCATTGTAATGAAAAGTGGTACTGCCATAAGAGTGGTGTTGGACATGATTCCGTAGATTCTAAAAGGGAGCACTGAGAAAACATCAAACCCTAGTTCTGGAACAAAAAAAGCAAAAACAATCGCTACAGTTCCAAATACAAATGCCACAGGGATACCTACTAAAAGTAGTGCCAATACCACAATAAACATAAACATTGCAATCATAATGATTGCCACTCTTTAAAATTAATTTGGGTATCTCTTATAGCTTGCAATACTAAAAAAACAAATCCGAGAGGAAGAAGTGCCTTTACTAAGTACCTATACTCTAACCCACCAGGATTTGAAGAGGTTTCATTTTGAAGAAAACTCATATGCACAAAATCTATACTGATATATATAATTAAAAAAGAAAAAGGAAGTATAAAAAAAAGTGATGAGATGATATTTATAAGTGCTTTTCTTTTTGCTGAATAATGAGCATAAAAAATATCCACCCTAACATGAGCGCCCTCTTTTAAAGTATAGGCAATTCCAAAGAGTATGATAACATCAAAGAGATGCCATTCCAACTCTTGCAAAGCAATAGAACCTGTAGAAAATAGATACCTTGCTGTGGCATCATACACAACAAGTAAAACTAAAATAATTAAAATAAAAGCTGTCAGGTAAGCTAAGTATTTTATGGCTTTATCTATAATCATAATCTAAATAAAATTCGGTGCATCATTAGCAAAAAGAACAATATCACCAGCTTTTGTCTGCGAAGCTAAAACATCTGTAAGTGATGATTTATCATGCAGTATTATCTTCGTTTTGACTTTTAAATTTTTATCAAAAAGTTCAGCATTTAATGACCCTGTAACTATTACAATATCAAAAGTGTTGTTTATTGCTTCAATCAACTTTAAATTTAACTCTTGAGAGCTTTCAACTAAACCAGGAGTAACTATCGCTTTTCTACCATTATGGAGTGAGCATAGTCTTACACCCTCTAGCATCCCATCAATGTTTCCATTATATCCATCATCAAGTATCAATTTCCCGCCAGCTTTAATCATTTGAAGTCTGTGCTCTACTGGTTCCAACTCCTCTACGGCCTCTTTTATCTCTTCAAAGCTAAGCCCAAAACTTCTAGCGACACGAACTGCAACAGCGATATTCATAGTTTGAAAATTTCCTAAAATTTTTGTATGAAAAGATATGGTTTCATCATCAAACTTTAAATCAAAATTCGTGCCCTCTAGTGTAGCATGACAACAAACTATCTCATTACCAAAAAAAGTTACTTTTTTATGTGGCTCATCCGTAACAGAGGTGTGTATAAATGCTTTTTCGAGTTTAGGTGATTGCATAATCTCTAATTTTGTAGCAATTATATTTTCTAGAGTTTTAAAATACTCAATATGAGCTAAGCCCACTTTACCAACCACTACACTTTGCGGTTCTAAAAAAGTTGTAATCTCATATATATCACCACTCTCTCTAGCACCCGCTTCACAAACATAAATCTCTGTATCACTTGGAAGGGAGTTGTTTATATCACCCACTATTCCACCAATAGTATTGACACTTCTAGGCGTTGCATATACCTTATACTTCTTTGCAAGTATTTGTGCTACAAAATTTTTGATACTTGTTTTTCCATAACTTCCAGTGATACATATAATTTGTAAATCTTTCATCTGTGATAATTTTTTCAACGCTTCTTTTTTATATGTCATAAACAAAAATTTCTCAATCATATAACTACCTATATAAGCAAGAGCGAGTGGCATAAAAACACCATATGTTCCACATCCACCCTTTAAAGTACATAAAACATTTTGAAAAAGAACAAATGAAACAAGGAGGATTAAAAATCTTTTTACACGCCATGTTAAAACTAATTTTTTATCAAGTTTTTTATGCCAAACAAAGATAGAAGGCAACATTGCAAAGTAAAAGAAAATAGCAAAAAATTGACCCGTTGTATAGTAAGCTATAAAAGGTATAAAAAAGTAGATAAGATGCCATGAGGGTTTATGATGTTTTAAGACAACGCGAGTAATTTTATAATCATACCATTGTAAATTTGTTATAAGGTACCATCCAAGTGTCGTTACAAATAAAACATTTGTAATAAAAGCAAATAATATTTTATACTCTTCCATTTAGTGCTCCAAAGTTTTCAAAAAAGTTGATTCTATTTTTTTAGATATATCTTCTGATGTATTCATAAAAAAGTAATGGTCGCCATCATAAACTTCTAAAGTAGCATCATCTATAAGTTCATATATCTTTTGTGCTGAACTTAACGGTGTAGCAGTGTCTTCTTGCCCCCAACACAACAATGCTTTACCTGTGTATGAGGCAAACTCATCTGAAAAGTCTTCATTCACTACATTTTTAAAAGTTTGATACATCGGTTCACTTAATTCTTTAGCATCCTCTGCAACAAAAAGTGAACGAAGTTTTGCAATACCAAATATTTTTAGCATTTTAAACAGCATAATTTTTGATTTTACTTTCAACGATTTTGGTATGGAAATCCCTGCGCTACCAACAAGAACAAGAACTTTAGGGTCAAGTAAAAGTGCTATTTTACCACCAAAAGAGTGACCTAAAATAATATCCTTGGATGCATTGATGTGAATCATTAAAAGCTCCACTATCCTTGCATAGTCTTTTGTTTGAAGTGTTAGATTACAAGTGCTATTTCCAAAACCTGGCAGGTCTATATAGATGTGGCGAAAGCCACTCATATGTGAAGCAAATGATTGTTTCATCAGGTTCTTATTGCTTCCCCAACCATGGAGAACTATCAAATCTACCTTTGCGTTTGGATTGATTATCTCATAACTTATATCTAAAGTATGTTGATTATATTGGATAGACTTGATAGCCATTATTTACCTTTTGCCGAAGATATTGAGTGAATATACTCATATGACACTTTTGCTTTATTTTGACTTGGAAGTGATTGTGCTAATGATTCTATGGTAGTTTTAAAATCTTCAAAAAGATAGTTTGCCATTGAACCTGGGATTGGGTTTATCTCATTTAATAACACCTCACCATCTACTACAAAGAAATCACATCTAATCAATGAGCCCTCAAACATACCCCTATATATTTTTTCGAAGTTTGCTTTGAGTTTACTCTCTAGCTCGTCACTTATATCTGCTTTGAGAACTTGCTCACTTCTTGAGAAATCCATATATTTTTTCTCAAAATCTAAAAATTCATTTTTTTGAGGCTCTTCAACAATAGAAAATATCATAGTGCCATCAACCATACAACCCGCTAAGTTGTACTCTTTAACACCCTCTATAAACGGCTCTACTAAAACATTAGAATCAAATTCAAATGCACTATCAAGTGCATAATCAAGTTCACTTTCATCTCTTACTATACTTACTCCTATGGAGCTACCAAGACGAGCAGGTTTTATAATTATAGGGTAAGGTGTATTGATATTTGCATGCTCATTAGATGTTAAAACTTCATACTCAACACTCTTAATATCTTTAGCATTACATAGGTATTTTGTATATCTTTTATCGTATGAAAATACACTCGCATCAACGCGTGGACCAATATACTTAATAGAAAAAAAATCGAGTAAAGAAGCAACAGTTCCGTCTTCTCCGTCTGCTCCATGAATAAGGTTTAAAACTACACCTTGATGTATTGATGATGAGAACATGCTCTTTTGAATAAATCCACCATTAGAGATACTCAGTTGTGGCATCTTTTTATACTCACTTTTACTAAAAGTTGTTGCTTTCATCTTTGATGGCTCAATAAGATAAAACAGATGACTTTCATCACAAAAAATAAAACTTACATCAAATCCTGATAGTTTCTCTTTTAAAGTTATCGCACTTACTATGCTAATCTCATGTTCAAAACTAGCCCCACCAAATAAAATAGTTAATTTCAAATTTTTCTTCCTTATACTGTTTGTAATAATTTCAAAGCTTCTTTAACAAGTGAAGCAGTATCATTGCCCTCACATTTACTTAAAGCTTTTGATATTTTGTCTTTTTTGAATCCTAAAGATTCTAATGCTTCACTAGCTTCAGAAAATGCCAAATTTTGAGGTGCTGATGGTGCAACCAACTCCATATCAAAACCGTTGAGTTCCACTAAAATCCGCCCTGCACTCTTTGGTCCAATGCCAGGAACTTTTTTTACTCCGTTCATATCTTTGTTGTTGATAACTGTCGCGAATTGCGTTGGGGTATATGTTGAGCATATTGCCATAGCAACCTTTGGACCCACTCCGCTAATCTTTATAAGTCTCTCAAAAAGCTTTTTTTCACTAATATCTAAAAAACCGTAAAGAAGCTGGGCATCTTCACGAATAATATGTGAAGTAAAAAGCTTTACTTCTGTTTTTGGCAATGCTGAAAATGTTTGCAAAGAGATAAAAACCTCATAAATAACACCACTAACCTCTATGTGCGCAAAAGATGGTTCTTTATGCTCTATCGTTCCTTTTAATCCTACAATCACTCTTTTACCGCCTGTATTTCATATTGGTCTTCATCCACCTCAACAAGAGCAAAAATCTTTTCAGATGAGCCCTCTTGAGGCTTGTATGAGAGTTCAATCGGTGGTTCTACAAGCATAAATTTTATCTCATTATGACCTACCCATTTATCTCTATTTATAATTCTTGCATCAAATATACTCTCTTGAAAAGATGATGTTTTTGTACTTGAGAGGATAAGATGCTCTTTCTTTTTTATGTACTCTTTTTTTATACTAAGAAGATGTTCTTGAATCTTCTTAAACTCTTTGTACTGTTTCACAAAAGAAGCAGGCATCTTGACACCATTTTTTTTGTAATGGAGTAAGCGTTTTTTTACATCGTTAAAACTCGCTTTGTTATCTTCTACGATAAGTGTATATTTTTCTATCTCTTTTTTTATATCACGGATATCGTTTTTAAGCTCTTGTATCTCATCTTGATTTTCATCCAAACCTTTTTGAGCTATTTTTTTAAGAAGCGGATCAATTGTAAAAACATTTTCACTCCCTTGCAGTTTTTTTATCTCTATAAATCTTGAAGCTGTAGCTTTTACATATGAGGCACATAGATCTATAGTAATCTCTTTGGCTCTTATATCACCACCAACAGCTTGTTCTATCTCAACTATGTCACCATCAATCGTGCCATGTTCTAGTCTGGTTATATGAATATTTTTACCATAAGCCATCCCTTTATGGGTATTGATTTTCAAGTTATCTGCTCTTATCTGGGCTGTTTTATGAGTCTGCCCATCAACCGTTGCAGTTAAAGCTTTCACCTTAGCGCTGGAACCAACATTACCCTCAATATGAATCTCACTCACCTCAACTAACATTCCTGTACCAACAGCATCTTTTATTGCATCTGTTTCTTTTACACTTATGGAAACATCCGAATCAAGTCCAGTTGAGATAGAGCCTGTTGTCTTAAAACTGATTTCACCTATGTCAACATCTGTTTTAATGAGATATGTGTCCTTATCAAGTGCAATATAGCCATTCTCTTTAGCGCTATATTTGATACTTTTATCTGTCTCAATCATCTTGATAGTATCGTCTATTTGAAATGTAGGAAATTTATCTGCACTTGGTTCTTTTGGGCTTAAATACTCTCCTCTACAGTTTCGACCAGGCTTACCATTTTGAGGTTTAATATACTCTATAAGAAGTTCATCTTTGAGTACACTCTGTATAAAACCCCTTTGAGCGTAATCTACCTTGGTGTTTTCGTCAACCTCTTCTTTTTTACTATAATGAAATATCAACGCATCATCTGTAGTTTTAACAGGTTCAAGACTCTGCGCTACAAGAATGGTTTCATTTTTATCATAAGTCAATGTTTGAGCAACTTGTACCTCCGCTGATATTTTAGAAACAACACCACTTAGCATCTCATCAAAAATATTTATAAGGATACCTGCACGAACCTTACTTTTATTAATCATAAGCAAAAGTTCTTTCTCAAACCTTGGATTATAACTAACCTGTGATCCCTCTTTTATACTTAGATAAACTTTACATTTTGTAGCATTAGCCCCAACTGCAATTTTAAAATCTTTAAACAAGTCTTCTTCAGTATTTTTTGCAAAAATCTCCACTTCATACATCTGCATAATTTGAAAATTTTTATTTAGAAGTGCTGTTTCATCATCTAGTTCATAAAGCTTATAAACCTCTATCTCTTCCCAGTCAACCTCTTTTTTTTCTTCATTCATGCGGGTAAAAGTTTGAACATCTAAAATGGTAAAATCTAAAGTTTCTACTTTTACATCATATAATTTTGCTAAACTCATCAACTCCTTAGCAACATTTTTTGTCCTTACAACAGTTGGACGAATTTTTTTTGAAGATGTATTAGATTTATTATCAGAGTTAAAAAATGGCACACTCACCTCCAAGGCAAATTTTAAGACTATATTTTAATCAAATATTTGTTAAAATATCGTAAAAATAATAAAAAATTCAATCAAGCACTTAAAGAAGCCCATGTTTAAAGCCATATTTACAAACAGTTTTGGAATTTTAATCTCTAGGATTCTAGGATTTATCAGAGATTTATTTACAGCATCCGTACTTGGTGCAAACATATATAGCGATATATTTTTCATCGCCTTTAAGCTTCCAAACCTATTTCGCCGTATTTTTGCAGAGGGGGCTTTTACACAAGTTTTCATTCCAGCATTTGCCAAGTCCTCCCATAAGGGTGTGTTTTCCGCAAATATTTTTATAGTTTTTCTATCTATTATAATTTTAATCACACTCTTAGTAAATTTACTCCCTACTTTAGCCGCCAAAACAATGGCGGTAGGTTTTGATGATGCAACCATAAAGATGGCAGCCCCATTTGTAGCCATAAACTTTTGGTATTTACCAATTATATTTACCGTTACATTTTTAAGTACAATGCTTCAGTACAAACACCATTTTGCTACATCCGCTTTTTCCACTGCACTCCTCAACATTTCACTTATTTTAGCTCTATATTTCTCTCAAGATAAAACTCAAAGCGAAATAGTTTACTATCTTAGTTTTGGTGTAGTTATCGGTGGACTTTTACAGCTCGCAGTTCATATCATTGCCATATATAAACATGGACTCTCTAAGCTTCTCATAGGTGGGTTCAAGCACTTAAGAGTAAAGTCTAAAATCATAAAAAGAGATACAAAAGCATTTAGAAACAATTTCTTCCCTGCAATGTGGGGAAACTCCACTGCTCAGGTGAGTGCATTTTTAGATACTTTTTTAGCATCATTTCTTGTAACAGGTTCTATCTCTTACCTTTACTATGCCAACCGTATATTTCAACTCCCCCTAGCACTTTTCGCCATAGCAACATCCATAGCTCTTTTTCCTAGAATTGCCAGATATATAAAAAATAAAGATGAAGAAAAAGCTCTTGTATTTTTACACAAGGCATTTTGGTTTTTAGCCTTTTTACTGAGTGCAAGTGCCATAGGTGGCTTTATTCTCTCTAGGGAAATAACATGGCTATTATTTGAGCGTGGTGCATTCAATGCAGAAGATACACTAAACACAACTGCAGTTCTACAAATGTACATGATAGGCTTACTCCCTTTTGGACTTCAAAAACTTTTTATCCTCTGGCTATACGCAAAAGAGATGCAAATGAAAGCAGCCAAAATAGCAACCTACTCTCTAATCACCTACATAATATTTGCCCTAGCCCTCATCTCACCCATGGGAGTAAGTGGTTTAGCATTAGCCGGAACAGTTGGTGGATTTGTAAGTTTTACTTTAACTATCAAAGTTTTTGGAGTAGATAACTTTTTAAATATTTTGCGTTGCAAAAACATCGTTTATCTTTTAGCTAGTTCTATTGTATTTATATTTTTACTTCTAATATTTAAAAATTTTATTAGTACCATTATAAACGCATAGCTAATATGCTAAAATACTAAAAATTTAATCTATGATATGGAAAACTAATGCACTTATTCGACTCAGCAAAAAAAATAAAACGCGAATTTATCCCCTTAGTAGAGGGCAAAGCATCATTATATGTTTGTGGTCCAACTGTTTATGATGACGCTCATCTGGGTCACGCAAAAAGTAGCTTAGTTTTTGACCTACTTGTTCGTGTACTCAAAGCAAATGGTTACGAAGTAATTTATGCTAGAAATATTACAGATATAGATGATAAAATCATTCAAAAAGCAATTACTCAAAACAAAGATATAAAAGAGATTACAGAGTTTTATACAGATTCTTTCCATACTGAGATGTCTGCACTTGGCGTACAAAAACCCAACCTCGAGCCAAAAGCAACAGAATCTTTAGAGGCTATGTTTGAACTTATCCAAAAACTTATAGACAGCAACCATGCTTATCCAACTGCTGAGGGGGATGTTTACTTTGATACATCTAGTGACAGTGAGTATCTAAGCCTTTCAAATAGAGTTCAGGATGAAGGAGACAAGCAAAATCGTGTGGAAAGTTCAGGACTTAAAAAAAATAGTGCTGATTTTGCTTTATGGAAGAGCGTAAAAGAAGAGTATAACGACTTGCCCGTTAGTAGCGATAAAGATGGCTTCAAGCCATCTTCTGTTACATTTGACTCACCTTTTGGCAAGGGTCGCCCTGGATGGCATTTAGAGTGTTCTGCGATGATAGAAAAACATTTAGCAATCCCAAATGCTGAAGCAGCCGTTGACATCCACGGTGGTGGAGCCGACCTACTCTTTCCTCACCATGAGAATGAAGCCGCACAAACAAGATGTGCAACAAACCACAAGATAGCAAACTACTGGGTACATAATGGCTTTGTAAACATTGACGGTGAGAAGATGTCAAAAAGTTTAGGCAATAGTTTTTTCTTAAAAGATGCACTCAAAGAGTATGATGGAGAGGTGTTACGATTTTACCTTCTAAGCACCCACTATAGAAGTAACTTCAACTTCAATACCCAAGATTTAGAACTTGCAAAAAAACGCCTAGATAAAATTTACAGACTTAAAAAGCGTCTTTTTGGATTGGCAGAAAATAGAGACAAAACAGCCTTTGAAGAGAAGCTTTTAAAGGCATTGAGTGATGACCTCAATATATCTACATCGCTAGCACTCATTGATGAGATGATTTCCAATGCAAATGAAACACTAGATACTGCTGGAAAACATAAACTCCTTAAGCGTGAGACAATCTCAAACTTAGCTTATATTGAAGAGGTTTTAGGTTTTGGTGTTAAAAATCCTTTTGAGTATTTCCAGGCTGGTGTGGAAGAAGAAACAAAAACAAAAATTGTAAAACTTATAGCATCGAGAGATGAGGCAAAAAAAGCAAAAGATTTTGAAAGCTCCGACAAACTTCGTGATGAGATTTTAGCTTTTGGCGTAAGCATTATGGACACTCCACAAGGGACATTTTGGGAAAAAATCTAAAAGCAATGACAATAGCAGATATACAAACACACTTAGAAGTAAACTCTAAAAATCTTACTAAGGAATTTAAAAGACTTTTTCATGGTCGTGGTGGGCTTTATGAGGGTTGGAATTTTTTAACTGTTGATTCTATTGACATGATTTTGAGTGTGGCTCTTTACTTTGAGATGCAAGAGAAGCTCGAAGAAGAGCTTGTCTCCATGTTCAAAAACTTTATATCTTCTAGCAGACATAAGAGTTTAGTTCTTCAAAGACGCTATATCAAAGGTGCTCCAAGTGAAGTTTTAGTTGGCGAGATACCTGAGAATCTTTTTGTTATTGAAAACGGGATGAAGCTAAAGCTCAACCTACTCTCAAACCGTAACAGCGGATACTTTGCCGATATGAAAAATGGGCGTAAATTTATAAGAAAAATTTCTAAAGATAAAAGTGTTTTAAACCTTTTCTCCTACACATGTGCTTTTAGCATTGCTGCGAGTCTAGGTGGAGCAAAAAGTGTTTCCAACATCGACATGAGCAAAAGTGCTCTCACAACAGGAAGAGCAAATCACCACTTAAATGAGATAGATACTAAAAGTATCAGTTTTCATCCCTATAACATACTAAAATCGTTCTCCCGTATAAAGAAAAAAGCTCCTTATGATATCATTATCATAGATCCTCCAACTTTTCAAAAGGGGAGTTTTGAAGCGACTAAAGATTATGAAAAAATCATAAAAAAGTTACCTCAAATTGCTTCGAATGATTGTATAGTTTTAGCTTGTCTCAACTCACCTGACTTAGAGTGTGAGTTTGTTATCAAACTTTTACAAGAGTGGGCACCAAGTTTTACATTTGTGAAGAGACTTGAAAATGTAGCAGAATTTGCTAGTGCAAACGAAGAAAGAAGTTTAAAAAATCTAGTTTTTCAAAGAGATGCAAATTATAATAATTAGGATGTACAATGAGATATAAAATTCTTGATAGCTCAAATTTACAAGAGTATCTATTTTCACTACCAGAGATAAAAAACTACTTTAATGCTACAAAACTCATCATCAGTGAAATTGGTGATGGAAATCTAAATTTTGTTTTTTTAGCAACATCTGCAACTGACTCCTCCAAACAACTCATTGTTAAACAGGCTGTTCCATATCTGCGTTGTGCAGGTGAATCTTACCCACTATCCAAAGAGCGTATGACCTATGAAATCCGCTCTTTAGAGGCTTTTAGTAAACTAAGCCAACATATACCAAAAATCTATCATAGTGATGAAGAGATGAGTGTTATCATTATGGAATTTTTAGGGGAGCATATCATTATGCGTAAGGGGATGATAGAGAGTATAATCTATCCTAATTTTGCAAAACACATCAGTTCTTATATGGCAAACACTCTCTTTAAAACATCTTCACTCTACTTGTCAAGTGCCGATAAGCGTTCATTAATTTCTGAGTATATTGGTAATGCTGAGCTATGCAAACTTACAGAAGATTTTGTTTTTACTGCACCCTTTATGAAGCACGAAACTAACGCCCACCTTCCTGAACTGAGCGATGTTGCAGAAAAAATTGCTAATGATGTAGAATTAAAAGTAAAAATACTAGAGCTAAAAAATAAGTTTATGAACCAGAGTGATGCCCTCCTTCATGGTGATTTACACACTGGTTCTATTATGATTAACAAGCAAGAAACCTATGTTATTGACTCAGAATTTGCTTTTGTTGGGCCTATGGGTTTTGACATTGGTGCACTCATTGCTAATCTTATTATGTCGTGGATTTCCCATAAGATTCAAGATGACAATGAAACTTATCAAGAGTGGATACTAGAGTGTATTGAAAAAATTTGGAATAATTTTGTTCTTGAATTTTGTGCTTTATGGGATGAAACTCAGGAGAGTGCTTTACTTACTGATGGTTTTGCAAATAGTGATGTGCTTAAGGCGTATCAAAAAGAGTATATGCAGACACTTCTTCAAGAGAGTATCGGTTTTGCTGGATGCAAGATTATGCGTCGTCAACTAGGCATTGCAGGAGTTGAAGATATCCGAGGGATAGAGGATTCACACTTAAGAGAAAAAGCAAATCGTCTTGCTCTTAGTGTTGGTGAAACATTCATTAAAAAACATCAAAATATTACAAAAATAGATGATATATCTAAACTACTAAAGGCTTAAAATGCAAGGAAAATACAGAGCTCTATGGTTAAATGAAAATGGTGATTTAGAAGTGATTGACCAGCGTTATCTGCCACATGAAAACAAAGTACGCGTACTAAAGAGTGGTTCAGATGCAACTGAAGCTATAAAAGATATGACTGTTCGTGGGGCTGGCGTTATTGGTAATGTTGCGGCGATGGGGATCTACTTACTTGCACGAGAATTTGGCGATGATAAAAAACGCATCTCTCAAGAGGCACATAAAATACGCTCTTCTCGTCCAACTGCCGTAAACCTCATGTGGGCAGTTGATAGAATGTTAGATGTAATAGAAAAAAGCGATAATGTTTTAGTAGATGCTAAAGCTGAAGCTATTTTGATTTGTGATGAGGATGTTGAGCGAAGTAAAAAAATAGGACACCTCGGATGTGAAATAATCGAAAAAATCATGAAAAAGAATAACCTTAAAAAAATAAACATCCTAACTCACTGTAATGCGGGATGGCTCGCTATCATAGATGATGGAACAGCTTTAGCACCAATATATGAAGCACAAAGAAGGGGGATAGATGTTCATGTATGGGTGGATGAGACTCGTCCACGCAATCAAGGAGCTAACCTTACATCTTGGGAACTCTTAAATGCTAATATAGATCATACAATTATCGCTGATAATACAGGTGGACATCTTATGCAACACGAGATGGTAGATATGGTCATCACTGGAGCAGACAGAGTAACTGCTTGTGGGGATGTTGCCAACAAAATAGGAACCTATCTAAAAGCACTTGCTGCAAAAGACAATGATGTCCCTTTTTATGTAGCACTACCATTGAGCACCTTTGACTTTGAGAGTTGTGATGGTGTTCAAGAGATTGCGATAGAGATGCGAAGTGAAGATGAGATTCATATCATGAGAGGACTTGATTCCGATGGAAACTCTCAAGAGATTCGTATAACACCTAAGGGAACAAAAGGGGCTAACTACGGTTTTGATGTTACCCCTGCACGACTTATCACTGGGTTGATAACAGAATCTGGAGTGGTTGGAGCAAATAAAAATGCTATAGAGAGATTAAGATGATTGATGGTGTAATAAAGTATTCTATAGAACACAAAACTAAAAATACTCCTGAGTTTCCAAACTATGATGAGATTGAAGCACTCCGTGGACGACTTTTTGCTTTAGGGTTGATTGGTGAAAAAGATGGCATCGGTTTTGGAAACCTCTCTTTAAGGGCTGAGAAAGAGAAAACTTTTTTTATAACTGCTACTCAAACAGGATCACAATCAACTCTCTTAAACCAACACTATACATACATAAATGATTATGACTTTTCTAGCTTTAAGCTCTTCTCTCAAGGCTTACACAAACCTAGTAGCGAAGCACTGAGTCATGCAATGATTTATGAGATAGATCCAAAAATAAATGCCGTTATACACATCCACTCAAAACCACTTTGGAATTATATGAAAGATGAAGATGCATTTTGTACAAGAGCTGAATATGGTACCGTAGAAATGGTAGAGGAGATTGCTACACTCTATAAAAATAAAAATCCTTTTAAGAACAATATCTTTGTTATGAGAGGGCATGAAGATGGCATCATCTCATTTGGAAGAGATATACAAGAAGCAGAGCGAGTACTCTATAAACTGATTCAAAGTTATCTTAAACTGATAAATAGTTCCTATTAAGTGTTTTTAATCCACTCTCAACCATAGATAATTCATCTCTCTCAATGCTATGATCTTCCTTATAGCTTTTAAACATAGTATTGAAATTGACAAATAACAGGATAGGCAATATTTAAAAAGTGCTTGAAAGCACTTAAAATAGGACTTCGTGGTGGAGAAGGAGAGATTCGAAAAGCCCTATGCCCCAATAATTCCATACCAAATTAGACAACAAGCTTGATTGCTCTATAATTAGGTACTTTAAAGCGAAAAAGTCACACTTAAAACTTTCACCTATCAGGTGTAA
>Ga0256840_1000275_pt1 | contig 52106 bp, 51 predicted proteins | sample 355202metaG_FD_185969 | JGI IMG/M metagenome (GOLD analysis project Ga0256840, IMG submission 185969) | Hydrothermal vent microbial communities from Mid Atlantic Ridge, Atlantic Ocean - 355-202 | ecosystem: Environmental > Aquatic > Marine > Hydrothermal vents | place: Atlantic Ocean: Mid...
GGCTTGTTTTAAAATAGCTAATATTTGGCTATCGCTAAAATGTGCTTTTTTCATGAATAATCTCCTGCTGTTAAGCATAAGAGAAAATTCCACTTTTGACTTCAATTATTTTTCGGGGGGATTACCATATTAATGGGGTTTGACAATGGCACATATAATCATAATTGGAGCAAGCACGGGTGGGCTACCCTCAGCCTATGAGGCGCGCGAAGCCTTAGGTAATGAACATGATATAACCGTTGTTTCCAATACACCTGTTTTCCATTTTGTGCCAAGCAATCCTTGGATTGCTGTTGGCTGGCGAGAGCGAAAAGAAACCGCCTTTGATATTGAACCCTATCTAAAGAAAAAGAATATTGCTTTTACATCAGCAGGGGTCGATGAAATACGTGCAGAAAGTAATCAATTACTACTTGGTGATGGTTCAACCTTAGATTATGATTATTTAATTGTTGCGACAGGGCCAAAACTAGCTTTTGATGAAATTGAAGGCCTGGGGCCTGAAGGTCATACTGAATCAATTTGCAGTATTGACCATGCTGAACAAGCCTATGAACATTGGCAAGAATTCATGAAAAATCCCGGGCCGATTGTGATTGGTGCCGTGCAAGCGGCTTCATGTTATGGGCCTGCTTATGAATTTGCATTTATTCTTAATCGTGTTTTGAAAAAAGCAAAACTACGTGATCAAGTACCTATCACATTTGTTACTGCTGAACCTTATATTGGTCATTTAGGTTTGGGTGGCGTAGGTGATTCTAATGGCTTATTAGAATCTGAGTTCAAAATGAATGATATTAAATGGATCACAAATGCTAAAGTGCAAAAAGTTGAAGCAGGCAAGATGTTTGTTGAGCAAGTAAACGACAATGCTGAAACAATCAAAACGCACGAATTACCATTTGATTTTTCAATGATGTTGCCAGCGTTTAAAGGTGTTGATTGTGTAGCGAATATGAGTGAAGAAGTGGTTAATCCTCGTGGTTTTATTAAAGTAGATGAATTCTAACGGAACCCTAAACACCCTAATATTTATGGGGTTGGTGTATGTATTGCCATTCCACCTATTGAACCAACACCATTACCTGTAGGTGCCCCTAAAACAGGTTATATGATTGAGAGTATGGCGACAGCAGCGGTAGATAATATTAAGCTAGCGATTGAAGGTAAAGAACCACATGCGAAGGCATCGTGGAGTGCAATTTGCCTTGGTGATATGGGGCATACTGGCACCGCCTTTGTTGCGATACCACAAAATCCACCACGTAATGTAGCTTGGATGAAAAAAGGTAAAATGATGCGAGCAGCAAAAGTGGCCTTTGAGAAATACTTTATCCGTAAAATGAAAAAGGGTACATCAGAACCGGTATATGAGAAATACATGCTAAAAATGCTCGGTATTGAAAGGTTGAAATAAGTATTCAGATCTTTACACGAGTTTGCTTTTTATCGCGTAAAGATCTCAATTTAAATTTATAATTAGATCTATGTAATTCCACCATATTCTCGTATGATTGTGTTTTTTGACTAGGTTTAAAGTTTAATGCTAAAGGTTGTTTATAGTAACGATATGGTGCAGTTGTCTACACGACTTGCACGATTACAAAAACAGCAACCACTAGAACCTTTAAAAGCTGAAACAGTCATTGTTCAAAGTAATGAACTGGCACGTTGGCTATCTTTATTTTTGGCTAATAAACAGGGTATTGCAAGCCATATTGATTTTCCGTATCCATCGGCATTTATCTGGGCGTTGTTTCGCAAGATATTACCCGATGAGATACCGCAACAATCACCTTTTTCTACCGATGCGATGACATGGCGAATTTTTGAAATATTACCAACATGTCGAAATCAATCTGGTTTTGAATCAATTGATGCTTATCTTGGGCAGCAAGATGATGCAATAAAACGCTATGATTTAGCACACCGTATTGCCGATAGTTTTGATCAATATTTAATGTATCGCCCTGATTGGATACAGGCATGGGAGCATGGCGAAACACCCCATTGGCAGGCACGATTGTGGCAGTTAATCACAAAAGGTGACACTAGTCCTTTGCATCGCGCTAACTTGTTATTGCAACTTAAAGCGTATTTATCTTCTACTGAAACTTGCCCTCGAGGATTGCCAAAAAGGTTGACCTTGTTTGGCTTGTCCGCACTGCCGCCGGTGTATTTGGAATTGTTCGAATTAATGTCGAAACATTGTGATATTTATTTGTTTTTGTTATCGCCTAGTGAAGATTATTGGGGTGATTTACTAAACCCAAAGACAAGAGACAGAATAGCATTAGGCTCTTCCGAAGAGGAACAATACTTGGCTACAGGCCACCCCTTATTAGCAAGCTTGGGTAAACAAGGGCAAGACTTCTTTAATCAATTACAAAATGGTAATCCAGCAGAAGAGTTTCTTTTTTCAGAGCCGCAACAAAATTCCTTATTAGAAAAACTACATCATGATATTTATGCCTTAACGGATATAGATGCATTATCACAAAAACAACAGATTGACGCCGATGATGATTCTATTATGGTGCATTCGTGTCACAGTGCCATGCGTGAGATTGAGGTGTTACATGATCAACTATTAGCGTTATTTGAACGGCATCCTGATTTGTCACCGACAGATGTTGTGGTGATGACAGCCAATATTGAGAACTACTCACCGTGGATTGATGCCATATTTGATAGTAAAAATAGTGATAATAAAATCCCCTATAGCATTGCTGATGGAGGCATTAAAAGTCAGAGTCGATTATTAACCGCATTTTCCAATTTGTTAGATCTGCCACAATCGCGGTTTGATGTTGAAGGCATTGTTGGCTTATTAGAGTGCGAGGCAATTCAAAACCGATTTTCACTGGATCAACAGCAGCTAGAATTAATACGACGATGGTTACGAGAAACTCATACCGCATGGGGGCTTTCTGCCGATGATAAAGTGAATTTAGGCTTGCCAGGAAATGATGCTAATACATGGCGAGCAGGCTTAGACCGTCTACTCCTTGGTTATGCCATGCCGGAGTCATCAGACCTGCTATTTGAAGGCAGATTAGGTTTTGATGGAATTAGCAGTGATCGTGCTGAAACAATGGCACATTTATGTGCATTTATTGATGCACTCGATCGTTATCGACAACGGCTAAACACGGTGTCAACGGCGAAACAATGGCAACAGTTAATGATACGGTTAGTAGAAGACTTTTTCGAACCAGCCTCGGTAGATTCCAACGATGAACATGAATTATTGTTGATAAGAAAAACAGCAGATAGTTTAGTTGAAAGCATGGAATTAGCCGAGTTTGAAGAAAAAATAAGCATTGATTTAGTTAAAGAATGGTTTGAAAGCCATATAGATACACAACAGACTCAGACACGATTTATGGGGAATGGTGTTACTTTTTGCGGCATGGTACCGATGCGAAGCATTCCATTTAAAGTCGTGTGCTTGCTTGGCATGAATGACGGTAGTTATCCACGCAGGCAAGTCAGACCCGGTTTCGACTTAATGTCAAAACCACCAATCCGACAAGGTGATCGCTCACAACGTGATGAAGATCGTTATCTGTTTTTAGAGTCGTTATTATCAGCACAATCACATTTTTATATTAGTTATATCGGCGCTAGTATTATTGATAATTCAGCTATACCGCCTTCGGTATTAGTCAGCGATGTACGTGATGTATTGAAGCTAAGCTTTGAGACACAAAATGGCGGTGATATTTGGCAACATGTTTTAACTGAGCATCCATTACAGGCATTTAGTCAGCGTTATTTTGATAGAAAATCAACGAAATTATTTAGCTATGTAGCAGCACATTGCCCACCGCATGACAATAAGAGTCTAGCAGATAACGTATGGTTTGCTCATGTATTGCCTGAGCCTGACGAGAGCTGGAAAACGATTACTATCATGCAGTTATTAATGTTCTTTCGTCATCCAACACGCTTTTTATTACAGCAGCGATTAGGTCTGTTTTTAGAAGCAGGTGAAGAACAATTAGACTCACGTGAACCGTTCGAGTTAGATGGTCTGCAAGCATGGTCACTACGTCAGCAATTATTGCATTATCGTTTAAATGACAAGCTAGTCGATGCATTGCCATTAATTCAGGCCACGGGTATGTTACCGCAAGGTAGTGTTGGCGATATTATCTTTACTGAACAGCAGGGTAAGGTTGAGTCATTTTCTGAACAATTATTAGTGGATTACCCCGATGAATTTTTGGATCTACATCCTGTTGAATTAAAGATAAATGAGTTTTTAGTGCAGGGGCAGTTAGAAGGCTTAACGAATGACGGTTTATTTAGTTTTAGAATGGCTAAGTCTAAAGGCGGGGAGTTATTGGCAGTATGGTTACAGCATTTAATATTAAATTGTATACAGCCTGAAAACGTGGCTTATGAAAGCCGTTGGATAACAGAAGATAAAAGTTATCATTTTAAGCCCGTCGAAAATGCAGTTCTGATATTAGAAGATCTTCTTCAATTGTATTGGCAAGGCTTGCAACAGCCCTTACCCCTATTTTCAAATACCAGCTATGCCTTTGCTAAAGCGAGTTTAAAAGGAAATAAAACAGACACAGCAATGTTTGGAGCATGGGAAGGTAATATGAAGCTTTCAGGAGAGAAGGAAGATTTATATTACCAACAAGTATATAAATCCTCACCTTTAGATGAACAGTTTAAGGCCTTAGCGCTCGCAGTTTACGAACCGATTCAGGCACATTTATATGAAGGCGAACTATAGGCTTGAGTTTACTTGCTTTTAGGCTTAAAATTAAATCGAAACGAACAAATCGAACGAAATGGGTGGTCATCAGATGAAAGCACTTTCAGCAAATGAAGCAAAAACACAATTTGGAAATTTATTGCTCAATGCCCAGCGAGAGCCAGTTCAGATCAATAAAAACGGCAAAGCTGTTGCGGTGATGATGTCGATGGATGATTATCAGGATATTGAATCATTAAAGCTAAAACTACTGCAAGATCGAGCAGAAAGAGCAAAAGAAGAAACAAACAGGGTGGAGGGCACTTCGTTTTTCCATGAGCTAAAAGCAGGAAAACACGACTAAGCCTATGGCACTGTTTCGTCTTAGCTTAGATGCTCAAACAGACCTAATCAATATCCGCCAGTACACTTTGGAAAATTGGGGCAGTGAACAGTCTAAAAAATATTTAACAGAATTACAGCAAACGATTGAATTGCTAGCAAGCTCGCCCGACATGGGTAAAAAAAGGCTAGATATTTCAATAAATACGCTTAGTTTTCCCCATGCTAGCCATGTTATTTATTATTGTGTTGAGAACAACTATTTGTTAGTTTTTGCAGTTTTACATAAAAGTAGGGTGCCGAATAATCATTTGGAAAATAGAAGATGAATATTCAGCACTATATAAATCAAATTAAAAATGAAAAACCAATCAATTTTTCACGTTTTCTTAATTTGCTTCCAGACTCTTATACGAAACAAAAACGTAGGCTATTTGACCTTACATTACAGGCGCCACAAAAATGGTTGGTAAGATGCTCCCCAGATGTTTTGCAAGCGCTTGAGGCATTAGCAGTTCAGCCAACTAATAGGTTACAAGCTACCGAATTAGGTGATTCACATCGATGTGCTGTTTCATCTGGATTTTTATTGGTCTACCACCAAGCATTAACTGATAGCCGACCTGATGTTGTTTATCTTGAACAAGACAGTTATTTACAGAACTTTCAAGCTAAAAAACGTTTGCTTATTGTTGAAAATGAAGAAAATTTTTTCTTAGCTGAATTAATGCTGAAACTGGCAACAAAGTTTACTCAACAACAGATTAATTTAAGTAATACGGATATTGTTTTAGGCAGTGGCACTCGTGCCACATCAAAATTGGCACGATCATGGTATCAGCAATATGAGCACATTTTATGTGCGTTTGATTATGATACTGCGGGTTTAAAAATGTACCGCACACTTAAAGCGAATCTAGGTGAGCACGTTCAGTTTTTGCAACCTCAAAGCTACAATGGCTATCAACATTGTTTTAAAATGATGCCAAAAACACAGCCTCAGCTGATGGAATGTATCAACTTGGCTGAACAATTAGGGTTTATGGCATTGGCAGAAACAGTACAAAAGCACAAAAAGTTTATGGAGCAAGAAATGCTTTTATTGGAGATAGATAATGAGTAGCACGACGGACACGATAAAAATAAAACGATTAGTATTAGTCGATTCGGCAGGGTTTTGTTTTATCGAGATCCCAATTGATCGCCATGCCATATTATTGGGCAAAGGTAATATTGGTAAATCAAGCTTGCTTAATTCATTACGTCTTTTTTTATTACCTGAAAACAACTTTAATAAGAGCCAGCTTAAATTTGCTTTTCGTGAGCCTAAAAAAAATGATTATTACAGAAATGACGATAGTTACAGACACTATTTTCCCAGTACACGAAGTTTTTTAATCTTAGAAAGTGAAAATGAAGCGGGCACACATTGTCAGATCCTGTATCGAACCAAGAATTTAGGCTACGGGCGTATTTTCAGCCCTTTTTCTTTTGATCAGATCCGTCATTTATTTTGGGATATATCTGGGGGAGAAGATGATGGTATTGGTGTCGCTGTAGCAGAATTATCCATTGCACATATTAAAGAGAGTTTGAAAAAGTTATCTGCTAAAACAGAAGTGATCAGTGATACAACCAAGTTACGTCGAACCCTTTATGCTGAGCCCAATGAGCTACTTGATAGTGATAGCACACGCTATTGTTTAGTGCCGTTACATAAGGTAGATGATGACAATATTGAATCATTACGTGCATTAATCTTATTGTTATTTGAGATGGATGCCAGTGCTGAATCTATGGCACAGGCCTTGGCCAATATTATTGAATCAGGCAAGAAAACGACAGATGATATTCTAGATTTTGATATTGATGCTTTTTTAGCAAAACATGATGATTTAAAACAACAACAAAGTCATATCGTCGAATTACGTAATTTACAGCCAGAGTTTAAACAGTTATCAACAGATTATGATCACTACCTTAAATTAAGTGAGTCGGATAAATTATATATTAGACTCACTCAGTCACTATTGATACAAGAGCAGCAGCTTAAAAAAGAAGCATTAGACAGTGCCAATAAATTTGGCAAAGAGCAAGAGAATAAAAATAAACAATTTGAAATATTACAGGGGCTTAGTAATGAGTTAAGGGATACACGCGCATTGCTAAAAGATAGTAAAGCACGGAGAAGAGCTCAAGATGAAATACTCGCGAAAGTAAAAGTACTTCGTTCTCAGTATCATGATCCTAATTATAGTTTGCATGAAATAAAAGCAGATTTACAGCAAGAACTTGCGGATATAACAGAGGAATTAGAGGCGCTACAGGATGAAGAAAAGAACTTAGAATTAAAACAAACGCTTGAGAGAAAGATACAGTTAGCCAAAAGTGAAATATCCCGAATTGAACAATCGTTAGCTAATAAAGAGTTTCAATTAGTTGAGCAGTTGCCAGAACAAGCTAGGAATGTCTTATCTGCCATTAATAATGATTTAATAATGGCAAATCCACATAGAAAGATTAGCAAAGAAGAGCACATGGGGATTAATAGTTTTACGGCTTTATTTGAAGATGATGGTGATGCGGTTAAATGGTTTGATCAACGATTGACGAAACAAATAAGGGGTGTAGAAGAAGATTTATCTCAAAAACGGGCCGATCTGCAAGCTGATCTGGTTAGTTATGAAAGAACCTATAAAAATATCAGCATTAAAAAAGATGCGATTAGCCAGAAAAAAGAAATAGATAAACTTAAAAAGAAACGCAATGCATCAGAAAGTGATATTGCTAGCATTGATAATTATCCTAATCCCACACTTGTTGAGCAAGAGCAAAAAAAATGTTCTCAATATGAATCAATAATTGAAAAGTTAGAAGCTAAGCAAGAAAAATTACAAAACACAGTTGAGCAGTCCAAATCTAAATTGGTAGAACTAAAAGAAATAAGGGATGAGAAAGAGAAGGCGGTGGGTGATTTAAATAGAGCTAAACGTTTATTGAATAGCTTAGAAATATCTTATCCGAGGTTAAAGCTAGTTTCTGCTGACGATGTTAAGGCTGAGAAAGCCGTTAATGTGACAGAAGAAGATGTTGAGCATCTTCAATATGATCTGCGAGAGTTTGATCGATTGCGAAATGATATTAAATCAGAATTAAAAGATTTACATCGCCGTGATTTTATTAATGAAGCAGCACTTCTTTCTCAGTCGCCTAGCGATACTGACATTGAAAGCGGCATCAAGCAATTGCGCGACATATTTAGTGATTTAGATAATATTGAAAAAGCCTATACTGATTATTTGCATAGCCATAATGAATCGGTTGCGAGCTATGCCAAAGTATTACGCGACAATTATGACATTATTCATCGCTTTGAGACGAGTATAAATCGAGAGTTAAGTGCGGTCACCATCAATGACTTAACAGAGATCAAAGCGACCATTGCCGTACACCCTAAATTTAGACATTTAGTCGATGAAGTGAATAAGTTAGATGAGCATAGTGGTGATATGTTATCGGATCAGTTTTATGAGCGATTAAAAGTATTTGTCGAGACCTTTTTTAAAGAGGGTGATGCTAAGTTGACGATGGATAAAATTGTTACTAATTTAGAGTACAAAACCAAAAAAGAAAAAGATGATGCCATGCAGGACAAGGCACAATCTATGTCAACAACCGTGTTGATTAACTTAGAATTAGTTAAAATTTTACTAAAACGGGTGATCCCAACAGGAATTAGGCTAGAAATGCCACTTATATTTGATGAGGCGGCAGATATTAATATTGATCAATTTGATTGGATCTTGCCTAATTTATCGCAAGCAGGCTTTAGCTTGTTTGCAGCGGCAACGCATAGTGTCAGCACCGAACTGATACATAAAATCGGTGTTTATTTTTCAGTGGATGAAATGACGACTAGTCAGCCTTATGACAGCAAACGCACATTGGTATTTTGGAATGGTGGCGAGGGCTTTGAGCCGTTAGGATCGGAACAATTAATGGATCTTGTGGTAGCAGATCAGACTGATTGGCTTGATCAACATGAGTAAGAAATTCAACACCCATACAACGATAAAGGTACTGTTTGACCATCCTGCTGTAATGTTTGATTGTATTGAACAGATGGATGCTCAAGCTGAGATTTTTATTCGGGAATCTCAATTTATAAGTCGACTAAAGCGTCAGCTGAAAATAACACCAAAAGAACAGCAGCAGCGCCTAAGAATTGCCTTTAAGACGGAAAATTTATTTCAATGTCAGATCATTGCAGATGTGAGCTCGGTTAATGGCGATCGCCATCTTATTTTTCAAGATGAAGTAATCAGTCTTTTTCGCCTGTGTAAGGCGTCACTTCACCAAGAACTCACAGACTCTAGATTGCGTAGCCATTTAGAAAGTTTACGTTCAGTAAAGCAACGCTTAGATGAGTTGGCTGTGTTTGATGAACAGGATTTTAATCATACTGAGATAAAAGATGATTTATTGAAACAACTTAGTGATATTTATGGTTTATTGAGAAAAAATATTTCTTCTATGGAGAAAATGAACCAAGAATTAGAGGATATGACGGCTCAAGCCAGTCGCCAGCAAGGTGATTTTAGTGATTATCGGCAACAGATGTTTGAACGGGTGAGTCATATTTATGAACGAAGAATAAAACCAACATTATCATTTTTGAATGAAACAATACGGCTGAATGATGGCGCAAATTTATTTTCAATCATTAATGATTGTATAACAATAATGGACAGCCGTGGTCAGCCTGATACAGCACACCAGATATTTCTATTTTCAATGAGTTTAACCAATATTAGCAAACCGATTAACCGCTTATCTAATGAAGTTGAACGGTTTTTGAAAAAAACTCGGCAGGGGATTTTAGAATCAAATGCCATGGAGGCCGCTTATCAGGATTTATTAAAAAGTCATCAGCAAACTCAAACTGAAAATATGACGCGAAAATATATGGAAAAAGGCTGGGCAAAGCAGACAAAATTTGCCATGGGTTTAAAACAGCAAAATAGGCCTAAAACTTATCGCTTAGGGCATTCGGCTTCTTATATTGATAATTTTCATAATGAAGTGACATTACGGCTCGATGATCTTAGGTTATTTAAACTGATGTTACCGGTGCAAGGTAAGTCGAAAAAAGAAGGATCGAGCAAACAAAGAATGCTACGAGCAGACACAATATATGCCTTATTATCAAATATGCGTTTCAGAGAAACAAATGATTTTACCGTTATGATGCATTATCGTATTGAGCCTTATTTTGATGATTATCAATTTACGGATTTGTTGACCGCTATTTTCCATTTGTCGTATCAGTATAAAAAAGACAAAACAGGCTTTAAATTAATAACAACAAATAAAAGACAGCAGATCCAATATGGCGATGAGGCGTATATCTATCGCTTACAAAGGCTAGAGTTAGTGGAGAGTGATGGTGAGTAATATTAATGATTTTGATCTAATAACAATAGCGGATAGCACGTCAATCTACCGTGATTTAACAGCGGGAAAGATTATCCCGAAACAGCTTTATCACGATTTGAGATCGGAGTTAATTGATAATCTTAAGTACACCTTATTATTTAAACATCAATCCCATTTATATCAACTTTATCAACATATTGGATTTGAATTGATTTTAGATGAATCGGGTGAATTCTTTTATATTAAAGATGCACACGATCTTGATAATAATGAAGCCGATGAAAATGCATTTAAAGTGCAGGTTATTTTGATGTTGCTAGGTCGATATTATGCTCGGTCAGGGCGTGATCTTGAGAATATAGGTAAAATTGATCTCGGCATTAATGCAGATGACTTAAAGGCATTGTCTCAAAATGATGAATACGCAGATATTCTTGCTACAGCAAAACTATCTGGTGGTTGGGCTAAGGCATTAGATTTTTTAAGTTTCAGAAATTTTGCTCATAAAACGGGATCTGATCGCTATTTTCTCAACGCAGCAGGCATGTCTTTTCTATATAGATTGGTTGATGACTATAAAAATAGTGTGTCAGAAGATTAGTCGTGAACAGTTTTAATGCCCACACTGTTGCTCTACAAGATCTTAATATCATCGAAGCCAGTGCTGGCACGGGTAAAACATACACCCTTGCAGAACTCTATTTACGGTTAATATTAGAAAAAGAGTTAACTGTTGATCAGGTGTTAGTAGTGACATTCACTAATGCGGCTAAGGAAGAGTTGCGCGAACGCTTACGTCAAAAATTGGTGGATGCACGAGATGGCGGAACATGTAATCAACGTGATCTTAAAAAGCTTAATTTAGCCATTCAAAGTTTTGATGAGGCGGCAATTTTCACCATTCATGGCTTTTGTCAGCGTGTATTGGGTGATTATGCTTTCGAAAGTGGTTTGCGATTTGAGCAGGAGCTAGTCGGTGATGATGCTGAGCTATTGCAAGCAGTAGCCGATGATTTTTGGCGAAAACAGGTGGCTACGGCAGATAAAGAGACTGTCGCTTATTTATTAGCTAAAAATGAAAGCCCAGAAACCTTATTACAATCGGTGCGAAGTTATATAAGCAAGCCTTATTTAAACATTATTCCTGTAGCTGAAGTCGACGTTAAACAGTTTTCACAGCAGGCTCAGACTCAATTTGGTCGGGTTAAAAATGCATGGTTAAAAGAGCAAGAAACCATTATTGCAACATTGCACAACAAGGCATTATTGAATGGTAATAAATATCGTAAAGCGAGTGTCGAGAAGTGGTTATTATTATTGGCTGAATTGTGCGGCGGTAAAACCTTGCCGGCTTCACTATTTGATGGTTTTGAACGCTTTACACCCGCTAAGTTAGAAGATGCTCTCAAAAAAGATCAGCATTTACCCGAGCTTGGATTTTGGTCTGAGTGTGAGTTATTACTAGAGCAGTTTAATCAATTACAAGATGCCAGAGAGCTTCAGCGCCAGAATTTACGTTTGCAGCTACTTAATTATTTGCGTGAAACAGTGCCACAACGCAAGCAACAGCAAGGCGTATTGTCATACGATGATTTATTATTAAATTTAGAACAGGCACTTAATGGCAAGCGGGGTGATTGGTTAGTCGACCGATTACGAGAAAATTATCAAGCCGCTTTGATTGATGAGTTTCAAGATACCGATCCTATTCAATATGCTAGTTTTAGCCGAATTTTTGCAGGTAGTGGTTTGCCTACTTTCTTGGTGGGCGATCCTAAACAGGCGATTTATAGCTTTCGCGGAGCCGATATATTCACCTATTTAGAAGCAAAATCAGCAGCACAACACGAACATACGCTGGGGACAAATTGGCGTTCCCATCCTGATTTGGTGACAGCCGTTAATATACTCTTTAGTCGGCAACAAGATGCTTTTATTTTTAAAAACATCCCTTTTCATCCAGTCGATGCGGCACGCCCTAAACAAGCGGTGTTGAATATCGATAATCAAAATGCTGCACCATTGAATATTATATGGTGCGCTAGTGATAAGGCGATGACGAAAGGTGATTTAACGACAATCTCAGCTAATACGACCGCCAATAAAATTGCACAATTATTAAGCCTAGCGCAGATTGGCAAAGCAACATTGAATGATGATAAAACACCCGTTTCAGGTGGAGATATTGCGGTATTGGTTCGAAATCATCGTCAAGCTCAAGCGATTCAATCTTGCTTGCAAGTACGAGGTATTAATAGTGTGCAGCAGGGGCGAGAAAATGTATTTTCGTCAGTTGAAGCACAAATATTGGAACGAGTGCTATTAGCTATTGCTGAACCTAATAATGAAGCACGTATCAAAGCGGCATTAACGACTAATTTATGGGGCTTAAATGCGACAGAGCTTTATCAGTTACAAGAAGATGAAGAAAAATGGCTTATGCAGCTTAACTTTTTTGATGATTTGCATCAGCTATGGTTAAAACACGGCTTTATGCGGTTGTTTAGGCATTTACTGATCGCTGGTGGAGTAGAGCAACGCTTACTCGCCTTAGCTGATGGCGAACGGCAATTAACTAATTTATTACATCTGGCTGAATTAATTCAAGCGTATTGCAGCAGTCATAGCGAAGGTATTGAAGCAGTATTGCATTGGCTTTCTAACCATAGACAATCTGTTGACAGTAATGATGAAACCGCACAGTTACGACTCGAAAGTGATGAACAACTGGTCAAGATTATTACGATTCATAAAAGTAAGGGCTTGGAATATCCTATCGTGTTTTGTCCCTTTTTATGGGATGCCAATTTGCGTGCAGCCAACAATAGTGTGATTAGTTTTCATCAGGCGGATAATAATCTTGCCAGTGTCGCCTTTTCTGAACCCGCACTCAGCCAAGCCGCTGAATCAGTAACCCTAGAAGAGCGGGCGGAAGATCTTCGTTTATTATATGTAGCGTTAACTCGGGCACGAGAACGTTGTATTATTGTTTGGGCGGATGTTAAAAATGTTGCTGAGTCTGCTTTATTTAGTTTACTGCATCCTAATTTAGATGAAGCTGAATCATCAGCAATGCACACTGAAATAAAAGCGCTAGCGGCATCGAGCAAGGCTACGATTTCAATTGAAGATATAGACCTTGATGATGTGATTTTAGGTACAGAAAGTCATAATCAAGCTCAAATGCTATCTGCCAAAGTATTCAGCGGTACCATTCATCAACCTTGGCGAATCGGTAGTTTCAGCGCGCTGACACAGGGGCATGATGCAGAATTACCCGATTATGACGCCAATGAATCTCTTAACACTGTCCCCAATGTGCGAACAGATGTACTCGACCGATTTAGCTTCCCTAGGGGGGCACAGGCGGGTACATGTTTACATGCTATTTTTGAGTTATGGGATTTTACTAGCCATGATGATTTAGCTCTGAAAACACTAGTGTCACGCATTTTATTACAGTATGGTTTTGCTGATAAATGGGTTGATGTGGCGTGCCAGTGGGTGAAAGAAGTAGTGGCTACTCCGTTAGGAGAATCAGGTTTGATGTTAGCGGATCTAGCACCCGCGAAACGATTAGATGAACTTGCCTTCTATTTCCCTGTGGCAGATTTATCTGTGACTAGTTTGCAAGATACATTACTGCCATTATTAGATGCCGATTCAGCGTTAATACCTGTTATTAAACGGCTAAGTTTTTATGACTTGACCGGGTTTATGAAAGGTTTTATTGATTTGGTCTTTGAGCATAATGGTAAATATTATGTGGTGGATTATAAATCTAATCACCTCGGTAATAGTGAGACGGACTATCAGACTAAATCACTTAATGATGCAATGGTGGCACACGATTATCCCCTACAGTATTTAATTTATAGCCTTGCACTGCATCGTTATTTGAAACTGAGAATTCAAGATTACTCACCAGAGCAACATCTTGGCGGCGTGTATTATTTATTTATTCGTGGCATGCATCCCGATTGGAGGCAAGCGGGTGTTTATTATGACCAACTAGATACTGCACTATTAGAACAATTTGATGACTATTTGCAGGGAGAAGCGTGATGAAATTGCTTCGCCAAGCAGGGTTTAGCGAATTAGCCTACCAGTTTGCCAAATTTATCAATCGCTTAGATAAAAGTGATGATGCTATTGTGGCCGTGACTGCAGCCTTATTAAGTGAAGCCAATAGCCAAGGCCATGTGTGTTTAAATTTAGCCCAAACACGCGGCGATGAAAAATACAGCCCCCTCGATTTGCCTGAAAACAGCACTATTTGGATGCAACGATTAAAACAAAGCAATGTGGTCGGGCAGGCAGGTGACGTTGCACCACTGATCTTAACGGAACAAGGCACACTTTATTTATATCGCCACTGGTTAGATGAACAAGCCGTCGCAAAAGCGATTCGGCAACGCTGTCAGTCAATACCGCTCAACAATCCGAAACAAATCAAACAGTTATTCACGGAGTGGTCGAGCAATATCGAAGAAATAGATTGGCAAAAAGTCGCTGTATTTATGGCGTTAACACAACAATTTAGTGTGATATCAGGTGGACCGGGAACAGGAAAAACAACCATTGTATTACGATTATTAACCATGCTATTTGCAGAAAATAGCGTGATGAAAATCGCCCTTGCAGCACCCACAGGTAAGGCGGCGGCAAGATTACAACAATCAATTAATAATAGTGGCTTTGATGATGTTGAACCGAAAACCTTACATCGCTTATTGGGAATAACCGCCGAAAATCAACAAGGTCGTTATAATGCCCTGCGACCTTTAGCGGTAGATATTGTCATTATTGATGAAGCATCCATGATCGATATTAGCCTAATGGCTATTTTATTGAATGCCTTACCAGAACGAGCACGCGTGGTACTGTTAGGTGATAGTCAGCAATTAGCATCAGTAGAATCAGGTGCTGTGTTGGCAAATTTATGTCAACAAACACCGCAATTTTCAACGCAGTTTTGTGCTGACTTACTTCAATATACTGGTATTACGATTAGCGCCGACAACACAAAAACAGTCTTAGAAAATAATGTAGTAGAGTTACAGCATAGCTATCGATTTGATCAAAACAGTGATATTGGTCGCTTAGCTACAGCTGTGAAAACGGGCGATATGCAAGCTGTTTTTGATGTGGTTAGCAATGCGCAAACCTCTATTTGGCAACAACATATTGCCCCAGCAGAAATCTTATTAAGCATCAGCACCTTGTATCAATCATTCTTCAAAGCAATCAGTGACAATGCTTCACCCTTAAAATGTTTGCAGGCGTTTGAACAGCAACGTGTGTTGTGTGCATTAAAACAAGGACCGCAATCCGTTCAATCGGTAAATGATGCGATTGAGCGACATATTCAAAAGCAAAGCTGGCGTACTCAACAAGGCTTTTATCATGGCCGACCTATCATGATCACGCAAAATGATTATCGCCAGCATTTATTTAATGGTGATACAGGCTTGATATTACGTGATGGTAGCGGTGAGTTAAAAGCGTGCTTCTTATTTGACAATACACTTCATTGGTTTGATTTGGTACGCTTGCCCAAACATGAAACAGCTTATGCCATTACCATTCATAAAAGCCAAGGTAGTGAATTTGATAATGTATGTGTGTTATTAGCGGAAGAAGAAAATCCATTACTCACAAAAGAGCTACTTTACACCGCCATCACTAGAGCAAAAAAACAAGTCATGTTATTGTGTAGTGAAGCAATATTAACTAAAACAGTTAGCACTCAGCATCAACGCGAAACAGGGTTGGCGGGATTATTAGAAGAGGAATAAGGCGTGGAAGAGCAAACAATTTTTATCGGACAAAGTAATGAAGGCCAAGCTATTGGCTTATTGCCAAAAATGGCGAATAAACATGGTTTAATTGCGGGCGCAACGGGCACGGGAAAAACAATCACGATGCAAGGTCTCGCTGAGGGCTTTAGTGAGTTAGGTGTACCAGTCTTTTTAGCTGATATAAAGGGTGATGTGTCGGGCGTAACCCAACCGGGAAGAGAGCATCCTAAAGTAGCCGAGCGTGTTGAAATTATGCATTTGGATGATTTTAAGTTTCAAGGTTTCCCTGCAACCTTTTGGGATGTATTTGGTGAGAAAGGCCACCCTGTTCGTACGACAATTTCGGATATGGGGCCACTACTTTTATCACGCTTATTAAATTTGAATGATACGCAAGGCGGCGTATTGTCGTTGGTATTCCGTGTCGCAGATGATAATGGTTGGTTATTGCTTGATCTTAAAGACCTTCGCGCTATGCTTAAATTTGTATCTGATAATGCTAAAGAGTTTCGCACTTTATATGGCAATGTTTCTGCTGCCAGTGTCGGGGCGATTCAACGTCGTTTAATTTCATTAGAAGATCAAGGGGGCGATCAGTTATTTGCAGAACCAGTATTAAATTTAGATGATTTAATGCAAACCGATGAAAATGGCAAAGGCATTATTAATATGCTAGATGCTACAACGTTGATGAACTCACCGCAGTTGTATAGCACTTTTTTATTATGGTTGATGTCAGAATTATTCGAACAATTACCCGAAGTAGGTGACCCTGACAAGCCGAAGTTAGTGTTGTTTTTTGATGAAGCACACTTGATCTTTAAAGATGCACCAAAAGTATTGCTAGATAAAGTTGAACAAGTAGTGAGATTGATTCGTTCTAAAGGAGTCGGTGTTTATTTTGTAACACAAAATCCAACTGATATTCCTGATGGTGTTTTAGGGCAATTAGGGAATCGTATTCAGCATGCTTTGCGAGCCTATACGGCACGAGACCAAAAAGCGGTAAGAGCGGCGGCTGAAACATTTCGTGACAACCCTAAACTCAATACGCGAGAAGTCATTACTGAACTGGGAGTGGGGGAAGCATTAGTCTCTTTATTAGATAAGAAAGGTCGCCCAGGTATTGTTGAGCGTACATTAATTAAACCACCTAAAAGCCAAATTGGCCCGATTGATAAAGGGCAACGGCTTGTATTAATGTCAAATTCAATAGTGGCAGGTGTCTATGAAAAAACAGTGGATCGTGAATCAGCGTTTGAAATTTTAGCGGTACGAGCCGAAGAACGAGCGAAACAACAACGAGCAGAAGAGGTCGCCGTCGCTCAAGAAAAAGAACGTAAAAAGAATGAAAAATCTAAAACAGGTCGCAAGCGACAAACTGTGATGGAAGCCTTTATGAAAAGTGCCATGAGAGCGGTGGGAAGTACCGTGGGGCGAAAATTGATTCGAGGGGTATTAGGCTCATTGTTGGGTGGAAAATAATATAATGTTGCAGTTAAAAGTTCCACCTCCAGTTTATTTACTGATCGCTGCATTGTGTATGTGGTCATTAGATCGCTTTTTTCCGATAATAGAGTTAATTAATGCGCCGTGGAATAAAGTAGGCTTTTTATTTGTCATTTTGGGGCTTTCATCAGATGGTAGCTCATTAGTGCAATTTTTTCGAGCTCATACTACGATGAATCCATTGCATCCAGAAAAGACGGAGAAATTAGTCACCACAGGCATGTATAGCCTAACGCGAAATCCAATGTATCTGGGGTTGGTAGGCGTGTTATTAGGCTGGGGAATAATACTCGGAAGCCTTAGCAGTTTTGTTATTTTACCTTTATTCATTTGGGTGATGACAGTTCAACAAATTATTCCTGAAGAAAAAATTTTAGAGCACAAATTTGGTCAGGAGTATATTGACTATAAAACATCAGTAAAACGATGGTTGTAGATAACTTATGGGAGCAGCGATACCAGAGGGTGAAACGGGATGGGATCGGGGTGAAACCAGTGAAAATTTGCTACATAGGATTGATTTATTCTTTTGTGAACGTACCTTTATCGCTTGCAGACAATAAGGTGAGCAAATTAGTGCAAGCTAAAGAGAGGGCATAGCCTAAAACACCACTGCCGATAATAACAGTATCAAAAGTGGTCATACTCTCATCAACAAGCACACGAATCGTCTCAGGTAAGGCAATAGGGGGTACGGCGCCGACAATATAGCCAGTGGACTCTTCAACCTCGTCAAACTCAGCCATTCGTAGTTTACGCTCGCCGAGATGTTTGCGTAATACTGCCCAATCAGCACGACCACCGCCGGCAACGGCTAATAAGACGAAACTACCGGATTTTGTTTTGAATAACAAACTTCGTACAACTGAATTAGGATCTCGCCCTTCTGATTGCAGTAGCTCTTCTAGATTTCGAATAGGTTTTTTATCTTCTGAAAGTGGAATTTCAATTACATCGAAGGGAATATTATTTGAATTTAATAATTCAGTAACGGGAGATTCAATCATGCGACTACCTTATTTCGACCATTTGATTTAGCTTTATAAAGATTCTCATCTCCCTGTTTCATCCATTGTTTCCAATCCATATCTGGTTTAAGGTGAGATATGCCAATACTGATGGTGACAATATGGTTAGGGATTAAGGGTAGTTGCACAAATTCCTTCCGAATTTTTTCAGCTATTTTCAAGGCGTTATTTATATCAGTATTAAGCATGAGCGCAAGAAATTCTTCACCGCCCACCCTAAAGACCATATCGCTAGCTCTAAAAGCATTATTTAAGAATTCGCCTGTAGCTTTTAAAACCGAATCGCCTATATCATGACCAAACTGATCATTAATGGCTTTAAAATGATCGATGTCAAGCATAAGAATCGTCATATCAGTACCTAAGCGATCATTTTGGTGGATTGCATTTTCAAGAGAGCTTTGAAGTAGTGCTCGGTTATAAAGTCCGGTTAAAATATCAGTGATAGATTGTTCTGTTAATAGATAATTCTGTTTATATATTTCACGTGTTGAGGTGAATGCAAATAGGCTTATTGCTAAAAGAGTTGCAAAAAACCGGAATGCTACCTGAGGTTCAAGAACATAGAGTGCTATTGGCGTAATAGCAGCAACAAAAATGGCGTTTATTATCCAGGCCTGTTTTTCTGGAAGAATAAAATAAAAAGACAGTACAGCGACAGAAGCCCAGTAAGATCCTTTTATACCAAGTTGGTAAAGTGCCAGAGCAGTAGTCACTGTGAGAAGCAGTGCACCAAATAGGTTAAGTGAATTATGGTATCGATTTTGCAACCCAAACCAAACATTCATACTGCAAAATGTCAGTATAAGAAGTATAGTGATGCCAAGAAAGTAACGATCTTGAAAAAAGCTAAGGAATGCAAAGGGTGTTAAAACTACTGCAGCTATAAAGGACACCCCTAACGTAGATTTTACAATAAAGTCGGGTAGCTCTGAGTTGCGAAGTTCCTGCATAAGTAACGTGTTTTATTCCAGTTTATTATTTCAGGCTGATGATAGCATAATCTACTATATTTATTAAGCCTCCTTGCATTCGCTGACTCACTGAGTAGAAGGTAAAAATCCCGCCTATATCGACGGGATTTTTGTTCTTTCTGCTGAACCTTAGGTTATTTTACGGATACACCCAAAGCTTTTACTGTTTCAACATTTAAATATTTATCAACAGGCAACCCTTTTTTCTTTTGGAATGCGTTGATAGCTTTAATTGTTTGAGACCCAATTACACCATCAATAGGACCAGGGTTAAAACCTTCGCCTTTTAATGCTTGTTGGATCTTAGTAATACGACCTGGGGTTGTATTTGTTTTACATAGAATTGAACGCCATTGCATATAACCATCAGACACCAATTCTTGGTGTGCTACTTGTTTATATGTTGCAGGAATAACAACTCGTTTTTCTGATGCTGCTGATACTAGCTTCTTAACTTTTACAGTTTTATATTTAGCAGGAATTACTACTGTGTGAGATGAAGCAGGTGTTTTCACAACACGTTTTGTCACTGTTTTATAAACTGCAGGTTTCTCAACTAAACAGATTTTTTGGCCTGTTCGTGTCGAAGTTGGCTCGCCATGTTTATGTACTTCATGCCAAACAACTGATGCATCTGAATCCTTTTCAGTAATCGAGATGGTTTTATACTTTTCTGGAATAGCTTTCCGGTTTTCAGTTGCAGCAGTCACTTGTTCGCGTACTTTAATTGTTTTAGTTACTTCTGGGATCTGAATCGTTTTTGTTGTAGCAGGTGTATCAATAACACGTTTTGTCACTGTTTTATATTCAGCAGGCACTTCAACTAAACACATAATTTCACCAGTTGATTGGTCAATCTTTTGAATCGGCCCTGTACCTTTTTTCCATGTGGTGTGAGCAGGTTTAACGAGTATTTTCTCACTTACAGTTTTGTAGGTTGCTGGTACTTGGACAATTTTTGTTGACGCTTCACTGACGACAATAGTTTTGTCTACCATACGGTATTTAGCTGCAACAGGGGTAACAATTTCAGATGCTTCACTGACTAAAACACGTTCTTGTCGAGTAGAAAATTTTGCAGGAATAGTATGTTCATGAAAACATATTCCTGGTGTGGCAGAGTCAATATCAGCACCATGGTCTTTGGCAAATTTAACTAAATCATCACTTGCCATAGATGTTTTCTTATTAGAATAGCGCTTCCAATAAGTGCTTGCATCCTTAACCAATACTTTTTCACTTTCTGTACCATAAACCGCTGGCGTAGTGATTACTTTGCTTGATTCACCACTGACTTCAACTTTTTCAGTAGTCCATTCATAGGTAGCAGGAATAACTTCAATGCGTTCAGATTCTTCTGAAGCAAGCATTTGTTCTGATAGTGTTTTATATTGAGCAGGAACCCAAACACGAGCATAACATTCACCCGCTTTTGCGTCAGGTGGTAATAAGTCACCTACTGCCGATGTGCTTTCTGAGGCGTTTTCAGCCATTGCGGCAGCTTTGCTTTCAGCAATACTTGCTTCTAATTGACGAAGCTCTGCTTCACGACTATCTAAGGCTGAAGCACGTGAATCTAATTTTGCAGAGATGTCTTGTGAGGTAGTATCAACTACTGCGGCATCCATTTCAGATGAGGATTGAGTATTGGTTGTTGCACAACCGGCTGACAGTGCGAAAGCAACAGCAATCGACACCTGTGTCATTATTCTTTTTGTTTGCATAAAAATGCTCCATTTTACTTAGATAATCTAAAAAACAACCATAATTAATTATGGTTATGGACTGGCCTTGTAATAGCCTTGGATATTATAGCAAAATGAAACTGAACGTAAGCTGAACGGATGTGATACAGATCACACTTTTAATATGACTTTATCCTATTAATCCTGTGAAAGTAAAAAAGATAAATACAATAAAGATAATAAAGTGGATAGCGCCTTCTAGCACATTGGACTGACCATCAGAGAAATGGACGATGGAGGCAAGGAAGGTAATGCCTAATAAAACCATTTGAACAGGACTTAATACAAAATTGATTTCATGATGGGTGACTAATGCCAGAATTATCATTGCTGGAATGGTTAATAAAACAGTTGAAAGTGATGCACCTAGAGCGATATTAATTACTGTTTGCATTCTGTTAGCCGCCGCACTTTTTATGGCCGTTAATAGTTCTGGGCTGGCGGAGATGACAGCAACGGCTAATGCGCCTAATGCCAAGGGCAAGCCGCTACTGCTTAAACTTTCAGACATAAAGATCGACATTAATTCAGATAAAAACCCAATCACGGCAATGCAGATCATTAATAGAGTTGCATGATAAAGACCATTGATATTACCATGTGCTTTGATCTGTTCTTTCTCTTCAGATTTATAGTCATATTGGAAAAAGTAGCTATGTTCTTTCATTTGAATACGGGTGAAAATGATAAACATAAAGATGAACATTACAGCCAAAAAGATAAGATAAGTTGTATTCATTGCTTCTGGTACAAACATGGGAAGTACCATCGCGATACCCATTGCCACAATAATCATAGAAATATAAGAGTTAGTAGAGTCAAAGTTATAATCTTGCTCGCCATGTTTGATGCCACCGATAATGGCGGCGATACCGAGTAGACCATTAATATCGAGTAAAACCGCAGCAACGATGGTATCTCGGGCAAGGTTAATATTCTCAGAATGGCTCATCATAATGCCAATAATAAGCACCTCAACCAATACGGCGGATGAGGTTAAAATCATGGTGCCATAAGGTTCGCCATATTTTTCGGCCAACATTTCTGCATGGTGAGCTACGTTTACGGCAGCATACATAATCACTGCAAAGATAAGAAATAATGCTAAGTTATTGTATAACGATGAGTGCAGAATCTGATGTTCAAAGGGTGTCAGCGCAATCAGTGTAATTAATGAAATAAATATCGCTTTTTCATTTTTTAATAGTGTGAGCATTATTTTTAATTGTCCTTGTTATTTATAATCTTGCCGCTTCAAAGGTGTTACAGCTTTCTACTGTTCCCTGGCTAAATCCTGTTTTGAACCAACGAACACGTTGCTGTGACGTGCCGTGAGTGAATGATTCAGGCGTGGCGTAACCACGCGCTTGTTTTTGCAAACGATCATCACCAATGGCGCTGGCGGCAGTTAATGCTTCTTCAATATCGCCCTGCTCGAGCACCTGTTTAGCCCGTTCAGTATGATATGCCCAAACACCAGAAAAACAGTCGGCTTGTAGTTCTAGCATGACAGATAATTGATTACCTTTTTCTTTGCTCATTCTTTGTTGTGCCTTGTGCACCTGCCCTGATGTGCCCAATAGGTTTTGCACATGATGGCCTACTTCATGGGCGATAACATAAGCTTGGGCAAAGTCACCAGGAGCATTGTGTCGGCTTTTCAGTTGTTGGTAAAAGCCGAGATCGATATAGACTTTATTATCACCCGGGCAATAAAATGGGCCCATTGCCGCTTGTGCATGGCCACATGCTGAACGAACTGTATCAGTAAATAAGACTAATTTTGGTTCTTGATAACGTTTACCCATTTGTTGAAATAATGGATTCCAGGTATCTTCGGTATCAGCCAATACAACACCGGTAAATTGGGCTAGTTTCTGTTGCTCAGCACTAGGTCGATAGTTAGGATCAGTTTGTGTAGTGGCGGGGGACGAACCACCACCTAATATGCTCATTACTAACTGAGGATCAACACCCAAAAAGTACATTGCAGCAAGCGCAACAACGATGGTGCCAACACCGCCTTTTGCGGCCCTGCCTCCTCGAGAGGTTTGATTTCGTCGATCTTCAATATTTTTACTGACTCGTCGATTACGCCATTTCATACTTTATCCTAATTACGCTGGTGATACTTGTCAGATAAGTATCACATAAAATAAGCCTGTCTTACAAAAAGTCTTCAAAAAACCAAGCAGAAAAAGCGTGTCTTCCAGTAACGCCTGCTTTTTTATAAATTTCAGAGGCTTGTTGTCTTACTGTCTTTTCCTTGGTGTCTCTAATGGCGGCAATTTCTATAAATGTCAGCCCTTTTAATAACAATAGAGCGATCTCTTGTTGGCTATGGCTGAGATGCCAGTCATCAAATTGTTGGTGAATAACATCACTGTATTTTTTACGTGCATTCTGGATGATAGATTGTGATTTCTCCAGGGAATAGTCTTTTGATTGGAGTTCTTGCCTTAATATTTCAAGATTACGTTTCTGTTGTTTGAGATTGATGATTAAGTACGCGATTAAACCGAACGCCATAATTATCACAATGACTTCTTCAATAAGATGCCAAAGCGGCTCTTTTTCTGCAAAATCATTCACTAGATCCATTGTGTTAGATGCCATCACTAGTAACAAAACAATAATGGTAAAAATTATTTTTAGGCTGGGCACGGTGATTCCTTTTAGGGGCTTCAAAACATGGGACAAATGTTCTATAAACTGCATTATAGGACAGATACCCGATAGTATCTATCACTAAGACGTCTTATCATTTGAACATATCCAAATAAAGCTATACGTGCTTTATTTGATTTGAGAGTAAATGACTTTTATTGGGAGAGATGTTATGAAAGATCAACAATTAGAATCCAAAAAAGTATGGGATAATGCTATTAGGTTATTCCATTGGTCGTTAGTGATTGCTTTTGTAGTGGCTTATATTACAGGTGAAGATGAGAGTCTTGTCCATAGCTATTCGGGTTATTTTATTCTAGGCTTACTGGTGTTTCGCATTATATGGGGTTTTGTTGGTTGCAAACATGCCCGTTTTAGCGACTTTATTTTTAGCCCTAAAGAAACTATTAACTATACAAAAAGTATGATGTCGGGAACGCCAAAGCACTACTGGGGTCACAACCCGCTAGGCGCACTGATGGTATTTGCTTTATTGATAACATTGGTATTAACAACGGTATCTGGCTTGAAAGTGTATGGTATTGAAGGATATGGTCCGTTAGCAGAAGTAAATTCGAGTTATTTTATCAGCAATGCCAATGCCTCTGGTCATATGGAACAAGAAGGTGAAGACAGTGAAGAGGAAGAATTTTGGGAGGAAATACACGAATTTTTTGCGAATCTAATGTTAGTGCTTATTGCATTACATATTGTCGGGGTTGTAGTGTCTAGCAAGCTACATAAGGAAAACCTAGCTAAATCAATGGTTACAGGTTATAAAAGCCACAAAGAATAGATTATTTTTAATTATTAAAAAAGAGATTGAATTAATGAAGCATATTACATACTTATTTTTGCTGGCATTTTCATTGCCATGCTTTGCGGATAATGTCGTTGTTATTAATGCCGATGAGATTGCTAATGTGGGCATTGAAGTCGGGCAGTTAAAGGCTGTGAATCAAGCAATGAGTAAAAAGCTGCCGGCAAAAGTAAGTATTCCAAATAAATCTCAACGTGTGGTCAGTGCGCCGCAAGATGGTGTGATTGAACTTATGCTGGTCGCTGAAGGCGATCGTGTTATTGCGGGACAAGAACTAGCACAAATGAATAGTCCTCAATTATTAGCTAGTCAAAACAATTATCTACAAGCGCTCAGCGCTCTTGCCCAGTCAAAACGGGAAATGCTAAGGGATAAAAGTCTTTTTGAAGATCAAATTATTGCAGAAAGACGTTATCGGCAATCTCAAACACAGTATCAGCAAGATAAAACCGAGGTAGCAATGTTTCGAAAGGCGCTTGAACTAGCGGGTATGAGGGAGGCGGATATTGTTAAACTTAGTAGGACACAGTCTTTAACCAGCTATTTAACTGTATCAGCATCATCTTCTGGGGTGGTGATGAAACAGCTTGCAACAGTGGGACAACGTTTAACTGCGGCAGATCCTCTATATAAGATCGCGCAATTATCACCTTTATGGTTAGAAATACATGTGCCATTAGATATAGCAAATACTATTAATATTGATGATCGCGTGACAATTTGTAGTAAAAATATAGAAGGTCATGTCATTGCGATTGGTCGTGAAGTTCACGAGGCGGATCAAGGTGTGTTGATACGCGCTGAAGTCAATCAGAAAACGGAGAAATTGACACCCGGTGAATTTGTAGAAGTCTGTCTGATTAAACAAAAAGAGGGCATGCAGTTTAGCATTCCGCGATCAGCTGTGCTTCGTTTTGAAGGGCAGTCTGCCATTTTTGTAGAAACGGATAAGGGATTTATCTATCAGCCCGTCGAGATAGTAACGGATAACGGCGAACAACTCATTATTAAAGGGGATTTGTCTATTAATCAAAATATAGTCATAGCAGGCACGGCCACACTTAAAGCGGCTTGGCTGGGTATCGGTGGGGAATAATTAATCATGACTCATTTGTTCAATTTAAGGATTAAATATGCTTGCTAAACTGATTCAATTTTCACTAACACAACGTTTATTAATGTTGCTTGCTATTGTCGGCTTAATGGGCGCTGGTTGGAAAGCATTTAATGAAACGCCTATTGATGCTTTTCCTGATGTATCTACAACACAGGTAAAGATCATTCTGAAAGCATCAGGCATGACACCGGAAGAGGTTGAGGTGCGTATTACGGCCCCGATTGAGATAGAAATGTTGGGTATCCCGAAACAACGGATGCTACGCTCTGTTGTGAAATATGGCTTAACCGATATTACCGTTGATTTTGAAGAAGGCACCGATATTTATTGGGCACGTCAACAAGTTTCAGAGCGGTTGGCAGGCATCAGTGATACCTTGCCTGCTGGTGTCACGGGTGGCTTGGCACCGATGACAACGCCATTAGGTGAAATGTTTATGTTCACTGTTGAAAGCGACACGATGGATCTGATCGATCGTCGTTTATTGCTTGATTGGGTTATTCGCCCTGCATTGCGTAGCGTATCCGGTGTGGCGGATGTCAATGCTCTAGGTGGTCGTGCAAAAACATTTCAAGTCACACCTAATCTTGCCAAATTACAATCTCGAAATATTAGCCTAGATGAATTAACGATGGCGCTTGAATTAAATAATCGTAATGATGGTTCAGGTCGCCTAGATGATGGCGAAGAAGTGCTGTTAGTACGTGCCGAGGGGAGTATCCAAGAATTAGATGATTTGCGTGCTATTGTGGTGAAGTCAGATCTCACTGAACCCGTTATGTTAGGTGATGTAGCTGAGGTGGGGATTGGTAGTGTAACGCGCTATGGTGCGGTTACAAAAGATGGTAAAGGTGAGGCGGTTCAAGGCTTGGTATTAGGCTTGCGTGGTGCCAATGCACGCGATGTGGTACGAGATATTGAGAAAACACTGGCTGATATTTCGGCAAGTTTGCCTGATGATGTGACGCTTGACGTGTTTTATAATCGTGGAGATTTAGTCTCAAAAGCAATTGGCACGGTGAGCAAGGCCTTGATCGAGGCCATTGTTTTGGTGCTGATTTTATTATTATTATTTTTAGGTAACTTGCGTGCGGCAACAACGGTTGCGTTAGTACTGCCATTGTCAGCCATGATTACCTTTATCATGATGAAGCAATTCGGTTTGTCGGCAAATTTAATGAGTTTAGGCGGCTTGACGATTGCTATTGGTATGTTAGTTGATGCTGCAGTGGTGGTGGTTGAAAATATAGTCTCGCAACTGGCGGATAAAGAAAAGGCCAAACTGTTACCACGATTGCATTTGATTTATCGCGCGGTTAAAAGTGTTTCTGTTCCTGTTACTTCCGGCATCGCGGTTATTATTATTGTATTTTTACCGTTGCTGACACTACAAGGCTTAGAGGGTAAGTTATTTATTCCTGTTGCATTAACCATTGTGTTTGCACTGAGCGGCTCGCTGCTTTTATCGTTAACGGTCATTCCCGTATTGGCATCTTATCTGTTGAAAGAAGTTTCTCATGAAGAACCTTGGTTGCCCAGAATGCTCAAGCGACTGTATGCCCCTATCTTAAATTGGTCTTTGGCACATGGTCGAATTGTTGTCCTGTTTGCTGTGTTATCGCTCATTTCTGCCGGTTATTTATACACACAAGTAGGTAAAAGTTTTATGCCGACGATGGATGAAGGTGATTTAATTGTGCAGTTAGAGAAATTACCTTCTATTACTTTAGATAGATCGATAGATTTAGATTTGCGCGTTGAACGGGCTATTTTAGATAATGTGTTTGAGGTGAGTAATATTGTGGCGCGCACCGGTGCAGACGAGCTGGGCTTAGATCCAATGGGATTAAATGAAACCGATATGTTCTTGGTTTTAAAGCCAAGAGAGCAATGGAAAGTGAGCTCTAAAGAGGGGATTAAAGAACAAATTCGAACTGTTTTGTCACAATTTCCAGGAATTGCATTTGGTTTTACCCAGCCTATTGAAATGCGTGTTTCTGAAATGTTGACAGGGGTACGAGGTGACTTGGCAATCAAAGTGTTTGGGGATGAAGGTGCCGAACTTAATAAATTAGCCACACATATCGTTGAGCTTGTTTCAACGATTGATGGCGCGGAAGATGTGATAACAGCACAAACAGAAGGAGCGCAATATTATCGTGTGGCAGTGGATAGATTAGCGGCAGGGCGTGTGGGGCTAACGGTAGAAGATATTATGCCGCAACTTCGTCTGTTAATTGAAGGTGCAGAGGTAGGCACAATCTATCAAGGGGCTAGGCGTACACCGTTAATCGTAAAAGGTGATGAGGCATTACGTTTATCTCCTGCAAAATTTGCTAATATCAGGCTGACCTTAACAAATGGCGAAAAAATACCTTTATCACGAATAGCTGAGTTAGAGCGAATTGAAGGCCCGGTATCAATTAAACGTGAAACAGGCAAGAGAATGTCAGTTGTGGTTGCCAATGTGGGCGGTCGTGATCTGGTGAGTTTTGTGGAAGAAGCCAAGCAAAAAGTGGCCGATAATATCGATTTGCCAATAGGTTATTCAGTCGCATGGGGCGGACAATTTGAAAATCAACAGCGTGCGGCACGCACATTGGCGATTGTGGTGCCTGTTGCACTGCTATTGATCTTTCTTTTATTATTTTCAACCTTCCAATCAATTCGACAAGCACTTTTAGTGTTAAGTAATGTGCCTTTTGCAATGGTAGGTGGCATTGTTGCTTTATGGTTGACGGGGGAATATCTATCTGTACCGGCATCTGTTGGTTTTATCGCTTTATTAGGCATAGCCGTGCTTAACGGCATTGTAATGGTCAGTTATTTTAATGACTTAAATGCGTTAGGCATGAAAATAGACGAGATCGTGCGAGAGGGAGCCATGAGACGATTAAGACCCGTGTTGATGACGGCGACGATTGCAGCATTTGGCCTCGTTCCCTTGTTGTTTGCTACCGGGCCAGGTTCAGAGATTCAAAGACCCTTAGCAATTGTTGTGATTGGTGGCTTATTTAGTGCAACGGTGCTGACCTTAATCTTGCTCCCGTTATTATTTAGGCGTTTTGGGATTGTTGCCACGAAAATGGAGAAAGTCACATGATGTTATTAACCATTATTGCCCCCCCTAAGATGGAGGAGTCCCTAGTCGATTGGTTGCTAGTTCAAACAGATATTAAGGGATTCACATCGCAAGTAGCATATGGGCATGGCAGTGGCCATGAAATGAGCTTGGCTGAACAAGTAAGTGGCCGTAGACGACAGGTTACCTTCATGATCGAGTTAGAGAAAATAAGAGCGGAATCTATACTCGTCGATCTTAAACAACACTTTTTGGGTACAGGCTTGTATTATTGGCTAGTGCCGATATCAGTAAGTGGTAGCGTTTGATTGAACGAAATAAAACGTAATAGGGTTGTTATAGAAAATTAATATAAATAAGAGTTTATCCATCATTATGTCATTTAAAAATAAAATATCGTTATTATTATTTGTTGCTGGAACAGGTTTTTCATCTGTTGTTTCAGCTGAAATGATGCCGTTAGCATATTCGTCATCGGTCACATTGTCGTCGCTCACTCAATTTGTCTATGATCATCATCCGATGCGTCATAATGAATTAGCGAGAGAGCAACAAGCAAATGCAAATACTGAACTAGCAGAAGCAACATTTGCTGGTTCAAAGACGGTTAATTTACGACATCAAAATGATTTTGTAGGCAGTAGTGATGGTTTGCAAGAATGGGAAGCCAGTGTGAATATGCCATTATGGCTATCAGGTCAAAAACAAACACAATTACAACTATCAGAAAAAATATTAGCGGAGTTGCCCGCCTATCAACAACAAATACGATTAGAGGCATCGGCAATAGTTCGTGAACTGATTTGGCATATTATCAGAACAAATAATGCTACCAAACAAGCGTATCAAGTTTGGCAAACGGCAAAAAAATTAGAAAGTGATGTTATTGCGCGCGTTAAAGCAGGGGAACTAGCGGGAGCAGAACAGCTATTAGCGAATACAAATGCATTAGAAATGCATAGTAAGTATGTATTGGCTCAGGCAGAGTTAGAGCATGCTTTAACCAGTTACCGTCGTTTAACAGACGCACAAACATTGCCAAAAGAATTTGAAGAGTCTTTATCTACCGTTGCTTCAAATGATGGTGAGCATCACTCAACAAGACAAATTAGGCCTGATCATCCATTATTAATGGTTTGGGACCAGAGAATAGACACGCTACGAGCTAAACAAGATATTGCCTATTTTGAAGGGGCTTCAAATCCGGTTGTATCGGTTGGCGTAAGGAGTGAGCGTGGTGATCGATCAGAAAAGTTTAATAATAGTATCGGTGTAGGTATTAGTTTAGCCTTAGATGATACCGTTTATCGTAAACCTGCCGTGGCAAATGCGGCAAAAGCGTTGGCTGATGCTGAGATGACACGGATACAATTAGAACGCGATCTGAATATTACAGTATTTTCTCAATTACATGACCTTGAAACCAAGCAACAGCAGCTTAAATTAGTTTTAGAACAAGATGCAACAACACTAAAATATCTGACACTTCAGCAACGTGCGTTTGATCTGGGGGAAATTGATTTAGTCAGCTTGTTGCGTACTCAAGCGCTTGCTACTGAATCGCACAACCGAAAATTAGCACTTGAAATTGAAATTAAATATTTAATCGCAACAGTCAACCAAGCCGTAGGTGTGACGCTGTAGCATGTAAAATGGTCTAAAACTGTTATTATGCCTCGATGGATTAAAAATATTTAAGGCATTAGCTATGAAAACAGTTGTTTTATCTATACTGGGCTTGATTATTGGTGCAGCTGTAGCTGAGGAAGAAGGCTTAGTTTTAGGTCTATTTATTGGCTTGGCGTTTGGAATGATTTTTTCATTAAAAAGCCGAGTTGCTGAATTAGAGCAAGCTTTGCTTAAAATGAAGAAGCCAGTAGATGCGCCTGTTAGATACCAGCCTAAAACAACAATAGAAGCTTCACCAGCTAATTCTTCTGGACAGACCCAAAGTACAAACACAGTCGCTCATGCTGAGAATTCTGATTATGCTGAAATTATTGAAGCATTACAGTTTGACGAAGCGACACAGCTTGAGTCAGTAGAGACTACGGCACAACAAAAAATAGCAGAAGCTCGCCCCGAAATTGTTGAGCAGGATGTTGCTGAAAAAATCTTCCATAAAGTAAAAAACTTTTTCACCACGGGCAATGTGGTCGTTAAAGTCGGCGCCATTGTATTGTTCTTTGGCGTGGCATTTCTCCTGAAATATGCCGCTGAAAGAAGTATGTTCCCAATCGAATTACGCTTGTTAATAGTGGCCGCTTTTGGCGTTGCTATACTGGTCATTGGTTGGCGTTTGCGTGATGAACGATTGGAATATGGTTTGATATTACAAGGTGCCGGTGTCGGTTTGTTATATTTAACCGTGTTTGCGGCTAGCAAGTTTTATCACGTATTGCCCATGGTTGTGACCTTTGCAGTTATGTTGCTTTTGGTCGCATTATCAGGCTGGTTAGCCATTAAACAAGATGCTAAATCGTTGGCTGTTTTCGGTGCGGTGGGTGGTTTTTTAGCACCAGTATTAATGTCAACAGGTGGCGGTAGTCATATTGTCTTGTTCTCGTATTACGCTTTATTAAATGTAGGCATATTAGGCATTGCTTGGTTTAAATCATGGCGTTTTCTAAATCTTATTGGTTTTGTTTTCACCTTTATTATTAGTGCCGCTTGGGGTTATAAGGCATATCAGCCCGAGCATTTTGTCTCGACCGAATTTTTCTTAATTCTATTCTTCTTTTTCTTCCTTGCCATTTCGGTATTATTCGCCTTTAAAGAAGCACCTAAATTAAAACCCTATGTTGATGGCACGATAGTGTTTGGTTTGCCTTTGGTTGCTTTTGCATTGCAAGGTGAACTGGTTGAACCGTATGAATATGGTGATGCGATAACAGCCATTGCATTGGCTGTTATCTATTTAGTATTAGCCAAACGCTTGTGGTTACCAGAGAAAAAAGGCGTACGTTTATTAGCTGAATCATTCTTAGCTTTAGGTATTACCTTTGCTAGTTTGGCTGTACCGTTATTATTAGACGGACGGTGGACAGCGGCGATCTGGTCATTAGAAGGGGCGGCTTTGGTGTGGATTGGGTTACGTCAATCACATATTGTGTCACGAGGCTTTGGTCTATTACTTTCAATAGGAGCAGGGTTAGCCTTTATCTCAGAAAACTATCACCATTTGGCTGATAGTTTGCCTATTCTGAATAGTGCGTTTCTTGGCATGGTTTTAGTCAGTTTGTCGGGCGTGTTCATTGCCTATCTTTACGATAAATATCGACAAAACTGTTATCAATTTGAACGCGATCTACCTATATCTACAATAATGGTTATATGGGGGTTATTCTGGTGGTTTATTGCCGGCATGGCCGAAATAAGCCACTTTGTTGCCAGCCGATTTAGTTATCAAGAGCATTCAGTACTGTTATTTATTGCAGTAAGCAGTTTTGTGCAGGCAGTTATCAGTCACAAACTTTCATGGTCAAAAATTTCTTTATCATTTATTTTAATCACTCCGATAATGCTTATCTTGTTGCTCTTCTCAGCTGCCGATAGTGCCCATTACGGCCCCTTTAGAAGCCTAGGCTATTTAGCATGGCCAGCCATTTTATTTATTCACTTTTTAGCATTATGCAGAAAGCAGAAAGCGTGGTCTCAAATAATTTTAACTTGTTGGCACGCTACGGGTGTTGTGGTCATCGCTCTGCTTATTATATTGTTCATTCAAAGAGGCTTTTATCTAGCATGGCTTGATGGCGCGATGCGATCAAGCGTGTGGCAGGGGAGTGCAAACGCACTTGCTATGGTGATCGCGGCCGCCGCTTTAATGAAGTACGGGAAATTGCTTAGATGGCCCATTAATGTATTTAAAAAGGCTTATTATTCTTGGGGACTGTTGCCGGTCATGCTGTCCTTAATAGTATGGTTTATTAGTGTTGCTGATAAATCAGGTGTTACCGATTTAATAGGTTATATTCCTGTGTTCAACCCACTTGATATCGTGCAAGCGTTAACGATTGCTGTCGTAGTTGCTTGGTTATTGTTTATTAATAAATCAAAAGAAACTCAACTCATCACAATGCCGAAGGTATTTATATATGGGGTGGCGGGTCTTATGAGCTTTGTGTGGCTTAATATGGTCATCGCCCGCTCGGTGCATTTCTTTTTCCAAGTGCCATATAGAAGTTATGACTTGATGAATTCAACGGTTTTCCAATCAACAACGTCCATTGTGTGGAGTGTGATTGCGGTGATCTTGATGACGATTGCATCTAAAAAATCAATACGACTATTTTGGTTTGTCGGAGCAGGATTGTTAGCCCTTGTGGTTATTAAATTATTCTTTATAGATTTAGCTGAGAGTGGCTCAATATCACGTATTATTTCATTCTTATTTGTGGGCGTAGTGATGCTGGCAATTGGTTATTTATCACCATTACCACCGAAGAAAGAAGCGCTTACGCAATGAGACTAGTTAAATTTATTGTAGGTTTATTGCTACTATCACTATCATCTGCGGTGTTTGCTCATGGTGGTGCAGGGTTAGAAACAGCGGTTATTTGGTTTTATACTTTACTTGTTATTATGCATGGTGCGCTGGTTTTATTATTACGAAATATGATGTTATACAAATATTTGTGGCTAGTGATTGTTTCGTTATTATTTAGTGTGGCAGCAGTGGTGTTATGGATAATGCTACTTTCAATTATAAAAAATAATGTTCTCACTTTGTTTGTCGCCTCAATTTTTGGATTATTTGTTTATTTGGCGATTGTTATATGGGCAGTAATTACACCTATACAACAGTTTAGAAAGTTACAAAAGGGCGAATCAAATGAATCTTCTTAAAGCAAGTATTGGGCTAGTATTAATATCCGTATCTTCATTAGCCTTTGCATTGGGTGGCATATCAGGCGCATTAGACTTTATAGATTCTTTAATGTTAATAATACTGATAATCACAGTTATTATTCACGCTTTAGTTGTATTCTTTAAGTGTAAAAACAATACACTCAAGCAGAAGGCAATCATTGCTACATCTTTTTTGTTTAGTGCGTTGACAATAATGTTCTGGCTTATTCAGTTTCTAAATAATATTGCTAATAGTCTCTATTATTCATGGCCAAACTATTATGGGGGAGTATTACTTCCTGTCATTTTAATTCTTCTATTGATAATTATTGTTTGGACACTGAAAATGACACTACAGCAGTATAGTTATTCAAATGATAATACTGATTGAAATATGAAGCTAATTAAATATACCTTATGGTTATTATTACTTTTACCATCATTAGCCTTTGCGCATGGTATTCCCGTGGAAGCAATGGTAGTGATTTTGGTTGTTTGGCCAATGCTAATTTCTGCGGTGTATGGCTTGATAGTTTTGTTTTTACGCTGGAAACAATTTTTTAAATATCAGTGGATAATGATTATTTCTTATATTTTATCTTTAGCTACATTAGGCTTGCTTGCTGTTTCGGTAACTGTATTTGGTTCTGTGATATTGGCGTTGATATCAGATGAACAAAATTATTTTTCAGAGCATTTTATGCAGCTATTTCTTTTATTTCTGGTAGTCATTCTTCACCTAGGGATTGAAGTTTGGCTTTTTAGAGCACCGATTAAGCAATACAGACAGTTAACAGGGAAAACGAATGAAGAGATAAGATCTATTAATCATGCTTTAGGCATTAAAGATAATGAAGGATAAAAAATGAAAACAATTACATTGCTTTGTGCGGTTTTATGGGCGCTCAGGTCCTTGTTTAATCTATATGGTATAACGTTTGGTGATTATACTATTTCAATATTATTTTCCGAATCACCGATGTATGCATTTGAAACAATCGCTTGGTTTTTAGCAGATTGTGCGACAAGCATATTTTTCTTTGTGCTTTGGACTAAACAAAATTGATTTCGCTTGAGTCCTTACTTATTTAACGTAGAATAGGATGCGACAGTCAATGGAGGAAAGTATGCTAGATACAAAAAAAATTGAAGAAGTCATACAAACAATCAGCGATGCTATGCCATCGGGTTTAACAGGTTTGCAAGCAGATGTTGAAAAGAATGTGCGCGCTGCGATGAGTGCAACCTTTGCTAAATTAGATTTGGTGACACGTGAAGAGTTTGATGTGCAAACCCAAGTATTACATCGTACCCGTGAGAAGTTAGAGGCGCTTGAAAAACGTGTTGCCGAATTAGAAGGTAAGTAATGTCTGAATTTAATAATGTAAGCATTACCCGTGAAGCCAATGTTTATTTTGATGGCAATGTCACCAGCCGAACAGTCACTTTTGCTGATGGCACCACAAAAACACTGGGTATTATGATGCCGGGCGAATACACTTTTGGTACAGAAAAAGCCGAGTTGATGGAAATTTTAGCCGGCGAATTAGTTTATAGACTAGATGGCAGTGATAAGTGGATCGCTATCAAAGGTGGTGAACAATTTAATGTGCCTGCAGATTCATCATTTGATTTAAAAGTAAGTAAATTAGCGGATTATTGTTGTTCTTATATTGATTAGAATGACTTCCAAGGATGGTGATTAATGAGTTTAGCAACAGTCTATAGCCGGGCAATTACGGGCATTGATGCCCAAGCTGTTACGGTTGAAGTTCATCTATCGAACGGTTTGCCTAGTTTAAATATTGTCGGCATGGCAGAAACCGCCGTTAAAGAAAGCAAAGATCGGGTGCGATCGGCTTTAATTAACTCCCAATTTTCTTTTCCACAACAGCGCATCACCATTAATTTAGCGCCAGCTGATTTACCTAAAGAAGGTGGTCGTTTTGATTTGCCTATTGCATTAGGCATTTTAGCCGCATCGGGTCAAATACCATTAAATTCGTTGATGGATAAAGAGTTTATTGGTGAACTCGGTTTAACAGGTGAATTACGTGCTGTGCGCGGTGTATTGCCAACGATTTTAGCAACACTAAAAGCAAAGCGAACCATGATTTTGCCTCAAGGAAATAGTGCTGAAGCAGCACTGATTGAGAAAGCTGAATGCTTTGGTGCTGACAGCCTGTTAGCAGTATGTGCTCATTTACATGGTCAGCAACACTTAGATATCGCTCAACACTCTGGCCAAAGCGACATCGTTGACTACCCCGACATTGCTGATGTTCGAGGTCAAGCTCATGCACGACGAGCGATAGAAGTCGCTGCTGCTGGCGGGCATTCACTGCTTTTTAGTGGGCCACCGGGAACAGGTAAAACGATGTTAGCCAGTCGTTTGCCCAGTATTATGCCAGCAATGACCGAACAAGAAGCCGTTGGCACCGCAACGGTTCATTCTATTTCAACCAGCGGGTTTAATGTTGAACGATGGCGACAGCGACCGTTCCGCTCGCCTCATCACACAGCATCGGCAGTGGCAATGGTCGGCGGTGGCAGCCCACCGCAGCCGGGGGAGATCTCGTTGGCACACAATGGCATTTTATTTTTAGATGAATTACCGGAATTTGATCGAAAAGTATTAGAAGTATTACGTGAACCGATAGAGTCAGGTAAGATCACTATTTCGCGAGCAGCACATCAAGCAGAGTTTCCGGCTCGATTTCAATTAGTGGCGGCGATGAACCCATGCCCATGTGGCTATTTGGGGCAAGCACGCTGTTATTGCACCGAAGATCAAGTGCGGCGATACAAAGCTAAAGTATCAGGGCCACTGATAGATCGGATTGATATGCTGGTGGAAGTGCCACCGGTGGCAAAAGCGATGTTACGTCCGGCAGAAGAAGGCGAGCAAGAAGAGAATAGTTTAACTGTTCAGAAACGTGTTGTGACGGCAAGAGCGCAACAAATGAAGCGTGCTGGTAAAGCAAATTATTTATTAGAGCATAAAGAATTACAGGAATATTGCCCGTTGAGTGAAAGTGATTATCAACTATTAGAGCAAGCCATTAACCGTTTAGGTTTATCGGCACGGGCTTATCACCGTATTTTAAAAGTGGCACGAACTATTGCCGATTTAGCAGGTTCAGATCAGATTCAAACCTTACATTTAAGCGAGGCCATAGGCTATCGTCGTCTAGATACAATTTCAAATTAACTTGTTCTAGACAAAAATTTCGTCATTCCGGTAGGTTTTTAGCCGGAATCTGTATTCTAATCATTAGATTCCCGCTAACCCTAACCGCATGCCAGAATCACAGAGTTGTTAACTTGAACCATTTTTTACATCAGATTATTTAATGAAAGACTTAAACCCCGAGCAGCGGGAAGCCGCTCGGCATATTGATGGACCATTATTAGTTATCGCCGGTGCGGGTAGTGGAAAAACACGCGTTATCACGCGTAAAATTGCCTACTTAATTGAGCAGTGCGGTATTGCCGCACGCAATATCGTAGCAGTCACCTTCACCAATAAAGCGGCACGAGAGATGAAAAGCCGTGTTGCTGAATTAATGGCCTCTCGAGGCACATCCGCTCGCGGTTTGATGGTGTCGACTTTTCATAACCTTGGTCTAACAATTCTTCGAAAAGAATATGCTCACCTCAATTATCGAGAGGGCTTTTCAATATTCGATGCCCACGATACGCTAGCGGTATTACGTGACCTAATGGGTAAAGATTTCGCAGCCGATAGCGAACATGCGGAGCAATGTCAGTGGCAGATTTCTGAGTGGAAAAATAAACTGATCATGCCTACACAGGCAATGCAAATAGCAGAAGATGGCCAGCAAATAGCGGCGGCCAAAGTCTATAGCCGTTATGTCGAAGCATTGCAGGCCTATAATGCCGTTGATTTTGATGATTTGATCTTAAAGCCAGTTTTATTATTTAGGGATAACCCAGAAGTATTAAAAAAATGGCAAGCTCGCGTTCATTACTTACTTGTGGATGAATATCAAGATACCAATGGTTGCCAATATGAATTGGTGAAGCAGTTAGTCGGTATTCGTGAAGCTTTGACGGTGGTGGGCGATGATGACCAATCAGTTTATTCATGGCGTGGTGCGAATCCAGAAAACTTAAATTTACTACAGCAAGATTATCCTCGTTTAAAAGTGATTAAGTTAGAGCAAAATTACCGTTCAATGGGGCGAATATTACGTGCAGCGAATCAGCTAATTAGTAATAACCCACATATCATTGAGAAAAAACTTTGGAGTGCCCGCGGTGAGGGCGATCCTATCCGTGTGATTGCCTGTCGTGATGATTTCCATGAATCAGAAAAAGTGGTTTCAGAGCTGTTATATCACAAGCTAAAACATAATGCCGATCATAAAGATTATGCGATTTTATATCGGAGTAATCATCTCTCTCGGCCTATAGAGCAGGTCTTGCGTGAGCATAATGTGCCTTATGTTTTAACAGGTGGCACCTCATTTTTCTCACGAGTAGAAGTCAAAGATATTATGGCGTATTTACGCTTATTGGCAAATCAAGATGATGATAATGCTTTTTTAAGAGTCATTAACACACCACGGCGAGGCATTGGAGCCAGTACCTTACAGAAAATAGGTAACTATGCGGCACAGCGCAAATGCAGCATGTTTGCCGCGTGTTTCGAGATTGGTTTGGCAGAGCAGTTATCAACCCAAGCCATGCATCGCGTAGAGAAGTTTTCTAACTGGTTAGTGGATATTGCCGATCGTGCTGAGCGAAGTGATTTGCTAGAAACCATTAAGGACATGATAGAAGAAATTGATTATCGCGCTTGGCTAGAAGAAGTCACCGGCGACCCTGATAAAGCCATTAGACGAATGGAAAATGTTGAAGAGCTACAGGTTTGGATCAAACGTATTGTAGATAAAGACACCGAACAAAATAATATCGGTGATATAGCCGCCAGATTAACCTTAATGGATTTATTAGAACGCCAAGCTGAAGAAAACCAAGAAGATGCAGTAAGCTTAATGACATTGCACGCTGCTAAAGGCTTAGAGTTCCCCCATGTTTTTATTATCGGCATGGAAGAAGAAATTCTGCCACACCGCACTAGCATTGAAGAAGAAAATATCGAAGAAGAACGGCGCTTGGCTTATGTGGGTGTGACACGTGCCCAACGCAGTTTAGTGTTTACCCTTGCCAATACCCGTAAGCGTTACGGTGAAAAAGTAGACTGTGAAGAGAGTCGTTTTTTACGCGAACTACCGCCTGAAGATTTGATTTGGACTACAGAAAGAACAAAAGTCGATCCTGAAGAGCGAAAAGAGCGTGGTAAGGCGCATTTATCGAATATTCGAGGCTTATTAAAATAAAGCCGTTGATAATAATTGTTTGGTGCTAAAATCAAACGAGTGCGGGACAGCATCAATAAATTACAGCTTAGAGCGGCCCAATATGATAACAGAAGTAGAACAATTATTTGAACATATTAAAACTATTAGCTCGCCACCGAGTGAGGAAATATTTGAGGAAATAGCCTCATCACGGAAGGAAATTACACCATTGTTGCTTGATGAAATTGCCCGGTTCTCTGAAGATCCTAGCGTTATTAACAAGCAGGGTGATGATTATATAAGGCATGTGGTTAGCTTGTTTATTGTAGCCTATTTTAGAAGTGAAGCGGCTTATCCCCTTATCATCAGGCTCATTTCTCATTCAGGTGAAAAAGTGATCACACTGACTGGAGAAGTTTTTACTGAAGCATTAGGGCGAATTTTAGCCTCAGTGTGTGATGGTGACTTGGCACCGATTAAATCAGTAATAGAAAACCCTAATGTAAGCCCGTGGCTTCGATCATCTGCCCTAGATAGTTTGATGGTGTTGTGGAAAGAAAATATATTAAGTCGAGAAGAGATTGTTCATTATTTAAGAGAATTAATGGAAGGTAAATTAGAAGCCAGCCCAAGCTATGTTTGGGATACGATTGCATTAATAGCCTATGATCTTCATCCCGGTGATCTTGAGGATTTATTACTGAAAGCGATAAAAGATAAACTTATTGCGCCCATGGTACTGAATAAAAAGTCACTTGCGCTTTGTGTGAAAGACAATGTAGCTGACACTATTAAAAATAAAGAAAACGTAGTGGATGGCTATATTAAAGAACCATTCAAAGAGCTAACATGGTGGTTATACCCAGATCAAAGAGAGTTAGACAAAGGCATTGATTACGCGGCGATGAATGTTCCTCTTGCCGATAAAAAGGTTATTCCGGGTGAACGGGGAGCACCGATGGGCTGGCGATCAGAGACGATTGTTCGTACAGGAAAAAAAACGGGCCGTAACGACCCTTGCTATTGTGGTAGTGGTCGCAAATATAAAAAATGTTGTGGTAGCCATTAAACGTGCATGAAACGCTTGCAGTCGACGATGGTTACCATGTTTTGTCTGGATTTTTGATATCCGGTGTAAGTTCTTGCTGAATTTGTTGCAATAGATCCTGAACATTTTCATGCATCGATGATGGATCGCCCGCTATCTTACTCACCAACTCAATAGCTGAATTAGCTTGGGTATCTGAGAATGTAGCTTTACTTGGTTTTAGAAAGCTTTCCACATTGGTGAATTCTTTGCCATTGCCAAGTATGTGAGCACTTGAAATTAATAAACCAGCGGCATCTTTTTTGGATAAATTAAATTCAGTTTCGAATAAGTTAAGTAATAAGCTTTTATCTTCCCGGCTCATATCGCCGTCGGCTTTGGCGGTGGCGACCATAAGAATGGCTGTTGCATCTAAGGGCGAGTCAATTTTGAATAAAGGATTACCTTCATATTTTTGTCGCCATTTGCGACGACGATTCCATAAAAATGGGTTTAGGCCACCCAGATCAATACCTGCATCAGCTAGCCGGCTCATAAGAACTAGAATCGTGACAATAGTGCCGAGTAGGGCAAGAACGATATGCATGGACTCTTCCTGAGTATTATGTGTGGGCGATTGGTTTATCCGTAAACAGATAATCTTTTAATTCTTTATCAAAAGAAGGGTCTTTACGGCGGATCCATTCAAGTACCATTGCGGCGTGTTCTTTTTCTTCATCGCGATTATGGGCGAGAATAGCTTTTAATTCATTATCTTTGCAGGCATCAACACGTTGGTTGTACCAATCTACAGCTTCTAATTCTTCCATCAGCGATGTGATGGCACGATGCATATCTCTAGTTTGGTCTGATAATTCGTTAATGGGTTCGTGATAACCTTCATTTGACATGGTGGACTCTCCAATTTAAGTAACTTTACAGTAAATAATACACCAATAATTTGTAAAAAAGTGAGTTAAAACCTAGTACCTATTGAGTCTAACTGTTAGAGTGGCGACCTTTCTATATATAATTTCGAGTTTTATCTATGAGTTTTAGTTCTTTAGGTTTGTCTGAACCACTTCTTAAGGCAGTTGCTGAACAAGGTTATGACACACCATCTCCAATTCAAGCAGAAGCGATCCCTGCGGTACTGGAGGGTAAAGATGTCATGGCTGCCGCCCAAACGGGTACAGGTAAAACAGCTGGTTTTACACTACCAATATTAGAACTACTCTCGAATGGCCAACATGTAAAACCAAACCAAGCACGGGTATTAATCATAACGCCGACGCGCGAATTGGCGGCGCAGATTGGAGAAAGTGTGGCCACGTATGGTAAATATTTGCCTTTACGATCGACGGTTGTATTTGGTGGCGTGAAGATTAATCCTCAGATGATGAAGTTACGACGAGGTGTTGATATTTTAGTCGCGACGCCAGGTCGATTATTAGATTTATATAACCAAAATGCAGTGCGCTTTAATCAGTTAGAAATATTGGTATTAGATGAAGCCGATCGCATGTTGGACATGGGCTTTATCAATGATATTAAGAAAATTCTAGCGCTGCTACCGAAACAACGTCAAAACTTACTATTTTCAGCTACCTTTTCTGATGATATTCGTAGGCTTGCTAAAGGCTTGGTGAATAATCCTGTTGAAATTTCTGTTACGCCACGTAATACGACTGTTGAAGCGGTGGAACAATGGATTTGTCCGGTAGATAAAAAACAAAAGTCAGCTTTATTAATAGAGTTGATTAATGATAATCAGTGGAATCAAGTATTAGTGTTTAGCCGAACCAAACACGGTGCCAATAAACTCACCACACAATTAGAAAAAGTGGGGCTAAGCGCCGCTGCGATACACGGTAATAAAAGCCAAGGTGCACGTACGCGAGCATTAGCTAATTTCAAAAGTGGCAAAATTCAAATTCTAGTGGCAACCGATATTGCTGCCCGCGGCCTAGATATTGATCAGTTGCCACATGTGGTGAACTTTGATTTACCCAATGTGCCTGAAGATTATGTGCATCGTATTGGGCGAACAGGCCGTGCTGGTGCAACAGGCCAAGCGGTATCATTAGTCAGTGCAGATGAATTTAAACAACTATCAGATATTGAACGTTTGATAGGGCAATTAATTGATCGAAAAGTGATGGCAGGGTTTGAACCGGTCAATGCACTGCCTGAATCAAATCTAAGTAAACGTCCACCCCGTACAAAGAAGCCTAAGAAGCCAAGGGTCGGTCATCGAGACGGGCAACGATCAAATGAAAAATCGGGTAGCCACCACGCAGGAAATCAAGCTAGAAATAGCAGAAGACGCTCAGCCGGAAATCAGAAGTCGGGTAATCGTTAAATCACACTCTCAAGTGCTTGACTGACATCGGCAATAATATCATCTATATTTTCGATACCTACTGAGATTCGAACAAGATCACTGCTCACACCTGCGTTAGCTAACTCTTCATCATTTAATTGACGATGTGTTGTTGATGCAGGGTGACAGGCAAGTGATTTTGCATCACCAATATTTACCAAGCGAAGGATCATCTGTAACGCATCGATAAATTGGGCGCCTGCAATCGCACCACCCTTGATGCCAAAACTTAAAATACCCGATGCTTTACCGCCCGTTATTTTTTTACAAATAGCATTAAAAGGGCTGTTAGCTAGTGCCGCATAATTGACCCAATCAATTTTGGGATGCTTTTCAAGATACGCCGCAAGTTTTTCAGCATTTTCACAATGCCTTTCCATTCTCAAACCTAAGGTCTCAAGGCCTTGCAGAATTTGGAATGCATTAAAAGGCGATAGTGCTGCACCGGTATTTCTAAGTGGCGAAACACGACAACGGCCAATATAGGCGGCTTCACCCAATGCTTCGGTATAAACCACGCCATGATAAGAAGGATCAGGTTCGTTCAGCATCGGAAAGCGTTTTTTATTAGCGACCCAATCAAATTTTCCAGAATCAATAATAACACCACCAATCGATGTACCATGGCCACCGATGTATTTAGTTAGTGAATGCACAACAATATCTGCACCCAACTCAAAAGGTCGACATAAATAAGGTGTCGCAACAGTATTATCGACAATAACGGGGATGCCATGACGATGGGCAATTTCAGCTAGTTTTTTAATATCAACAATATTACCGGCAGGGTTACCAATAGATTCACAAAAAATAGCTTTAGTTTTAGCGTCTATTGCATCTTCGAAGCCTTTATAATCATCAAAAGAAACCATACGAACATCGATGCCTTGATTGGGTAAGGCATGAGCAAATAAGTTGTAAGTACCGCCATAAAGCTGACTGACACTGACAATATTGTCACCCACGGTGCAGATTGCTTGAATCGCATAGGTGATAGCCGCCATACCTGATGCTACGCCTAGTGCTGCAAGCCCACCTTCCATTGCGGCAATACGTTGTTCTAAGACATCGGTTGTAGGGTTCATGATTCGGGTATAAATATTACCCGGTACTTTCAGATCAAATAAATCGGCACCATGCTGTGTATCATCAAAGGTGTAAGATGTTGTTTGGTAAATAGGAACAGCAGCGGCTTTAGTTGTGCTTTCTGATTCGTAGCCGTGATGTAAAGCAAGTGATTCTAGTTTCATTGTACTGCTCCTAAATTAGTTCCATTTAAAGTCAGATGTGGTTTGTTCTGGGCGATATTTAAGTTGAACGCCTTGTAAAAAATTACGCAAAATTTGATCTTTACAGACACGAAAATGTTTATGGTCGGCGCGTCGGAAAAAGGCACTTAATTCATGTTTACTAATACGTAAGTCAGCAAGTAACAAAATATCTAAAATTTCGTCATCTTTCAGATTTAATGCAATTTTCAATTTTCTGAAGATGATATTATTATTGAGCTTTTTTTCGGGTTTAGGCTGTTCGCCTTCACGTTTGCCACGGCGCTCATTAATTAAACCATTTAAGAATGTAGCTAATTGTACATCAGTACAGTTTACATACTCTGGGACTTCTTCCTTTTTCATCCAGTTGCTGATTTGCTCACGTGTTACCGCAAGATCTGCTTGAGCAAAAATGGCTATTATTTTTGAATCGTTATAATCAAAAACGTAGCGGATTCGGCGAAGTACGTCGTTATTAGTCAAAAAAAATCCTTATAAAGGCCAAAGCTTAATGCCAAGCCACATAAAATAAAGTGATAAAACTAAGCATAATAACGTAATTAAACCATAAAGTGGTTGGAAGCCCGTTTTACGAAGTTGCGTGAAACCAATATAAGCACCAATCGCATTCACAAAAAATGAAAATTCACTAACCACTAATAATGTTAGCAATGGCAAACTAGTTAAGCCATCATTAGCCGTCTGGCTACCTCTAAGCACAAGCAGTAATAGAAATGCTCCTAAGGCCAGTGCAATATAGGGAAAATCACGTGTTTTCATCAATCGTCCTCAGACCAAACGGCATATTCATTGCCATTCGGATCACTAAAATGAAATCGACTTCCGCCAGGAAAAGAAAATATGGCTTGTATAATTAAGCCACCGGCATTTTCAATTTTAGACTGTGTTTTAGCAAGATCATTGCTATAAAAAACAGTGAGCGCACTGCCGCTTTCAGTTGAAGAGGATAAATCAGATTTATAGAACCCGCCTAAGATTCCAGCGTTTGAAAAAGCCACATAGTCGGGCCCATAATCAATAAATGACCAATCAAATACGGCACTGAAAAAGGCTTTAGCTTTTTCAAGATCTTTTGCTGGAAACTCTAAATAATCTATTTTCTCGTGCCGTGTCATTATTGACCCTTTAAAAATGGTGAGTAATTATGATTTAGTAAAAGGGTAAATAAACTGTTTCCAGTAGCCAGAAGGTACGGGATGGCCATTCACTCCTACACCTGATGGCCATTTTCCCTTAGGCATGTAATAAGTACCAAATAAACGATCAAATAGGGGGAAATGAATAGAAAAATTCACATCAATTGCCTCTTTTTCAATGCCGTGATGCCAATGATGAAAACGTGGTGTTACCAAAATAGGTTTAATCCATTCAAGATCAAATTTAATATTTGAATGAATGTAAGTGGCATAGAGATATACGACAATTAGGTATACATAGATCATTGATTGATCAAAACCAAGTACAGTCATAGGGATTACAGTTAGCCCACGCAGACAGATAATTTCAACAACATGCATCCGTGAACCGGCTAGCCAATCAAGTGTACGTGCTGAATGATGTACGGCATGAAACTTCCATAACCAGGGCAAACGATGGAATAGACGATGAACCCAATATTGCACCAAGTCAGTTAAAAACATAATTTCAAAAAATTGTAACCACAAGGGTTGACTGACTACAGCGGCTTGGATGGAAGATAACTGTGTTGTGGCTAAAATGAGATTGGATGGAGCAAATGACAAATAAGTAAATGATTGAACCATGATGCTACTAATTAAGAAATATAGTAGATCTTCTCGCCATTCAAAGCGAAAGACGGATTGGTTTTTACGTCGAAATAGTCTTTCTAGTGGCAGAAATACTATGCCTGTAAGGGTTAAATTTAAGATAAACCAATCTAAGCCAAAATAAATGCCACTAGTAAGCTCGCCAGAGATTCGAGCATTTGAACCGCCTAATGCAATAGCGACTAAAACTAAGAATAATGCGGTAAAGCCTAAAAACTTATGTTGCCGAAGAATCAGGCTAGCCATTGCAAATATGAACGCTAGAATTAATACAATATGCAGGCTAATTCGAACCAAGCTAACATCAATAGCTGCCCTAATTTCAGGCACAGTGAGCAGATCAGGGTAGCGCAGACATAACACGGCAACAAAGCCAATAATGGCTAGTATTAGAGCTACTAAGCCACTTATCCAGCCTGTTCCTGCTTTGGTTGAAGCTTTTTCAGCTTCAAGTTCTTGCATTAATAAAGTAGTCAGCTTGCTCATGAATATTGCCGCTTATGGAAGGAGAGAACATAAAAAAGCCCGCAGAAGCGGGCTTTAAATAATTATTTAGTCAGTGCAATCATATGGTCAACTGCCGCTTTAACATCATCATCACTTAAGCTGGCATTCCCGCCACGAGCAGGCATCATATTAAAACCGTTCATTGCATGATCATAAAGAACATCTACGCCTTGTTCGATACGTGGTGCCCAGTCATCAGCATTACCCAGTTTAGGTGAGCTCATCATGCCCGTGCGGTGACACAAAGCACAGGTGCTTTTTACAATTTTTGCGCCTGCATCATCAGCAGAGCCCGCTTCGGCCGGTGCGGCAGCGACAACAGCGGCCTCAACTACAGGTGGTTCACCGAGGTTCACTTGAGCAACAGGTTTAATGCGTTCAGCTACATCTTCGGCAGCCATGCTTTCTGGTTCTACAGTACCTTTTGCCACACCTTGCATTGTCGATAGGATGATATTGATTAAACCGAAAACAAGGATAAAAACAATGATACTACCGATGAAAAATTTTCCTGTATTTTGTGAAGCCATGATAATGCCCTAGAAATAGTATGAATAAAAGTTAATTATACGATGTTAATGCGTTTGGTGAAACAGTTACTCTTTAATTGAGACTAAAGAATTGAGGCTAAAGCCGAATTGAAGTTAAAGCTAGTTTTCCAATAGTTGAACCTGACAATAATTGCTTATGTGCTAATTCAATATTATCAGAATTAAGTGGGCCAAGAGTCTTTGTTAATGTACTGATGATTTTGCCATCATCAAGTAGTTGAGCAATCGTGTTCAGTAGATGATGTTGCTCTATCATATCTTTCGTTTTAAACATTGATCGTGTAAACATAAACTCCCACACAAAGCCGACACTTTTTGATTTCAGAATATCTAGATTATGTTTTTCTTGTGTACCATCAATACTACAGATCATGCCTTGTGGTGCGATAAGTTCTGCCATAGCTGCATAATGGTGGTCAGTATTAATCGTGCAGAATATGTAATCAGGATCCGCTAAGCCCAAGGTGCGATATTGCAATATCATTTCACTATGGTGATTGAGCACATGATCGGCGCCAAGTTTATAACACCACTGCTCAGATTCGCTGCGAGAAGCGGTAGTAATAACATTAAGCCCAGCTACTTTTTTGGCTAATTGAATAGCAATGGAGCCGACGCCACCGGCACCACCAATAATAAGAATGTTTTTACCTTTATCATTTTCTTTGCTGATACGTAGACGAGAAAATAATGATTCCCACGCGGTAATGCTAGTTAATGGCATTACCGCAGCTTCATCAGCAGAAAGTGTTTTGGGGGCATGACCAACAATGCGTTCATCAACAACTTGATGGCTCGCATAACAGCCGGGGCGGCTTATATCACCTGCATAAAACACCTTGTCACCGAGCTTAAATAACTCAACCTGATCGCCGATGCCAACCACCGTGCCAGTTGCATCCCAACCAACAATTTTAGCATTGGGTAAATTACCTTTAATAGAGGCTTTTACTTTAGTGTCGACAGGGTTCACCGCGATAGCCTCAATTTCAATCAATAAGTCGTGACCAATTGGTGTAGGCATTGCTAAATCTAATAATTGCGGCGGTGTATTATTACTGCTAAATCCAAATGCTTTCATCTTTATAATGAATCCAATTTATTATGAGTATGATGCCACTATATCGTTGTTTGAGAAAAAGATACTAATTTTTTGTAATTATAGTCTCACAAGCACGTCTATCTTTTAAGTTTGGTTATAACAATAACTAAATCAAACTAAATTAACTATTATAAAGAGAGAGAATTATGGGTGTTATGAAAAAAACAACTGGGTTGGCGATGGCAATTGCGGCAGCAAGTTTAGTAGGCTGTGCAAGTACTGCTTCAACAACAAATACAGCAAGCGCTGAAATGGTACATTGTTATGGTGTGACAGCCTGTAAAGGGCATAATGATTGTAAAACGGCAGAAAATGCATGCAAAGGTCAAGCGGCGTGTAAAGGGCATGGCTTTGCAGCAATGACATCAGAAGAATGTGCCGCAGCTGGCGGAACCGAAGGCGCATAAACTAGAAATGCCGTGTTCTTTGTTTTATGAAACAAAACACGGCATTTTTTTTATAAGAGTTAAGTTATGGAACGTCCCTTTTTAGGATTCGGTTTAGGTTTAAGAACCGCTCATTATGAGCATGTTATAGAAAATAAACCGCAAGTTGATTGGTTTGAAATTATTTCTGAGAATTATATGATCCCCGGTGGCAAACCGTTAGCTCATCTGGATAAAATCAGGCAAGATTATCCGATGGTAATGCATGGCGTTTCAATGTCGATTGGTAGTACCGATCCTTTAAACGTAGATTACCTGAAAAAGCTAAAAACCTTAATTGATCGTGTTGAACCACAGTGGATTTCAGATCATTTATGTTGGACAGCTGTTAACCACGTCAATAGCCACGATCTACTACCTTTGCCTTATAACGAAGCGACGATAAGTCATATTGTTGATCGAATAAAACAGGTGCAAGATACAATTGGCAGGCAAATGCTGATAGAAAACCTATCGAGCTATGTTACCTACAATAATTCTGAAATGCCTGAGTGGGACTTTGTAAACGAAATAGCCAAGCGAGCAGATTGTTATATATTGCTTGATATAAACAATATTTTTGTCAGTGCTAATAATCACCACTTTGAACCACAAGATTATATCAATGGCATTGATAGCGATCGTGTGATGCAGTTTCATCTTGCGGGTCATAGCTATAATGGCGACATGATTATAGATACCCATGATCATGATGTATGCGACCCCGTATGGTCGTTATATGAATATGCACTCGGTCGTTTTGGTGCCGTCAGCACAATGATTGAGCGTGATGATAATATTCCCCCGTTTGAAGAACTGCGCCAAGAGCTTGCAATAGCTGAAAAAATTGCTGCCAAAGTGTTAACACCGCAACAACTACACATTAGCAACAAATCTAGCTTGGGAGTCGCCTAATGTCAGACTTGCACGATATGCAGCAACGCTTTATGGACTATTTATTGGATGAATCAACAACAATAGTTGATGAAATTGAATCAACACCAATGCGATCGGCAAAAGGGCGATTAGACATCTATGCTTCAGCTTACAGACTTCGTTTAAAAGAAGCGATAACGACTGATTATGATAAGTTAGCTCTATATTTAGGCGATGAACGATTTGAAAAGTTAATGGATCTTTATATTGATAAATTCCCATCACATACCACGAATTTACGTTATTTTAGTACACACTTGCCCGAGTTAATACGTGATGAAACAGATTATGCCCATATAGCCGAAGTCTATGAATTAGCCTGCATTGAACGTGCCTTTGCAGATAGCTTCGACGCCAAAGATCTGCAATTTGCAACAATTGATGATCTCGCTGCACTGCCAGAACAAGCATGGGGCACACTGAGCTTTAAGTTTCAAAAATCAGTACAAATAATATGGCTAGAACATAATAGCTTCCCAATTTGGAAAGCATTAGCAGAAGAACACACACCACCAAAAGCAAATAAATCATCGGCCACGGCATGGATATTATGGCGCAAGTCAGATTTGATCAGCCACTATAGAATGCTAGCACCCGAAGAAATCGCAATCTTAGCACTAGCGATGCAAGGCGAAAATTTCGCGGTAATGTGTGAAAAATTATTAGAATTTTATAATGAACAAGAAACACCAATGAAAGCCATTGGCTTCTTACAATCTTGGATAACCGAAGAAATGTTAGCGGGTTTTGAGTATTAGAATTAAGCTAAAAAAGTCATGTCATTGATCCTACGGTTACTTCGTTTCCGTATGTTTTAAGCGAGAATCGCGTGTCAAGGCTCGATACAGTTGATTTTAATAGGCTGATACTAAAAGACTTTTGAAATAATGTTGGCTGATCACTTGATTTCTTGTTCGATAACTTTTATATCGAAGGTCTTTAGATCATATTCGTTCATTTTTAGAGTTCTTTCTACGCTACTAATTCTTGCTCAACATTCCAGCCAGGGAAAACAATGACAGCAGGGTGACATTTCAATGCTCTAGCCAAAACTTTTGCTCTTTCGACCCCCAATTTTACTTTGTCATGCTCAATAGCTGATAAAGTTGATTGAGGAATACCACTAATCAATGCCAATTCATTTTGGCTTAATCCTTGAAGTTCTCGAAGAATACGAACTGAGTTACCAATAGAAACTTCGACTGTTTTTTTAGCTTTTTTAAATTCATTCATCTTAATTTCTCCGATAGTCATGAGGTGTTACCCTGAATACTTTTACATAAAGTTCTTCATTTACTATTTTATAAATAACCCTATACTGAATGTTGAGGCGAGATGAGCGGTGGCCTTCCCATTCACCTGAAAGAGATTCATCGTTAAACCCCCTTATTAGCTTTAATCCTTCTGGTCCTGAAATAGCGACAATATCCTTCCATTTTTCATACCGCATTAGTATTTCATTTGGAATGTTCTTTAGCTGTTTCGTTGCTTTTTTATGTTCATATATGTCCCACATACTAAATACAGTATATATATCATATTTAGTATGTCAAGCTTGCTTGCATAAGCCTAACGCTTTTAAATCAAGTTGGCCGACCCCTTGATTTTTTTAGCCATTTGGATTCATCTTCAACCTCAAAGTATAGCTTTGCATTTACGTCACTTGCGTTGTCCATATGTTTAATGCTGTTCTTAGTGCTACCAATGAGCTTTTTAAAGTCTTTTTGGTTGTCAAAACCAAAATCAATTATTCCCTTAACATTTTCATGAATTTTCAATAAAGTACTTGTAACCTCAGTTAATTGATCTGTTTTTCCATTGATACGGATAAATTTACCTAAAAGCTCCTCAGCTACACCTGCTAGATTCATTGCAGAGAAATATCTTTTATGAATTTCTCTTTCTTCGATAGCAGCCTCTAAATACTCTAGAGCTATTGGTAGTTTTGGATATTCATGCATAGTTATAACGTTGCGATAACCGGCATTTTAAAGCGTGCTGTAGCGCAGCGGAAGCAAGCTTTAAAATGTCCGAGTTCATTGCCTTGTTATGCATTTAACGATGAAGTTATACTCCTTCGACAGACACGAGCCTGGCCGAGCTGCATTGGTCCCTGATGGATTTTAAACCTTGGTAAACAGGTCCTTCATAAAATTGCTCCCAAGCAGCAACTGATGGAAACTCAAGTATTACAATACGCCTCGGCTCCCAGTCCCCTTCATATACCTTAAGAACTCCACCTCGAGACAGGTATTTAGCACCTGAGGCTTCAATCGCAGGCTTTACACCATTGATGAACTCTTGATACAGAGACATATCATATATTTCAACATCGAATATTATATATGCGCTCATTCAACTCTCCCTTCTATATAATTAGTTTTGGTGTTAACCGTCTCGTTCTCGTTATTCTTCAATAGTAACGCCAATATTTGTATTGTTGGCTATAAATATCGATGCTTATTTTTTACTGCATAACAATTATTATACACCTCTAAAAGGCGTATAATAAACTCTCTAAAGGTGTATAACTCATTTTCAATATTAATTTATTCATATTAAACAGTTCCTTAATGAAAGTAACTACACCCTTTCCAAAAAATAAATACACCTCAGCTAAAAAGCTTGTTTTTTAAGGTGTGTCGTCATCATAATAAAGTCTAGATCCAGAATAATACATAAC
>Ga0256840_1000276_pt1 | contig 51729 bp, 42 predicted proteins | sample 355202metaG_FD_185969 | JGI IMG/M metagenome (GOLD analysis project Ga0256840, IMG submission 185969) | Hydrothermal vent microbial communities from Mid Atlantic Ridge, Atlantic Ocean - 355-202 | ecosystem: Environmental > Aquatic > Marine > Hydrothermal vents | place: Atlantic Ocean: Mid...
CTGCATAGTATTGGTTTTCATCAACCTGTCATATAAATATTTTATATTTCCCCAAGTAAATTGCTCGAACATTTTCGGCAGTCTATCTTTCTATTTTAAACTTGGAGATTCTAATATGAAGAAATTAATTCTTTCTACTCTACTAGCAACTTTGATGATGGCAGTTTTACCATTAGCTGTTCAAGCTGGCAGTTTTAATCATAACCTTGAAAAAAAATATCATGCTAAATACCGCCATAAACATTACCATTCCTTTAAAGTTGCTTTATGGGGCGATGAATTTTACAGTGATGACGTTGCAACAAAAGACCTAATGGCTCATCAAACTATTGCATCGATGAATAAGCATCATTTAAGTTTTACCATTTTTGTTGGAGACACTAAAAATGGTCACTCATTATGTACAGATACGGCTATTGGACAGGATATTGTCGATGTTTTTAATCAGCTTAGAGCGCCAACACTTTATTCGGTAGGTGATAATGAGTGGACTGACTGTCATAGAATCAGTAATGGCAGCTATGATCCGCTTGAACGCTTGGATTATTTGCGGAGTGTCTTTTTTGATAAAAATACCAGTCAAGGAATACACCCAATAAATGTTAAGCGTCAAGGTCAGTTAGGAGAGGCTTATAGTGAAAATAGCCGGTTTGTTAAAAATAACGTTGAATTTGTAGCTTTACATATTCCTGGCAGTAACAGCAATTTAGTTGTAACCAATAAACAATGTACTAAAAAATCTAATCGTACACAGACAGACTGTAATGACGCTTCTGCTGAATACATGATGCGCAATGATAAAAATAAAGAGTGGTTGGAAGATGCTTTTGCTGAGGCAAGAGATAAGCATTATGCAGGTGTTTTGATTGCAATTCAGGCAGATATATTTTCTCCATTTGAATTAAGCGGTGGTAGGTATAAAGATGATTTTTTACCCCAATTAGATGAAAATAATGGTTATGCTGATTTTTTTCATACATTAATGGCTGAAACTAAAAGCTATGAGGGACAGGTTTTATTAGTTCACGGAGATTCTCATTATTTTAAATTTGATAAGCCTATGTTTAATGAAGACGGTAGACTAACGTCCAATTTTTCTCGTGTTGAGGTTTTTGGAAGTAAGGATAACAGTTGGGTCGAAATGACAGTAAACCCAAATTCTGAGAATGTATTTTCTTTTAAGCCAGTAATTTTGAAGTGATTTCGTTAATATTTAAATTATGGCAATAGCTTTAAGTTGGGGCATGTAAAAATTAAAATGAAGTTTACTTTGCCTCCACTTACTTTAAAGTAATTTGTTTTTTGTCATTCTGATCCGCGAGAGGAGCCTTGCGGGTTGGAATATTGTTTATATACTCAATATTCTCAGCAATCGCTCCATCTCTTGTCTCTATATAAGTACCCAAGTATAATTAATTTAACTTTTTACTTGTCTTTTTTACCATTTTAGACCCTGAATAAATAGTTACGTAGCTCGCTATGCGCCTATTTATTCAGGGTCTAAAATGAAAAAAAATCCTGCGTAAAACTTTTAAATTAATTTTACTTGGGTACTTAGTTATTCTGTTGTTCGAAATGACAAAGCACACTAAGTTATTACCAAAAAAATACATTAATCTTCATTCCAAGTATGAATTTTTTTGTGTATCCGCCTAACGCCAAGCGCAACCAAAAGCAGAACGATTGGAATTGATAGCGCAGTAGCCAGTGTAGGGTTTATATCAATTTTATCAGATGTATTCGCCGCTTTTGTCATTGAGCCAATAAAGCTGACTATGTAGCTGGTGATTGCTACAATGGACAGTCCTTCTACCGTTTCCTGCAGACGCAATTGCATTTTAGCCCGTAAATCCATTGAGGTAAGCAGTGCCTGGTTTTGCCGTTCAATGGCCATATCAACACGGGTACGTAATAGCTGTCCTGCATTGTTGATACGTTTTGATAATGAATTGAAACGTTTGAAAGTGGACGTGCAGGTATTGATAGCCGGTTCCAAGCGTTTTTTCATAAATTCGCCTATGGTTTGAATTCCCTGAATGCGTTTTTCCCGTAATTCATCGATACGCTGCTCAACTAATTTGTAATAGGCATTGGCAGCTCCAAAACGATACTGATGGGTCGCTATATTGTTCTCTATTTGAGAGGCTAAAGTTGTTAATTCGTCTAATAAATCACTGTCATTGCCTTTTGAGTTTGCCATGGCAGAGGTGATAGAGAGTAACTGATGGTTAGCCTTTTTTAGTTCAGGGGTGAGCTGTTTAGCTATTGGAAACGCGAGCAATGCCATCACGCGGTAAACTTCAATTTCAAATAAGCGTTGCAGCAAACGGCCAGCCTGTCCTGATTTTAAGTGATCGTCTAGAATCAGGAATCGGCTAAAGCCATCTGCATGTATTTTAAAATCAGTAAAAGCACGGGCTGCGCCACCGGTTACTTCTGCACCAACCACACAGTTTCCAGAAAAAAAACTGGAAATTGATTGGATACTTGAGACGGATGGAGTGGATGAATCAATGATTGAGGCGTGAGCTGCAACTATTGTTTTCCCTGGCAGCTGAGTGAGCCAGTCGATAGGGACCAGTTCTATGGCCAGTTTTGAAAATGGTGCTTCTATATTGTTTTGGTCATAAAAGGAATAGGAACTAAATTCAGCATGCTGTTCCCAGCTAATTTTAAATGAGTCCAGTGTTGCCCGAAAATAGGATGCATCTTCTTTAGGCCCAGGAACACCATATCTGTCACATAATTTCTCCAGATGCAAACGCTCCAGATTTCTTTCTTCACTATTGAGTGATAAGGCAAGAAAGCTGCTAGTTACGGGCAGCTTTAAAGTAATATGGGCCCTAGCATGAACTTCATTATGTAAACTGAAGCGTTGATGATGGTTTTCTGGGATTGGGAATAAGATTGTCACGCGCTGGCCGTAGATTTTAAATATGGACTAGATGGGGTTGGCCAGTCATAATGAACGGCTGAATATGTGTTAGTAAATCAACTCGCAACAAATAACTCTGCAGTATTGCATTGTATTTTTGCGGAGTTATTTGTAGCAAGTTGTATAAGGTGAATACTTCCCTGTATTTTTTCGGCATGGCTTACTTTGTTGTTTCTGATGTGTCACAGGTGTTTTTATCCATTGCTGCATAGGCAGGACAAAAGCGAGAGTAGCCTGTTGCAATTAAAACGATTCCTGCAACAAGAAGGATGATCTTTGCAGTAAATATTGAGATAAATAATAGGATTGAACCTGCAATTAAGCGCATGCTACTGTCTTTATCACCGACATTAATTTCAAATTTAACTAAACGTTTATAATCAAAACTCATTGTACCTACCTCTTTTTTTATGAAGATGCCCTTTAATAGGGTCCATTTAACCTACTCAATATACACAGCCTGCAAAAATGTGCAAGCAATAAACAATGGATAAAAATATTTCACTAATTGATTCTTTAAATGATGCGCAGCGTCTGGCTGTATCTGCACCTAACCGGTCCATGCTGATTTTAGCTGGTGCGGGGAGTGGAAAAACGCGTGTTCTGGTACACAGAATAGGCTGGCAGATACAGGTAGAAGGGTTGTCTATTCATAACATTCTGGCGGTTACTTTCACCAATAAGGCCGCCAAGGAAATGCGTGGGCGTATTGAGGATTTGCTGAATATTTCTGCACATTCCATGTGGATTGGCACTTTTCATGGGATTGCCCACCGCCTGCTAAGACGGCATGCAAAGCAGGCCAAATTGCCTGATACTTTTCAAGTGATGGATTCCGATGATCAGCTTAGAATAATTAAGCGTCTGGTAAAAAGCTTAAATATAGATGATACAAAATGGCCTCCTAAGCAAATGATGTGGTTTATTAATGCTCAAAAGGACGAGGGTATCCGAGCTAGGCATATGATTGAGCCAAACGATATTTTTCAGCGTGTACAGCTGCAGATCTATAAAGCCTATGAAGCAATTTGTGACCGTTCAGGCTTAGTAGATTTTGCTGAATTATTGCTTAGAGCTCATGAATTATTGCGCGATAACGAAGATGTCTTACAGTTTTATCAGGATAGGTTTAAACAGGTGCATGTTGATGAGTTTCAGGATACTAATACCATTCAATATGCTTGGCTGCGCTTATTGACAGAAGGTAGGGACAATTTATTTGTGGTGGGGGATGATGATCAGTCTATCTATGGCTGGCGAGGTGCAAAAATAGAAAATTTATACAATTTTCAGTCACATTATCCTAATCATCAAGTGATTAAATTAGAGCAGAATTACCGTTCCACAGGCAATATTCTTAAGTCAGCGAATGCCCTAATAGCAAAAAATGATTCACGGATGGGTAAGGAGCTATGGACTGACTCTGGTGATGGTGAATTGATTTCTTTATACACAGCCTTTAATGAGCAGGACGAAGCCTATTTTGTAGTCGAAAAAATTAGGAAGTGGGTGGCTGATGGCGGTTTGCGTCAGGATATTGCCATTTTGTATCGTTCTAATGCCCAGTCAAGACAGTTTGAAGAGAAATTAATGGCCACAGGAACACCTTATCGAGTGTACGGCGGTTTGCGATTTTTTGAGCGAATGGAGGTTAAAAATGCCCTGGCCTATTTGCGTATAATGTCCAACCATAATGATGATGCCTCTTTTGAAAGGGTGGTCAATACTCCAACACGAGGTGTAGGGGCAAAATTAATTGATAATATTCGGCTTTTAGCCAGAGAAAATGAAATATCTTTATGGCAGGCCTCTGTAGAGCTGATTAATCAAAATAAATTGACACCTAGGGCTGGCAATGCCTTAAAAGGCTTTCTAGATCTGATTAAACGTTTGGGTGAAGAAGCTAAAGGAAAAGAATTGTTTGACAAAGTAAAGCTGATCGTTGAAAAAAGCGGTCTCGTCGAAGCTTATAAGAAAGAAAAAGGTGAGAAAGGCGAAACAAGAATAGAAAACCTGGAAGAATTGGCCAATGCAGCCCGTTTATTTGATTTTGATGAGGACAATGAAGAGAACCTGAATGAGCTGGATATGTTTCTTGCTCATGCAGCACTTGAGTCGGGTGATATGCAGGGAGATGATTACGAAGACTGTGTACAGCTAATGACTTTGCATTCAGCAAAAGGACTAGAATTTAAGCTTGTTTTTCTGGTTGGGTTGGAAGAAGGCCTGTTTCCATCTCAACAGTCTACCGATGATGTTGGCAGGCTAGAAGAAGAACGCAGGCTTTGCTACGTAGGGATAACTCGGGCTATGGAACAGCTAATTATTACCCATGCCGAATCAAGACGTTTATATGGCAAGGAAACCTACCCGCGTCCGTCACGTTTTTTAAAAGAAATTCCGGCTGAATTTATTCAGGAAATTCGAATTCGGGCAAATGTTACCCGGCCTGTTGCCGCCGTTAAAAAAAGTTCATCGCTTCCGCAGGCAGGAACTTATAGACTGGGGCAGCGGGTAAAGCATATAAAGTTTGGTGAGGGAGTGGTATTGCAGATGGAAGGAGAGGGTGCACAGGAAAGAGTGCAGATTAACTTTCAGAATGTAGGTTTAAAGTGGCTGATGCTGTCTTATGCTAAGCTTGAAGTATTATAATAGGGGGCGGCGCATCCCCCTATGTACATCTCGCCTTTTTAATCTTTAAAGTAGGGTTAAATAGTAACGAATACGATTGTAATAGCCAGCAGTATCATAAAAACAAAGTCAACGATGAGTGGGTTGGGAATTGCCCCCCGCTCTCTTTTATTATTAGCCGAAAGTTTATTTTTATGAGAAGCAGGTGCATTATTTTTTGTCATTTTATTATTCTTGTTTTCTAAGTGATTGCTGATAATAGAATTGAATAATACCAACTGAGTTATTGTTTGGCAATGTTCAGCTTAAGTTCATATAATAAAAAAAAGTGGCTGACGGCTTAATGTATTGAAAAAAAATAAATTTTCAATGGCTTAGGGTGAGCATAAAAAACCAGTTATCCACCATTATTGACTCGTGAGTGGTCAATATCTAAAAAATCATTCTTAAATAATGAGGTTTTGCCACATTTTCAGAGACAGAATCTTTGTGAATAGCATTAGGACTTGTGTACAGCTATATCGTCTCCAGCCTATCTGATATTATATGTCTAAATTTTTTTTAGGAGCACAAGTGGTTTTAGACAATGCCCCCAGTTGGCAAAAAGTACTGGCATCAGAGTTTGATGCAGACTACATGCAGGTGCTTAAAAAATTTTTACGTGCTGAAAAAGATGCGCAGAAAGTGATTTACCCGTATTCATCTAATTGGTTTCATGCTCTTGAGATTACGCCACTGGATAATGTGAAAGTGGTCATTTTGGGGCAGGATCCTTATCATCAGGCTGGACAAGCCCATGGCCTATGTTTTTCAGTTTTGCCAGGGATTAAAACGCCACCCTCATTAGTGAATATTTTTAAGGAGCTGGAAACAGATTTAGGAATCGTTGCGGTTAATCATGGCTATTTGGAGAGCTGGGCAAAACAGGGCGTATTGCTGCTCAATGCTGTTTTAACGGTGGAAGATTCCAAACCAAATGCTCATCAAGGTAAAGGCTGGGAATTATTAACGGATAAAATTATTGAAACAGTCAATGCAGAATGCGAACATGTAGTTTTTTTGTTGTGGGGAAGCTATGCTCAAAAAAAGGGGGCCATGATTGATACGGTAAGGCATTGTGTATTGAAGGCGCCTCACCCCTCACCACTATCAGCCTACCGCGGTTTTTTTGGCTGTCAGCATTTTAGCCAGGCCAATGATTATTTAAAGCAGCACAATAAACTGCCTGTTGAGTGGCAGCTGCCTCATGATCTCTCAACTGAAATTTAACTTAATCTGCTTTTTTTGATCTGGTCTTGAAAATGCTCAATTGAATATTTTCTACCTAATACCACAATCATGTCCTCAGTCTGTAATTCAAAGTATTTTTCAGGGTTAAAATAAAAATGCTGATCCATAACTTTATAGCGATTACGTCGTTTTTGATGGATTTTATTGGCACTGATGACACCTACCAAGGTCAGTTTTCTTTTCTCAAAATTGATGTCCACGATTTTCTGATTTTCCAGTAAAGAATTTGGATAGACGACCAAGGTTTCCAGCTGAATTTGCTTTTGTCCCTGCAGGATCCCTAATATCGCTTCAAATGCAACGGGTTGTCCAACATATTCAGCTGCCAGCAAGCCCGCAATTTGAAAAGGCTGAATCACATTATTTGCGCCTGCCTGATATAGTTTTTTAACATTATCTTCTCTGTTGGCGCGGGCGATAATATTAATGTCAGAATTTAGAAAACGGCTGGTCAGGGTTATATAGACATTGCTTACATCATTGCCTGTAGTGCATAAAATAGCGGTTGCACCTGTGTTAATGCCTGCATTGAGCAGTACAGAGTTTTTACTGGCATCATCCTGTATATAAAGATAATGTTTTTCTTTGGCCAATGAAATACTGTTTTCATCATTATCGAGGATGATGAAGGGTTGCTGATCTTTTTCAAATTGTGATGCAATTTCTTGACCTACTCTGCCAAAGCCACAGATAATGATGAAATCGTTAAACCGGTTTAATTCAGCATAGGTTTGATTTTCTCGCAAAGTATGCATCTTGTCATTAAAGGCAGAAACAATAATCGAAGTGAAGAATGACAGTACTCCAAGTCCTGTAAGAATAAGTGCAATAGTTACAATTCTGCCGCCAAATGTTTGCGGTGTAATATCCCCGTAGCCAACGGTAGACATAGTGACTATAGACCAATAAAAAGCATCATATAAATGGCGGATATTGCCGCCACTGGAATTATTTTCGAATAAATAAATGGCAATAGTGGAAATAAAAACCAGAAAACCCAAAAATATGGCTAAAGTAATGAGTTCAAAGCGTTTACTGGATAAAACATCGGCAAAAACTTTAATGCTGTTTGAATAGCGGAACAGTTTAAACAAACGGAAAATCAGCAATATCCGTAAAATTCTTAACGGCCGGTAGCTTGGCAGAATTGCCAGTAAATCAATAATGGCAAAAAGTGAAAGCATGTATCTCAGCTTTTTCGCGGTTACCATTTTTAGCGTTTTTAGTGTACTGAATGAGGTGTTTAAGTATTCTGTTTTTTCATATTCTTTTATGATGATAAGGTGAGAATCAGAGTATAGCCAAGCCCTTAATAAATATTCAGTGATGAATACGGTAACAACACACTGCTCAAAAAACTCACCGGCGCTATTGAGTTCATGTTCAACATTGTAAACCAGAAAGAAAACGCTCAGCATAACCAGGCAAATCATAAAAATATCAAAATATGATTTCATTTTGCTCTGAGGGTTTTCTAGCAGATTATAAAAAAACTGTTTGCTCTGCTGATAATAAACAGATGTCTTTAATAAGTAGGCGAAATAGACTAGGGGTTTTGCAAGCATTATTTTTTAAACTGAATGACCTTGTTGGCAGGGTTTAGGTTAATTTCATCAATCACACTGTTACTATTAGAGTCTAGTATGTAACTTACAGTTTTGGCAATGTCTTCAGCTAATAAAGCATGTGTTGCGCCATCACCTGGCTGAAAAGATAAACCGTCAAAAAAAGGTGTTTTTACCATGCCCGGATTAATGAGTGATACACGGACGGAACTGGTTCCGCATTCATCCCTTAAGGCCTGAGTAAATCCGCGCAAGGCAAATTTGCTGGCGCAGTAAATGGAACCCTTTCTGCTGCCTTGCAAGGCAGCTTCTGAGCCAATATAAATCAAATTACTCTGGGACCTTCTTTTTAAATTAGGGAGAAGCGCACGTGTGATAAAGGCCTGACTGGTAAAGTTAACTGTCATCATTTTCTCAATTTGAGCAAATGAAAATTGCTCTATTGCACCAAATTGCCCATATCCAGCTGAAAATATAACGCCATCCAACGCAGGAAATGCTTTTCCGAGAGTTTTTAAGGTAACTGGTATTTGCTCAGGCTGGGATAAGTCCAGTTCTATAAAGCTAAAATTCTGACAGCTGACTTTAAATTTTGTGCAATCTCTTGAAGTACCGATTACAGTATGGCCATCGAGCAGCAATTGTCTTGCAATGGCGCGGCCAATGCCAGAACTGGCTCCAGTGACGAGCAGTGTTCTTTTTACAGTGTGCATGGGAAAAATTTGGAATCTGGAATATAGCTTAATAATTGTTCGGTACAGTATTGCAGCATTTCCTGTTCTAGCTCTGATTTATAAGAGGTTATTTTTTGTTTGGTTTCAAGTGGACTAGCAAATAAGGGTTCTTCTGGGTAGAGGCTATGTATCTTTTTGAAGTATTTTTCAGGCAGCCGAAACACGCCTAGGCTAACGGAATGCAGTGAATCCATTTTTATTCTGCTGAATACCTGTTCAAATAGGCATTTATATTGCTCCTGATAGCCTGTTTGATAGATTAAGGGATCAAATCGCAACCCTATTTGCCAGCCCTGTTTCTGCAATTTGCATAGAGCATCCAATCTGCGGGCTAGGCTAGGGGCTTTATCTTCAACTTTTGTGGCAATTTCATCAGGTGACAGACTAAAGGCAATGATGGTGCGTGGATTTGGCGCTGTTTTTAGCAAGTTTCTGATTTGAGTACTTTTCGTTCTTATTTCTAGCCAGGCATTGGAGATATTGGCAAAAAAAGGTAAAAAATGTTCGGCAAATCCTGTAACAGGTTCAAAGGCTAGACTATCACAGTCATATCCGGAGAAAAAATGAATATCTTCATTAGGTGAAGCGTGACAAATCTGTTTAATCTCTTGCTGATAATCTTCAAAATTAACAAATAAAACATAATTTGCTGACTGAAACATGCCCTGTAAAAAACAGTAGCGACAATCGTACAGACAATTCAGCATATGTGAAAAGTAATAGTTGTTTTTTGCGCCGATGTTATAGCCAGGAGGTGCAGGTAAAGCAAAGTGTTTATATTTTTCAGCTAAAATTAAGGCTGGATCCTGTTTTTGCAGCCGAAAATTTTGTGCTTTAGGGTTGAACACTTCGCCATAGCGCTCACAGATGATTTTTCTAGCCTTTGGGAATCGGTCAATGATTGCAAGCGTACGGGGGTGCTGACGGATGTTTTCTTCAATAAAAAGCGTGTGGACCATTCGTTTTTTTAAGCTGGTGTAGGTATTGCTTACTAAATTAGCATTTTATTTATAAATTAGCATTTTATTTATATTGAAAGTTTGCAGAAAGGGCGTTTAAAGGCGCTGGAAATTGTCTCGCAAGCGGCAAGGCTAATGACGGATAAAAAGACGTATAGGTGAGTGGATTATTTGCTTTCAGTTGCCTAAGTTGCAATAAACAGTAAAATAGAACCGATCTAAACTTTATTTCGAATTTTGATGAATACAAAAAAAATCGGCTTTATCGGTGGCGGCAATATGGCATCGAGTTTAATTAAAGGTTTAATTGCTAGTGGCCATTCGCCAAGTCAATTATGGGTGAGTGATACTAACTTGGACATATTGCAGTCTTTAGCCGAACAATTAAAGGTCAATATTACTGGCAATAATGATGAACTGGTTAAGTGTGTTGATGTTGTAGTATTGGCGGTTAAACCTCAGGTCCTGCAGACAGTAGCTGAAAATATTGCCAGGGACTTGATTGTTGGCAATCTGCTATTTGTTTCCATTGCCGCCGGCATTTCACAGCAAAACCTTGCTCAATGGCTAGGGAAAAATACTGCTATTGTGCGCTGTATGCCCAATACACCGGCACTTGTACTAACAGGGGCAACTGCTTTACATGCAAATAATGCAGTAAGTAGTGAGCAAAAGGACTTAGCAGAAAATATTTTGCGTGCAGTAGGCATTTCTTTATGGGTAGCCAAGGAAAGTGAACTGGATGCTGTGACCGCTGTTTCAGGCAGTGGTCCCGCCTATTATTTTCTGCTGATGGAAGCGATGGAAAAAACTGCTTTGGAGTTGGGGCTTAGTGAAGATACTGCCAGATTACTGGTTCAGCAAACAGCACTTGGGGCTGCTAAAATAGCCTTGGAATCCAGTAATACACCTGAGGAGTTAAGGCGTAAAGTGACCTCTCTGGGCGGTACCACTGAGCAGGCAATTAAAACGTTTGAGCAAGGGGGGTTTTCTTTGCTGGTTTCTAAGGCTTTGCATGCCGCCAGAGATCGTTCTATTGAAATGTCTAAAGAATTAGGAGAAAAATAATGGGTGCTAGCTATATGACCAATCCTATCGTGTTTTTAATTGATACTGTGGTTTCATTGTATATTTTAGCGATTATTCTGCGCTTTTTATTTCAGTGGACTCGGGCTGATTTCTATAATCCGATTTCGCAGTTTTTAGTAAAAATAACCCATCCGCCACTGAAGTTTTTGCGTCGGCTTGTGCCTTCTGTAGGAAAAATAGATACTTCATCCATTGTGTTGGCATTAGGGATGCAAATGCTGGCAAATTTTTCAATTTTGGCGTTGCAGGGTGCTGTTCCTGGTGTTGGGGCATTGGTGGTCTACTCGCTGAAAGAGATAGTCGAAATGGTGTTTAACATTTTTGTGTTTGCCGTGTTTGCCAGAGCAATCCTCAGCTGGTTTGATCCTGGCAATTACAACCCGGCAAGCTCTCTTTTACAGAGTTTGACTGAACCATTATTGAGTTTGTGCAGAAAAATCATACCTGACTTGGGAGGGATTGATTTATCGCCTTTGGCAGCGTTAGTTTTTTTGCAGCTTGCGAAAATGATGATTTTACCGCCATTAAGTCAATTAGCGGTATTATTAAGCTGATTTAGGAGGTAGTTATGCCGAAAACCGGTATGTTTTGTATACTTGAAGTTGAACTAAAATAAACTATACTGCATAAGTAAATGTACGGAAGAAAGCACTAAGGCAACTGGAAATAAATAATTTATGCTCCACATTCATTTAAATAAAAAAATCGTGTCAGCAATCTTAGTTTTAGCACTAAGCGGACATAGCGCTCTTGCCAATAAAAAAATGTATCGATGGGTGGATGACAATGGCAATGTGTTTTATTCTGATCAGGTGTCTCCTAAGGATATTAAACATAGAAGAGAATCATTAAATCAAAATATCCGGGTTGTTGAAGTTGTAGAAAAACAGAAAACCAAGGCGCAGCAAGAATTGGCAAAACGTTTGATTTTACTTAGAAAACAGCAGGAAGCCATTATTAATAAACAAAAATCACATGATAAAGTTTTATTAAGTACTTATCGCAGTATTGATGATATGCTGCTGGCTTTAAAAGGGCAAATGCTGGCACTTGATGGCAAGAGGAAAATAGTTCGGAGCAATTTAAATCGGTTGGAATCGCAATTGATAACAAAGCAAAAAAAAGCGGCTCAATTTGAAAGGGATGGGCGCAGAGTTCCTGTAAATTTATTGACTGACATTGCGACTGCCAGGCAGCAGATTAATGATACCTATGTTGAAATTGCCAATCAGTTTCAGAAAAAGAAAAGAATAAGAGAAGCTTTTGAAAATGATATTGCGCGATTTTCTTTTTTGATTGAATCAAAAAAGAAAGAGCGGGACTTTATTGGCTATCTGACTGCAAAAGATAGAGCGGCCAATGAGTTAGGGCTGTTTGTCTGTGAGACTATTGCTCTATGTGACCAGGCATGGATCAGCGCCAAGCAGTTTGTACGGACTTATTCGACAGTTCCTTTAGATTTTGAAACGGATAACCTGATTATGGGGCGGACACCATACAAAGATACAGACTTAAGCTTGTCTGTTTCTAAAATGGACGAGAACGATGGCAGTCAGCAACTGTTTCTTGATATTCGCTGCCGTAAATCTTCTCTGGGGGATTTACTGTGCAGGGGAGAAAAAGTAAAGAAAATTAGACACCTGTTTAATGATTTTATTAAATCAACCTTGCCTGAAGAAATGCTAAAAGATCAGTGAGACATTATTTGCAATATTTCAGGCAGTTTGGCGGGGTGTTTCCGCTAAACGCTTTTACTGCTTAGCGTCTAACCAGTAACGTACCAACTCCTTGATCAGTAAACAGCTCTAGCAATACCGCATGGTCGACTCGGCCATCAATGATATGCACGCTAGAAACGCCGCCTTTTAATGCGTCTGTGGCGCACAGTGTTTTAGGAATCATGCCGCCTTCGATAGTGCCGTCAGCAATCAAGTCATCAATATCAGTGATAGACAGTCCTGTCAGCAGTTTTTTATTTTTGTCTAAGATGCCGGCAGTATTTGTTAACAATAATAATTTTTCAGCTTTTAAAACGTCGGCTACTTTGCCTGCAACCAGGTCAGCATTGATATTGTATGAGTGTCCATCTTCACCTACGCCAATCGGCGCAATAACAGGAATAAAATCGCTATTGCAAAGCATATTGACTACAGCAGGGTCTATGCTGCTAACTTCTCCCACATGGCCTAAATCGATGATTTCAGAGGCCTGTGATTCAGCTGTTAGCTGTTTCAAATTAATTTTTCTGGCATGGATAAAGTCGCCGTCTTTACCTGTTAGTCCAATGGCTTTGCCACCATGAAGATTGATTAGACTGACAATTTCCTTATTAACCTGCCCGCCTAGAACCATTTCAACTATATCCATGGTTTCGCTATCGGTAACTCGCATGCCATCAACAAACTGACTGCTGATATTTAGCCTTTTTAAAAGCTTGCCGATTTGAGGGCCTCCACCGTGGACGATAATGGGGTTAATGCCGACCAGTTTCATTAGTACTATATCTCTGGCAAAGCTATGTTTAAGTTCATCATCAATCATGGCGTTGCCGCCAAATTTAACTACAACAGTTTTATTCTTGAATTTTTTTATATACGGCAAAGCCTCGATGAGGACATGTGCTATGTGATGCGAGGTATTTTTTTTCATGAGAACCTGGGAAATGAATAATGCAACTCTTAAATAACAAAATAAACTGCTTATGGTTTTGTTATTTAAGAGTTACTCAATAATTAATAAATTTAGGAGCGAGGATTTAACGCATTAAAAAGGCACGTTAATGTCAGGTTTTATTTCTGTGAGCATTTCCTTAAACTGATATTGGATGCGGGCTAGCGCCTCCGCATTATCTGCTTCAAAGCGAAGTGCCAGGGCTGGCATGGTGTTGGACGCTCTGATAAGTCCCCAGCCATCGGTAAAGTTAACTCGCATGCCATCAATAGCAATAATTTCAGCATCTTTAAAATTAGCTTTAGCAAGAAACTGTTCCATTAGAATAATATTCTCTCCTTCATTCAATTCAATACTGATTTCCGGGGTGCTTTCACTTTCTGGAAGGTCTGCGAAAACTTTATCGCTGCTTCGTGTATCAGCAGACAAAATGCCAATAAGACGGGCTGCAGAATACAGAGCATCATCAAACCCAAACCAGCGGTCATTAAAGAAAATATGCCCGCTCATTTCTCCCGCCAGCAAAGCACCTGTTTCTTTTAATTTAGCTTTCATGAAGGAGTGCCCCGTCTTCCACATGGTAGGACGCCCTCCAAATTTAGTAATATAGTCAGAAAGGTGACGGGAACATTTCACATCAAAAATGATTTCAGCACCAAGGTGGTCAGCTAATATATTTTTAGCAAACAGCATCAATAGCCTGTCTGGCCAGATTATTTTCCCTTTGGCATCTATGATGCCTATTCTATCACCATCGCCATCAAAGGCTATGCCAAGATCGGCTTGGTAATGTTCAACACCGGCGATTAAGTTTTGCAAATTTTCAGGATTGGTAGGGTCCGGGTGATGGTTAGGGAAAGTGCCATCGATATCGCAAAATAATTCAAAGACTTCACAGCCAAGAGTTTTTAATAGGGTGGGTGCCAGTTCTCCAGCGGCTCCATTGCCACAGTCTACAACTACTTTAAGAGGTCTGACCAGATGAATATCCTCGGCGATAATGCCAATATATTCATTAATAAACATATTATTTTTATCTATTGTTCCGGGCGTATCCGTTACAAAATTTTGTTCATCTATTCGCTGTTTAATTTGCTGAATTCTTTCGCCAGCAAGTGATTCGCCGTCAATAATTATTTTTAGGCCATTATATTCTGCAGGGTTATGGCTGGCTGTAACCACAACGGCAGATTTTCCTTCTGTATGCTGAGCAACAAAATAGACTAGTGGCGATGGAACCAGGCCAACATCAAGCACATTTGTGCCAGTTGAAATAATGCCTTTTGCCAATGATTCTGCAAAAGCAGGACTAGATAATCGGCCATCTCTGCCTAATACAATGGTATTGATATTTTTTTCTTTGGCTTCGGAGGCAACAGCTTGACCAATATTAAAGACAATTTCTTCAGTAATTGTTTCATCAGCTATGCCTCTGATGTCATAAGCTCTAAAGATTGTTGAGATTGGTTTTTCTGAAGGCGCTAAATTGGAAGCATCTGGAAGCTCGGGCTGGTCAATTGCTATTTCGGGCAAAGAAATAGGTGTGCTGGGTGTTTGGATAGTACTCTCTTCAGTGTTTCCACCTAGATCCATATCAAGAAAACTGATGCCGTCAGACTCGTCAAAAAAATTATCCGGTTCTGCACCCTCTATATTTGAAAATGAGTCATCTTCATTGTCACGGCTATCTACAAAGCGTTTGAATTGAACCATGGTAGATATAAGCGATTTCATTTCGTTTAATTTGACAGGATAGCTGCCCTTTGATTTACCTAAGAATAGGTCTTTAATTGCTTTTAAAATAGTGCCCTGATCCTGTCTCAATAGATTTGTCAGGTTACGATATGCAATGAAAAATGCTAAACCAATAACTAAGATCGGAATAATAATAATGCTAGTTATGGTGGGGTCGGAGAAAAGACCGGCTGTCTTTGCAGGTGAATAATGGATATTCCAGAAGGTTCTGGCGATTTTTATCGAATTAGATAAATCAGTTTCGGCAGAAGAATTGCCAATTTTAGCAAGAGAGACATTTTGCTGTTTAAGTTCAATGGCATTTTCAATAGGATGAGGAGACTTTAAAAGAGCCGTATTTAAAATAGATTGCAGAAAATCATATTTAAGACTGGCAAGAACTATCCCTATCGCTTCATTGTTTTTTACCACTGGCGCTGTTATTGCCAGGTGTCTATTTTTATCTTGTCCCTGAATAACGGGGAATTGTGTGTTTTTTAAGGTTTCCTGAGCCATAAGAAGATCAGCATTGCCCATATGGGGAATGCTTGATTGGTCCAAGTCGGTGACATCTGCAGGCAAGATTCTGATTTTCATCACATTAGGCAAATACTGTTCTAATATTGATGCCGTTGCAGCCATTTGCCGCGGGTCTTTGGTCCCAATAGATTCAATGACTTCAGGCGTTGCCGCCATTTTTGAAACAGCTTTCTGTAAAGTGTCAACCTGTGCTGATACGCTTAAAGCCAGGCCCTGAGCCAGTGACTCAGCAGCCTCTTGCCTTGCCTGATTAACATCAGACAAGGACATCCAATAGGCTCCGCTTGCGGCAATAAGAGCCATAACCGAGGCTACAATAGCCAAAAGACTAAAAATACGAATCATTTCATTCCTCCATCAAACTGTTTAGTGCCGTCCGGTGTGGCCAAAACCGCCATCGCCACGCTGGCTTTCTCCAAATTCAGAAACCTGTTCAAACTCTGCCTGAATAACAGGGACAAAGACCATTTGAGCAATGCGCTCGCCAATTTTAATGGTGAAAGCGGTGTTTCCTCTATTCCAGCAAGAAACAAACACTTGCCCCTGATAATCAGAATCAATTAATCCCACCAAATTGCCTAAAACAATGCCATGTTTGTGGCCTAGCCCTGAACGGGGAAGCAGTACTGCGGCCATTTGACTGTCGGCTATGTGAATGGCAATGCCAGTGGGTATAAGAATGGTATTGCCCGGTTCTAATTCTATTGAATCATCTAGGCAGGCACGTAAATCTAAACCTGCCGAACCTGCTGTTGCATATTCTGGCATTGGAATCTGGTTGCCTAGCCGGCTATCGAGAATCTTAAACTGTATTTTTTTCATCCATTTTCTCTGCAATTAAGGAAATTAGCTGTTCTGCCAATAGTTTTTTATCAGTCATTTTTAAGGTTTTTTTTCCGCAGTTCCAGTATACCTGGAGTGCATTTTCGTCTGATTCAAAACCGCCTTTTTCTTTGCCAACCCAGTTGGCAGCAATCATATCAAGGTTTTTTCTTTTTAACTTATCTATAGCATAATGCTCTAAATCATCTGTTTCAGCGGCAAAACCGACAACAAAAGACGGTCTATCGCCCAAGGTCGCTACATCAGTCAAAATATCTTTTGTTTTTTGCATTTTTATAAAGCTATCATTATGCTGCTTTTTTATTTTTGATCTACTTACGGTAACAGGACTGTAGTCAGCAACAGCCGCCGCGCCAATGTATATATCATGCATATCTGCTCTTGAGATGACGGCATGGTGCATTTCTTCGGCAGTTTCTACCTTAATGCAACGTATATTTTCAGGCACAGGCAATATGACAGGGCCACTGATTAAAGTTACATTGGCTCCTGCATTTTTTGCCGCCTCTGCTAAAGCATAGCCCATTTTTCCAGAACTGCGATTGCTAATGTAGCGAACCGGGTCTAAAGGCTCTCTTGTGGGGCCTGCGCTAATTATAATATTTATGTTTTGCAAAAGACCGGGTTCGGCAGATGATTGCACTAAAGATAGGAAAATATCTTTAGCTTCGGCCATTCTGCCAAAACCTATTTCTCCACAGGCCTGACTGCCCTGTTCTGGGCCGATGAATTTTACTCCGTGACTTTTTAAATGCTGAAAATTTTCTTGAGTTATGGCTTTATTCCACATGGCCTGGTTCATGGCAGGTGCAATATAAACAGGGCACGTTGCGACCAAATAAATAGTAGAAAGCAAATCATCAGCTAAGCCGTGGCTGAATTTAGCCATAATATTGGCTGTAGCAGGAGCAATAATTATTTTATCGGCCCAGCGGGCAAGATTAATATGGCCCATTGCATTTTCTTCTTCAGCATTAAGGAGCAGCGTTGCAACAGGATTGCCTGATAGTGCCTGAAAGGTTAAGGCTGATACAAATTGCATGGCGGATGATGTCATCACCACTTTGACTTCGCATCCCTGTTTACGAAGCAGTCGGACTAGTTCTGCAGATTTATAGGCGGCAATTCCTCCGCAAATACCTAATAATATTCGTTGATTAATTGTTTTATCCAAAAGTTAGTTATGGTATGTAATTATGACAAATTTACACAAATTCTTCTATGCTTAAATATTTGGGATAAAGGGCTTTATTAAACATGTCTATTAAGGATTGGCCGGCAGAAGAGAGACCGCGAGAAAAGTTGCTGGCTAAAGGCGTTGAAGTTTTAACAGATGCCGAGTTGCTAGCCATTTTCTTACGTACTGGAATTGCAGGTAAAACTGCAGTTGATTTAGCGAGGGAGCTGCTGGATGAATTTGGTTCGCTGCAGACATTGCTAGAAGCGGATCAAGCGTTATTTTGTCAGGGAAAAGGGCTGGGTAGTGCTAAATATGCGCAACTTCAGGCGGTACTGGAAATGGCTAAGAGGCATTATGTGGAAATAATGCAGAGAGGTGATGCCTTAACCAGTCCCACAGCGACAAGGGCTTATTTAAGTGCCCAGCTGCGAGGCTATAGTTATGAGGTATTTGCCTGTCTGTTTTTAGATAACCAGCATCGAGTCATTTTATTTGAGGAACTGTTCAGAGGAACAATTGACAGCGCAAGCGTTTATCCAAGAGAGGTCGTCAAAAGAGCTTTATTCCACAATGCGGCAGCAGTGATTTTTGCTCATAATCATCCGTCGGGTGTTAATGAGCCGAGTCAGTCTGATAGACAGATTACAGAAAAGCTTAAGCAATCTTTAAATTTGTTTGATATTAGAGTGCTGGATCATTTTATTATCGGTGATGGCCAGCCATACTCTTTTGCTGAGCATGGTGTTCTGTAAAATGGATAAACTTGTTACGTGAAACCTAATCCGGCAATCTTTGCAAAAGTCGGGTTAGGATTGTTCACTATGTGCGAAAATCATGTCCACCCTACGCTTTAGTCAAGATAGCTTCAGCTTCAGCATACTTGGCTGCACATACTTCTGTCACTTCTTTGGGCAGGGTTGGACCAGGCGAGGTTTTGTCCCAGTCCAGCGTTTCTAAATAATCACGAATATACTGTTTATCAAAACTGGGTGGGCTTATGCCTATTTGGTACTGTTCCGCAGGCCAAAACCTTGAAGAGTCCGGGGTGAGGGCTTCATCAATTAAATATAAAGTGCCTTGATCATCTAGGCCAAATTCAAATTTGGTATCGGCAATAATAATGCCTTTTTCTTTGGCAAATTTTGCCGCTTCAGTGTAAAGCGCCAGACTAACCTGTTTGATTTTTTCTGCAACTTCTTCACCCAATAAGGGAATAGTCTGTTCAAAAGAAATATTTTCATCATGGTCGCCGACGGCAGCTTTAGAAGATGGCGTATAAATAGCCTCGGGCAATTGCTGTGCCTGCTGCAGGCCTTTTGGCAGGGATATACCGCAAACTGCCCCTGAGCTTTGATAATCTTTCCAGCCGGAGCCAATCAGATAGCCGCGGACAATTGCTTCGACAGGCAGAGGTTTAAGGCGTTTAACTATAATGGCGCGGCCGCTTACTTGTGCGCGTTCTTCAGTATTAGCAATCACATCTTCTAATGTTAGCTTGGCTAAATGGTTGGGAATAACATCTTTCATCTTTTCAAACCAAAAATTAGACACACTGGTCAGTACTCGTCCTTTGCCTGGAATTGGATCCGGAAGCACTACATCAAAAGCAGATAGCCTATCAGTAGTTACGATGAGCAGGTGTTTGGCATCAACTTCATATATATCGCGAACTTTGCCTCGTGACAGCAGGTTTAGGTTTGAAATTGATGATTCAAAAAGTGCAGCGGGAGCGTTCATAAAAGCCAGTTAATTTAGTATGTATGATGAATACAGATATTTTATCACTAAAATTAAAGCTGTTCGGGTGTTAAAATGCCTTATTGGAAAGTTGAAATGGGGCGATAAAAATGAGTTGGCTGGGCAAAGTGGTAGGCGGTGCATTTGGCTTCTTAATGGGAGGGCCGTTGGGCGCTATTCTTGGTGCTTCTGTAGGGCATCAGTTTGATGAGGGTTTGCAAGGGATAAGCGATGATGAAGGATTGAATCTTGGTGATCAGCATCGTGTTCAAATGGCTTTTTTTACCGCCACTTTTTCTGTTATGGGTCATATGGCAAAGGCTGATGGCCGAGTGACACCCGATGAGATTAAGTTGGCTAAACGTGTAATGGATGAGCTGGCTTTGTCAGGAGAAATGCGGAAAACAGCGATTAATCTATTTGAACAGGGTAAGGCGACTAACTTTCCTCTTGGCGATGTATTAGAGCAGTTTCGCAGGGAGTGCCATAGACGGACGAATTTAATTCGCATGTTTTTGGAGCTGCAGATGCAGGCTGCTTATGCTGACGGACAATTGGACTTGGCTGAAGAAAGTGTGCTGCATAAAATTTGTGAGCATTTGGGCATTTCAAAATTTGAATATCAGAGAATTAAACTTCAGTTTCAGGCACAGCAGCGGTTTTATGAACACAGTCAGCAGCATCAAGTGGAAAACAGGCTAGATGATGCATATGCCGTTCTGGGAGTTTCAAAAAACGCAACAGATGCTGAGGTTAAAAAAGCGTACCGCAGGCTAATGAGTCAGCATCATCCTGACAAATTAGTGGCAAAAGGGTTGCCGGAAGAAATGATGACAATTGCCAAGGAGAAAACACAGCAAATAAGAAAAGCATATGAAACAATAAAGGAAAGCCGATAAGATTGAGTATCTGCAATTAATCTTCCCCCTTTTAAAAGGGGGAAGCTAAAAGCTTATCGGAACATATCTTTATTAACCGCCTTAACCATTGCTATTTTTGATGTGATATAGCCTTTGTCGACATGTTCTTTGAGATTCTGGTCTAATGTCTGCATGCCATCCTTACGGCCTGTTTGAATGGCAGAATACATTTGTGCAACTTTAGCTTCCCTAATTAAGTTGCGGATTGCCGGAGTGCCTACCATAATTTCGTGGGCGGCAATTCGCCCGCCGCCAATTTTTTTCAGCAGTGTCTGTGAAATAACTGCCTGGAGTGATTCTGACAGCATGGCGCGGATCATGTCTTTTTCGGCTGAAGGGAATACATCAATTATACGGTCAATGGTTTTAGCTGCAGACGTTGTATGCAAAGTACCAAAAACTAAATGGCCTGTCTCGGCGGCAGTTAATGCCAGGCGAATAGTTTCTAGGTCACGCATTTCGCCAACTAGAATAATGTCCGGGTCTTCCCTTAGTGCTGAACGCAAGGCGTTATTAAAGCTTTGTGTGTCTCTATGAACTTCTCTTTGGTTGATTAAGCATTTTTTGCTTTCATGAACAAATTCTATAGGGTCTTCAACCGTTAAAATATGAGCATAATCATTAGCATTGATATGGTCAACCATGGCGGCTAAAGTAGTTGATTTACCAGAACCTGTTGGGCCTGTTACCAGAACTAAGCCTCTTGGTTTTTTACACAGTTCTTCAAAGAATTTAGGTGCATTCAAGTCTTCTAGTGTGAGTACATCGGAGGGAATGGTTCTAAAAACCGCAGCTGCTCCGCGTTCCTGATTAAATGCGTTGACACGAAATCGGGCTACACCTGGCAATTCGAAAGAAAAATCAGTTTCAAGAAATTCTTCGTAGTCTTTTCGCTGCTTGTCATTCATGATGTCATAAATCAGCGCATGAACTTCTTTATGGTCCAAGTCGGGAATATTTATTCTGCGGATGTCCCCGTCTACTCTTATCATTGGCGGCAGTCCGGCAGAAAGGTGTAGGTCCGACGCTTTGTTTTTAACTGAAAAAGTCAATAATTCAGCAATATCCATTAGGTGTCTCCGCAGTATTTAAATTAATTCATTTAAATATAGATCATCTCTTTGGGTTTTTAAAGGTCTGAGGTTTAATAGTAGAATTTCACAATAGCTATTCGTAAATGAACAAGATAAAACAGCGGTTAAAAAAAGTAAAATCCCTTATGCGTTATGCTGAGTCAGAAACAGGACGAAACAAAGGGTCTGTGCAGTTGCTGGCTGTCAGCAAAACAAAGCCGACAGCAGTTATTGCGGCAGCCTATCAGGCAGGACAAAGGCTGTTTGGCGAGAGTTATCTACAGGAAGCTTTGGCAAAACAGCGGGCGCTGGCTGCTTATGATATAAGCTGGCATTTTATAGGTCCGATACAGTCTAATAAGACAAAAGCTATCTCAGCCCACTTTAATTGGGTACATAGTGTAGATAGGTTAAAAATTGCCAAACGGCTCAGTGAACAGCGTCCTGGCCATTTGCCTAGTCTGAATATTTGTTTGCAAGTGAATATTAGTGATGAAGCAACAAAATCCGGCGTTACGCTTGAAGAGCTGCCATCATTGATTGACCAGGTCGGTCTGTTGCCAAATATTTGTTTGCGGGGGGTAATGGCCATTCCTGAACCTGCCACTGGTTTTGAGAGTCAATGCCTACCCTACCGCGAGCTTTATCAGACTGTAAAAAAGTTGAAGCATGTTTCTTTGGATACCTTTTCTTTTGGTATGTCGGGTGATTTAGAAGCAGCTATCGCAGAAGGTTCGACAATAGTGAGGGTAGGTTCTGCATTGTTTGGTAAAAGGAATTATAAATAAAGGTGCTGAAGGTATATCATGGCTAAGAAATCATCAGCTTAATTCCCATGCCTAGCAACAATAGGGCAATCAATGGACGAAGCACTTTATCCGGCAATTTTTTTCCAATAAGACTGCCTAAATAAATGGCGGGGATACCGCCAAAGAGCAAGCCAAACAGTAAGCTAAAGTCGACACTTCCAAAATGCAAATGGCCTAAACCGGCAACAGCTGTTAGGGGAACGGCATGGGCAATGTCTGTTCCTACGATGGCGATAGACCGTTTGTGCGGATATAGCAGGAAAAGAATGGCTGAGCCGATGGCTCCCGCACCGACAGAAGAAAGTGTGACCACGCAGCCAAGTAAGCATCCACAGAAAACGGTGATATGAGGCCTGAAATTTCTAACAAAATTAACGACAAAGCTATCGTTGTGTTTAGAATGGATAAAGGCAATTAAGCGACTTTTTATTAGGATAATAAAAGACGTTAAAATCAGCATTACACTGAGTGTCAGCATTATGATATTGTCAAAATTGACGCCGGCCTGTTTTAAATGCTCCAAAATTGAAATGGTAATGATGGAGCAGGGCACGCTTCCGCTCCCCAAAAGTAAAACAACTTTCCAGTCGATAGTGTTATTTTTGTGATGAAAATAAATGCCGCTGCATTTTGTTAGCGCGGCATACAATAAGTCTGTTCCAACGGCGATGGCGGGCGATATTCCAAATCCAAGGACTAGGATAGGGGTCATCAATGACCCCCCCCCGACACCTGTCAGGCCAATAATCAAGCCAACCAGCGCACCGGCAGCAATGTGAAAAAGTTCCAATATCTATTTAGTGTTTGTGAAAAAATGAGCAAATATAGCGCAAGTTGTATATATTTAAAAGTAATTTAAAAATATATAATTATTCCAAAAAAAGATAAGAGATGAAGCTGCAGCAGTTGCGCTACTTAATAGAAATTGAAAACCAGGCTCTTAATATATCTAAAGCGGCTTTGGTTTTATGTACATCGCAATCGGGGATAAGCAAGCAGATCGCTCTGCTGGAGGGTGAGCTGGGAGTTGATTTGTTTGAGCGAAATGCTAGAAAATTGACAGCACTTACTGTGGCAGGAGAGCGGGTTTTAGCATTAGCAAAAGAAATGCTTAATAAAGCGGATGATATTAAGCAAGTGGCTGAAGAATTTGCGGGCAAACAGAAATCTATAGGCATAGCGACCACTCATACCCAGGCACGGTATGTTTTGCCGGCCATTGTAGAGCAATTTTTATCAAAGTACCCTGATATCAGTCTGAATTTGCAGCAGGGAACTCCTGAGCAGGTTGCCACTCTATTAGAGCAGAATGAAGTGGATATTTCGATTGCGACAGAGGTGTTGGCTGGCCGTGAAACTTTAGTTGCTTTGCCTTGCTATCGGTGGAGCAGAAGTGTTATCGTTAAAAAGGATCACCCTTTAGCACAGAAGCATAAGTTGACTCTGGCGGATATTGTGCAATATCCCATCATTACCTATGTTCATGGATTTACTGGGAGGTATAAGCAGGATGAGGCCTTTGCTCGGCATAAGCTTCAGCCAAATATAGTGCTGACAGCTGTTGATGCTGATGTAATTAAAACCTATGTCAGGCTAGGGTTGGGGGTAGGAATTATTGCCGATATGGCATTTAATCCGGAACATGACTGTGACTTAAGGGTGTTAAGCGTAAAACACTTATTTGGCGTAAGCACAAGCCAGATTGCAATAAAGAAAGGCCGGCATATAAAGCCCTGCATCTATCCCTTTATTGAGATGTTTGCTCCGCATTTAACTAGAACATTGATTGATCGGGCGATTGGGTGTACGGATTTGGAAGCAAGAAAAACGGTCTTTACTAATGTTTTAATTCCCATATACTGATTATTATAAATGTACTGGTTTTTTGAAAAGTTGTGAAATGCGAATGAATGATTTGGCAACGTAGAATAAAAATGAGTTATGTCACTTGTCTATTGTGGCATATGGCACTATATTTTTAAGAACATATCTTTATTAACCTATAGCTATAGGTTTTTGTTGGTATGGCTTATTTATTGCATACTGATTTTGGTTTTGATATTGCATTGCGCTGAAGTCATGCGGATAAATTTTTATCTCACAGGAACCCTTAAGGTCATTATCCTGTAATATAGGGTGCTGTATAATATGGCTGTTATTATAGATTGGTGACGGACGAATTTATAACGCCACTTTAGATGTGATTTATATGTGGTACCTAACTATTTATTTGAATAACGGAAAATAGAATGATCAAGTTTAAAAAAATTGTAAGTTTATTGGCAGTAACAATAATGATCCTGTCTTCGGCCAGTAGTTTTGCTGAAGTGGCTGCGGATAAGAATGTGAAGAAGAAAGCTTACACAGTAAATCCTGGTGATGTTATTGAAATTAGTGTCTGGAAAGAAGAAGGCATGCTGCAAGATGTAGTTGTTAGACCTGATGGAGGCATATCATTTCCTCTGGCTGGCGATGTGCAGGTAGAAAACTTGAGTATCAGCGAGATTGAAAAAGTCATTACTCAAAAATTAAAGCAGTATCTGGCTGACCCTGTTGTTACAGTGTCAGCCAAACAATTGGCGGGCAATAAGATATATGTTATCGGGCAGGTTAGAGCATCCGGGGAGTTTCCAGTCAACCGAAATGTTGATGTTATGCAGGCACTCAGTATGGCGGGCGGAATGACACAGTTTGCATCGGTCAACAACATTATCATTCTGCGCAGAGATGCAAATGGTAAGCAGCAGGCGATAGAATTTGAATACGGTGAATTGGAAGATGGCGATGAGCTGGAGCAAAACATAGTGCTTCAAGCAGGTGATGTGGTCGTTGTACCTTAGTTGGTTTTGATGTTGAATAAATTAGCTGGAATCTCCTGCATTATGAAATATAGTTCTTTTAATTCTTTTTTAAAGAAAGATGTCTGTCTGTTTTTATTGCTCGCTAGTAGTTCTTTTATGTGGACAGGTTCTGTTAATGCGAGAGAAATTTATCTTTTGCCTTCAATAACTCTTCACACGGAATACGATGATAATAAAAGGCTGAGGGAAACTAATAAATATGCTGCTTTTGGTGTGATTACTCGTGCAAACGCTAAAGCTGGCATTCGATCAGACAGCTATGATATAGCTCTTGATAGTCAGGTCAGCATTAATCGCTATGCTGTTAATAAGGGCAGTAGGGGCGATGTCGACATTGACAGTGAAGATTTTAGGTTTGATTTATCATCATTTTACAATTTGACCGAAAAAAACAGAATAGGATTGAGCGCTAATTACACGCAGGATACAACACTGACTAGTGAATTTCTTGCTGATGCCAATCAAGACGGAAAAGTTGATGGAGCCGATGGATCAGGCATTACAAATGAAAGGAATATACAACGCAACAAATGGTCAGTTGCACCTGATTGGGGCTATTCATTATCAGAAACGCAACTGTTGCAAGCGAACTATTCACATACAGAAGTAGCTTATGACTCGTCAGAAGCTAGTTCGTATGTTGACTATGCAATAGATTTTGCACAAATTAGTTTTAAGCAGCAATGGACGCCATTGTTTAGTAATAGTTTGAGTACTTCGGTCATGTTTTATGATGTGCCTGAAAGAGATCAGTTGATTACTGAGTACAGTATAAATGTTGGAGCAGAATATCAGATAGCACCTACTTGGTTTGCTTCGTTTCAAGTCGGATCACGATTTACTAAAACAGAGGTGCCATCTGTGTTTGTGTTTAATAGACAGACAAGAAATTTTGAAGAGGTGAATAATTCTTCTGATACGCAAGGATTGACCTTTTCATTTAGTATGGACAAACAATTTGAATCCGGACATACAGGGATAAGCTACTCGCGATCAACCAGTGCGCAAGGGGATGGACGTTTGCAGTTAAGGGATACTGTTAATGCTTATTTTAAGTATAATTTTGCTCAAAATTGGCACCTATCATTAACGGGAAGCTATAGCGATTCAACGTCTGCAAATAATGGCGATAATAATAATGATAGAACTTATTTTAGAATTAGACCTTCTATCAGGTGGGCGTTTGATAGGCAAACTAGCCTGACAGCAGGCTATCAATATAGAACGCAAAAATACAACGGCAGCAGTAATTCTGGAAGAGCTGATTCAAACTCAGTCTTTCTGGTGCTAAATTATCGATGGGGCAAGATTGCAACGCAGCGATATTAAATGCTTAATATGTTTCGGGCAGAGACTTTACGGTAGCTCGAAACCAAAAACAAAGAATTGAATTATTAGAGGGTTTATAGTGGAAGAGCAGGCGGAAAAAGGAATTCAGGATTATATTGGGGTTTTAAAACGGAATAAAAATAAAATGCTGGTAATTGGTTTAATAGCATTTTTTTTAACACTTATCATTGCCGCCAAATGGCCGGCTACATATAGGTCAACAGCGACAATACTGATTGAACAGCAGGAAATACCTCAAGATTTGGTCAGATCAACGGTCACTAGTTTTGCTGATCAGCGAATTCAGGTTATAAGCCAGCGAGTGATGAGTTCTGTTAATCTGAAAAAGATTGTTGATAAATTTGAGCTTTATCAAAAAGAACAGAAAGTCGACCCGATTAGTGTGGTTTTGGAAAAAATGAGGGAGCACATTAATTTAGAAATGGTCAGCGCAGATGTGGTCGACCCAATGACTGGCCGGCCAACCCAGGCCACTATTGCGTTTACCCTTTCATTTGAAAGCAAATCACCTAAAAAGGCTCAGCAGGTAGCTAATGAACTGGTGAATCTTTATTTGAACGAAAACTTAAAGCGACGCTCAGAAATTGCAACAGAAGCAACCAGTTTTTTAGCTATTGAGTCAAAAAAGCTTGCCCAGTTAATGGCTGCGTTAGAAAAAAAACTGGCAAAATTTAAAGAAGAAAATGAAGGTAGCCTGCCTGAGTTGCAGTCATTAAATATGACGTTAATGGATAGAACAGAGCAGCAGCTGATGGAAACAAACCGTCAAGTTTCTTCTGCAAATGACCGCGTTGTTTATTTAGAAGCTGAACTGTCTCAGATTGAGCCTAATATGACTACTTTTTCAGAAACGGGCCAGAGAATATATGGTTCTAGAGACAGACTGAAAACATTAGATGCGCAATTAGTCACCCTAAAAGCCAAGTATGCTGCTGATCACCCTGATGTACTGAAAATGCAGAAAGAAATAGCAGCCTTGGAAGCAGAGGTTGGAGGCGTTGATAAAATGGAGCTCGTTAAACAGCTTAAAGGGAAAAAGGCTGAATTAACGGTATTGCTAGATCGGTATTCTGCTGAACATCCTAATGTTAAGGAGCTTAAGCAGCAAATAGTCAACTTAGAGGAGGCTTTAAAAAGACCGGCTAAAACAAAGAAATCAGTTAATGCAAGGCCGGATAATCCCGCTTACATTCAGCTGTTAGCTCAGCTTAATGTTGCCAAGGTTGAACGTTCAACTATGATGGCGCTCAAAAACAAGTTACTTGCCAAGCTAGAGAAATATGAACAGGGACTGCTTAAAGCGCCTCAAGTTGAAAGGCAATATTTAGCAATGACTCGTGAATATGACAATACACTAATGAAATTCCGCGAAGTTAAAGCCAAGCAAATGGAAGCCGATATGTCGCAGGCAATGGAAAAAGATCGCAAAGCTGAAAGGTTTTCATTAATTGAGCCTCCTATCTTTCCGGAAGAGCCATTCAAGCCGAACCGTAAAGCCATTGTATTTTTAGGTTTTATTTTATCATTGGGATTGGCTGCGGCATTTGCCTTTATCAAAGAAGCATTGAATTCGGCTATTTATGGTTCGCGTGCTGTAGTGGCTGCAACTGGCAAACAGCCTTTAGTGGTTATTCCCTATATTGAGAATGCAGAAGATATTTCTGCAAATAGGAAAAGGAGAATAAAACTATTATCCTTTTTATTAGCAGGGATAGTTCTTGGTGTTATGTTCTTTCATTTTTATATCATGCCGCTGGATGTTCTATGGTATGTTCTTTTCAGGAAGGCGGGGCTTAGTCAGCCTGGGTAGATTTAAGATATAGATTATGCAACAGTAACCGAGCGAAATATTTAGCAATTACAGCAATCAAACATATTTTTAAAGATATAAAATGGAACGAATCAAAAAAGCCTTAGAAAAAGCTCAGCAGCAAAGGCACCAAACAGAGAAGTCGGAACCTTCATCACCTGATGAATACACTACAGGGAAAGTGCGAAAAAATACTCAGCAGATTGAATATTCAAAAACTCGGAATATAGAGGTTTCAGAAGAACAGTTAAAAAATAATAGAGTCGTTGCTGGGCTAGATGATGATCCTAGATCAGATCTATATAAAATGCTGAGAACAAAAGTATTGCAAAAAATGCAGTCCAATAACTGGAATGTATTGGCTGTTACCAGTCCAAAAAGAGGCGCTGGGAAATCATTGACAGCAATAAACTTAGCCATCAGCATTGCCATGGATGCAAATTATTCAGTTTTATTAGTGGATCTTGATTTAAGGAAACCAAGCATACATGAGTATTTTGGAATGCCTGCAGAACCGGGGCTGAATGACTACTTAGCGGGCGAGAAAACTATTGCTGAACTGTTGGTGCATCCTGGGCGAGAAAAAATGGTGATATTGCCAGCTGGTCGCCCAATCAAACGGTCTTCAGATCTTCTTTCTACGCCTAAAATGCTAGAATTGGCAGATGAATTAAAACAGCGCTATCCAGATAGAATTATCGTAGTAGACTTGCCCCCTTTATTGCAAACAGATGACGCCATGATCTATATGCCTAATATAGATGCCTGTGTATTAGTTGTAGAAGAAGGTGGCAATAGTGAAGATGAAGTGAAAAAGAGCATTGAAATGATTGATAAAGATAAATATATAGGATGTATTCTAAACAAATCGGCTGAAGTTAATTCAGCAAGTGAAATGTATTAAAAATGTATAAAGCATTTTATGGCTTTAAGGAAAAGCCTTTTACACTCTCACCAGATCCAAGCTTTCTTTATTTGAGCAAGCAGCACGAAACAGCATTGACAATGCTCAAATATGGATTGCAGAGCGAAGCGGGTATATCAGTAATAACAGGTGAAGTAGGTTCAGGTAAGACCACGCTAATTAGAGCGATACTGCAGGGACTGGATGATAATGTTGATGTAGGACTGATCTCAAACGCTCATAATGCCTTTGGAGATTTAATGCAATGGGTATTAATGGCATTTAATATTTCAACAGAAGCCCAGGATAAAGCAGGGCGCTATCAGGTTTTAACGGATTTCTTAATCGGTAATTATGCAAAAAATAGGAAAACTATTTTAATAATAGATGAAGCTCAAAACATGGATGTAGATACATTAGAAGAGCTTCGACTGATTTCGAATATTAACGCTGATAAACATCTGGTTATACAGTTAGTATTAGTGGGGCAGCCCGAGTTGCTGGCTTTAATGCAGCGTCACGATCTTAGGCAGTTAGCTCAACGGGTATCTGTTGACTATAAACTCAAAGCATTAGGGTATATGGAAACAGTCGCCTATATTAAACACCGACTTGTTACAGCTGGTGGGGAAGAAAATATTTTTGACAAGTATGCAATTGCAGCTGTTTTTTATCACAGTGGCGGTATACCGCGATTAATAAACATGTTGTGTGACTTTGCCCTGGTATATGGGTTTTCAGAAGGGGTAAAACAAATTAATTTAGATATCACGCTGGATGTTGTTAGAGGGAAACAGTATGGTGGGATTTTTCCTTTGGTTCGCAGAGAGAATAGAGAGCAAACTAAAGTTAAGGAGTTGATTAAGCAGAAGACTGATATTGATATCCAGTTAGTTATGGATAATGAGATAGATGAAGATTTGACTGAATTGTAAAAATAGATGGTATGGTCATGAGTATCTAATCTATAAAAGTTTGAGTGGTTTTTTATTTTTGTGTAACCAAACCTCTCAGTGTAATTTATAATCATACTTAATCGACTAAAAATTTAAATTAATGATCCTCTCAATTTTTATTTTATTTTTATCTTATTTCTAAAGGTATTAAAGGTAAAAACATAAGATAATTGATGAAATAAAAAATATATTATTGATTGTATGTTTAAAAAACTAATGAACAGTTCCTTGATTTTTTAAACAGCTATATTGATTACAAATAATATAGAACTTTATTACAGATTGGTGCAACTTTAAAACTGTATTTTCTACTGATTTAATGCGAAAATCGGATCATTTTTTCTGAGTAGTTTCTATTCAAGGGTGCATGAAACCCATCAAATCTAAATGCATAAGTGTTATTATTTTCGAGTTCTTACTAGAATAAAGTTATTTTTTACATAAAGGCTATTAACAATTTAAGTGGTTATCCTTTATTGTTATGGCTGCAGGGTTGCTGTTACCAAGCAGCGTCATAAAGCTGTAAAGTAATGAATGTAGGATGAAAAGGGTAAACCATGTAGAGGCCTTTTCTGGTGGAGTAACTCTTCGAATTAAATTAATATTTTTTTAGATAAAATTAAACTGAAAAGTAAAAGATAAAATCTAACTGACTTGTAAAAAAATGGAGGTTAAACATTGAGTAATTTGAAAAATGCAAAAATAGCGATAATTGGTCTTGGTTATGTAGGATTACCGTTAGCAGTTGAATTTGGTAAGATTTATAGCACAGTAGGTTTTGATATAAATGAAGCCAGAATTAATGAATTGAAAAAAGGTTTTGATAGAACTAATGAGGTCGAGACAGAGTTATTAGCTGAGGCTAATAAATTAAAGTTTACCTCGAATATTGAGGAGCTTAAGTCGAGCAATATTTACATAGTCACAGTACCAACTCCAATAGACAAAAGTAAAACACCTGATCTATCACCTTTAAAATCGGCGAGCAAGATGCTATCTGAGGTGGTTAGTAAAGATGATATTGTAATATATGAATCTACTGTATACCCAGGAGCAACAGAAGAGGTTTGCTTACCAATAATCGAAGCAGGCTCAGGGCTTATTTTTAATGAAGACTTCTTCGCAGGGTACAGTCCTGAGAGAATAAACCCTGGCGACAAAGTGCACAGGGTTATTAATATTACTAAAGTTACTTCAGGTTCCACCCCCGAAGTTGCAGATAAAGTTGATGAATTATATGCCAGTATCATTGAAGCTGGCACTTATAAAGCATCATCAATAAGAGTGGCCGAAGCGGCAAAAGTGATAGAGAATACTCAGCGTGACGTTAATATTGGCCTGATAAATGAGCTTTCCCTTATCTTTAATCGGTTAGGGATTGATACAGAAGAGGTACTTAAAGCAGCAGGTACTAAATGGAACTTTTTACCTTTCAGGCCAGGCCTGGTTGGAGGGCATTGTATAGGGGTTGATCCATATTATTTGACATACAAAGCTCAAGAGATAGGCTATAACCCTGAAATGATTTTAGCTGGCAGAAGAATCAATGATGGTATGGGGGAGTATGTTGTTTCTCAGGTTATTAAATTAATGTTAGAAAAACGCATTCATATTAATGGTTCAAAAATTTTAATGATGGGGTTGACATTTAAAGAAAATTGTCCAGACCTAAGAAATACACGAGTCACCGATATGTTGGAAGAATTTAGCAAATACGGAGCAACAGTTGATGTACATGATCCATGGGTTGATCCACAAGAAGCCAAAGATGAGTACAATATAACACTGATCAGTCAACCAAAAAAGGACGATTATGATGCTATCATATTAGCTGTAGCACATAATCAGTTTACTGCAATGGGTACAGAGCAAATTCGTACTTTAGGTAAACAGCAACACGTGCTTTTTGATATTAAATATATATTGTCAGCCAATGACGTAGATGGAAGATTGTAAAAATGACACAGTATAAAAAAATATTAGGCCAATTAAATGTACATCCTGAAAAATGGTTGGTGACTGGTGTTGCGGGTTTTATAGGGTCTAACCTTTTAGAAACCTTATTAAAAAACAACCAGGAAGTCATTGGATTAGATAATTTTTCCACTGGGCATCAGCACAATCTTGATCAAGTTAAGGCAATTGTTGGTGAAGAGAAATGGAAGAGCTTTAACTTTATAAAAGGTGATATACGAAATATAGATGACTGTAAAAAAGCCTGTGAGTCAGTTGCCTATGTGCTTCATCAGGCAGCGTTAGGCTCAGTGCCAAGATCTATTAATGATCCGATAACAACCAATGAAAGTAATATCACTGGCTACTTAAATATGCTAGTTGCTGCCCGTGATGCAAAAGTTAAACGATTTGTTTATGCCGCGTCAAGTTCAACTTATGGTGACCATCCTGATTTACCAAAAGTAGAAGACAAAATTGGTAATCCACTATCCCCCTATGCAGTAACTAAATATGTTAATGAGTTATATGCACAAGTGTTTGCCAGAGCTTATGGATTTAATACAATTGGTCTTAGATACTTTAATGTCTTTGGACAAAGACAAGATCCCAATGGTGCATATGCTGCCGTAATACCTAAATGGGTTAGTGCAATGATAAATAATGAAAGTATTTATATCAACGGTGATGGTGAGACAAGTAGAGACTTTTGCTATATCGATAATGCAGTTCAGGCTAATATACTGGCCGCAATAGTAGAAAGTGAAGATGTGGCTAATAATGTCTATAACGTAGCTGTAGGGGATAGGACATCGTTAAACGAACTTTACAATAACATTCATGCAGGGTTATTACCTAAACTTTCATATCTTGAGGAGGCAAAACCAATTTATCGTGACTTTAGAGAAGGTGATGTGCGACATTCACTAGCTGATATATCTAAAGCTAGAAATTTGTTAGGTTATGAACCAAGTCACCGAGTAGGTGAAGGAATTAATGTGGCATTGGATTGGTATGTAAATAATATAAGCCAATGATTTGGAAACCCTTATGCAACGAAGATTCTTCTTAAAAAGTACTAGTGCTGTTTTAATGAGTGCTATTTCTCCTGGAATTTATCCTAATTTTGCTATAAAAAGCACAATTGAATGGTCCCATGGTATGAAACCGCTATATTGTTTAGCTTATATAGACCCAGAATATAAATTGCATAAAGGGCAGGAATCCAGCATAGCAAAATATCCTATTACAGTTATTCCGCAAGAATCTAGTTCTAAGTATTATCGTTTTCGTAAGAAATTAGCTGGACTCAATTCTCAGCAAAAGGTATTAGCATATCAAATGACACTTGATGAAAATGGTTTGAGAGGGCCAGGTCATGAATTGTTAAGAAAAGTAAATAATAGCTGGTTAACCTTGCCTGGAGGAATTATTCCAACAATAGACATACCGTCAGGAAAAGTTATGAAACGCAGAATATATGACCCTAGAGATGAAGAATTTAGGCAACGATTTGTAGAAGCTTGCAAATTACTCGTCAATAAGTATGAGTTTGATGGCATTTTTCTCGATAACTGTACGATTTATGGTCGATTCGCTAATGTTCCTTACTTAGGGAGTTCTTTGAAACAGGGGTTGCAACAATTGATTCAAGATGTTCGCAGTGCTTTGCCAGATACAATTCTGTTAGGCAATAGTAGATATAATTGGAAAGGGCTTAATGGAGAAATGAATGAAGGTCGTCCCAAGGAACTATCAAAAGAAGTCGCCTTCTTTTCTGGTCATGTTAAACCACATATTAATATGTACCAGTATTACATGAAAAAAAGCAATGATGTGCTAGTTGCGGAGCAGAATTTTAGATTAGCAATAGCAAACCAATGTTTTTTTGGAGTTGCAGTAAATGCACAGACAATAAAGTGGTTTGATTTTTTTGATAAGGTGCTATCCGAGTATGAAATAGTTTGATTAAAGCAAATGGATAATTCAATAATTTATATCCGCAAGAGCAATTTTTCAACAGCTTTGCTATTGATGGTTTCTATCGTCCTCAGTGCTTATTCTGGAATAGAAATTGTAAATAGGCCTAGTGGTCATGCTGGTTGGTATTTGTCAATTGTTTTTTGCAGTATCGTTTGGATAACCCTATATTTGTTTTCTGCGTGGCGTACCTTTAAACATATTTATCTTTTTTCAACGGCTTATTTAACCGCATTGATATTATTTCATTTAAGTTTGTTTTATCAGTTTGCATTAGGTGATATAAAGCTACCCAGTTCATGGGAGCATGGATCTTTTAGCCCGTGGTTAGAAAATTCTGGGTGGCATATATTATTGGCCTTATCTTCTTTTGGTATTGGTTTTTCCTGCGCAGCATTAACTGGAAAGAAGTATTTAAAAAATATTGATCCGCAATTAATTATGCGAGCGAAAGCGGCAGGCCATTGGAGTGCAATTGGTTTGCTAATTGCGTCAAGTATTTTTTTTTCAATGGCTTTGTATTCCTATGGAAATTTATTAAATTATGCTCGGGATGAAATATTTTCATCTAATCTCGATTCTAGAGGTTTTGGCGTGTTTATGATGATTTTCCCTGGAAGTATATTGCTTTATTTTTTTTCTGAGACAACTAAAAAACAATTTCTAATAGGCTTAGGTTTAGCTTTTTTTGCGTTTTTGATGTTTATGTTTGCTGGCTATCGGTCTGCTGCATTATTTCCTTCTTTGGTGGGCGTAGCTCTGTGGGTAAAGTCTGGCCGAAAGTTGCCTTTGCCTGTCGTTATAAGTGGAGTTGTTTTAGTCTTGACATTAATAGCGGCTTCAGGTTACCTTCGAAGTATGGGTAAATATTCAGAAATTAATATGAATAAAGTATCCAAAGCTATGGGTGAAGCAAGTATACAAAGCAGTATTTCTGAAATGGGTTCTTCAGTTAAAGCGCTCGCAAATGTTATTAGGTTGGTGCCTAAAATTGATGGGTATCGATATGGCAGTAGTTATTTTTATTCAGTCGTGGATTCTTTTCCAAATATGGGGGGAGATATCAATATTGAAAGATCTCGTAAGTATGCAATGAAACAAAAAGGAAAGGACCCTGATGTGATAAAAAATATGCGCCCAGCTGATTGGTTAACCTATCGAATCGCTCCTTGGCATTTTAAGCACGGTTTTGGTGTTGGTTTTTCTGCAATTGCTGAACCTTTTCTGAATTTTGGTACCGCTGGAGTATTTTGTTTTTTTATTGCATTAGGTTTTGGGCTTTGTCGGTTAGATAGTGTTCCATTATTTTATAGTCCATATTTGTTTATATTTAGTACTAGCATGTTATGGCCCCTTATACGTACCGTCAGAAATGATAGTAGCAATTTCTTTAAACCTTTCATGTTTACTATAATAATATTGTTGGTTTGGTGGACTTTTAGCAAAATAATTTTAAATAAAAAGATTTAAATGGTAACTGTAAAAAATAATAATATAATTTATTTTCTCATTGCTATATCTTACTTTTTGTTGATATATATAATTATAATTAAAAACGCTGTGGATTCCAATATTGTTTGATAGCAGTACGCAATTTTAGAGTAGGCTAAGTATGCTTTAGACTCTGTTATTTAACCTATTTATGTAAAGCACAACAGCTATTTAGCTATGAGTTATACATACTGTATAAAAAAGGCTATGTATAATAAAATTAATTTCATAAATAGTATTGTTTTAATGATTTTTTTGGGGTTGTCTAATGGATATTGTTCGGTTGATGGTTCCGTTAAATTTTGTTCCATAAACCCAATAAATAACAAACAGATATTAGAGGATACAAAATGGGATAATTTGGAATGCAAAGATTCAATATCTGTTGATGTATCAATTGGTGAAATTGAACCTGCGTCAATTATTCTTAGGGCGGATGAAATAATTGATAACATAAGAATTAAGATAGAAGCTCCTCAAAACGAAAATGGTACTAAATTACCTTCTGATATGATAGATACTAGAATAGTAAAAGTTTGGTATCAAAATGAAGGGGCTTGGAAAACCCATGTTAAATTATCAGAAAAACGTGTTTTAACGCCAGAATTACTGTTAAAAAATGATAACCTTGTATTATTAGGTAAGAATACAAGGAATTTAATAAAGTTGAATTCTGATAATAAAACTTATTTTCCTGATGACTTGATTTCTGGGAATCGGATAGTTAAAAACAGTGCGTTTGGGGTACAAGATTCTAATAAAATATTGCCGTTTAAATTAGAGAAAAATAAAAACAAACAATTATGGTTTACACTAAGAGCGCCTGAGGGCTCTCAGCCAGGGCTTTATAAAGCAAAGATAGAACTATTATCAAATAAGATAGTAGTAGCAAGTATGGTTATGAAGGTTAATATTTTACCTTTTAAACTAGATTCTTCCAAAATAAAATATACTTTATATTACCGAGGTCAATTATCATTGTTTGATTCTGATCTTGAGGGATATATTTCATCTGACTTTAAAAGTGAAACCCAGCTGAAACATGAATTTTTAAATATGAAAGAACACGGTATATCTAATATAACTGTTTACCAATTATTGCATAATAAAAAATTTAGTGCCCTTGATGATTTTGCACAAAAGCAACTTAAAAAGTATTTATCAATACTTAAAAGTGTAGGGATGGAAGGAAAAGATTTATATTATTTGGGGCGGTTAATAGGGATACCTAATAATAAATATCTCACTATTTTGCTAAATGATATAGATGTATTGCTCAGTATTAAAAATGAATATGGTTTTGATAATTTATATTTGTATGGGGTTGATGAGGCTAAAAATAAAATACTTTCAAGCCAAAATGAAATTTGGAATATAGTAAAAAATAAGGGTGTGAAGATTATAGCTGCAGGGGGCGATAATCACACAAACTTAACTAAGGGCTTAACGGATATCCTTGTTTATCAAGGTAAGAGACCACATAGAGAAATTGTCTTAGCTCATGAGAAAGGTAATAAAGTTTATAGGTATGCAAATCCACAGGTTGGAGTTGAAAACCCATATGTATATAGGAAAAATTATGGGTATGATTTATGGAAAGATGGTTTTGATGGCGTAATGAATTATGCGTATCAGCATGCTATGGGATTTGCTTGGAATGACTCTGATCATAAAATATATAGGGATCACCTTTTTACTTACCCAACAATAGATGGTGTAATTGACACTATTGCCTGGGAGGGGTTTAGAGAGGCAGTGGACGATATTAAATATTTAACTACGCTTGAAAACATATTATTTAATAGACCTAACGATAAGGTTGCTGAGGAGGCAAGGGAATATCTTTTTATTTTAAAAAACAATCCTATAAAGGATTCCCCTGAAATAATTAGAAAGAAAATTGCAAGCTATATTACTACATTAGTACTCTGCAATTCTAATTGTAAAAAGTTAGGAAATTAAGTGAAATGAATAATAAAATATCACTTTGGTGGGCGTTATTACTTGGAATAGTTATGTTCCTCTTTACTGTCCAGCCATACTCCTTTAGATTTGGTGAGATACCTCTGCAAGTAGTGCTTGTGTGGTTTTTACTTTTTTGGCAGATTTTTATTAATTTTTCAAGCGTTATTCATGCTATAGGGCGATATAATAACATTCAAAAAGTTGTTATTGTTTTTATAGTAATGATTTTTTCTGTGAAGCTTTTTTATGAAGAAGTAACATATACTGTTTTTTTTCAACTTTTTACAGGGATATCTCTTAGTATTTTAGCTATTATTGTATCTGAAAATATCCAAAGACTTAAACTGGTGTTAAATTTTGTTTATTTAGCGTGTTTTTTAAGTGCGATTGTTTGTTTTCTCCAGTTTTTAGGGCTGGCAGATTGGAGCTGGAATTATACAGCTTATTACAGTAGAAGAATGATTTTACCAACTGGACTTGAATATAATCCAGTAGCCCTAACATATAGTTTACTTAGCCCTAGTTTAATTTTACTAATAGGGTATTTTTATCAAAAGGCAAATCGAATTAAAGTTGAGATAATTCCAAGATTTTTTTCTTTTCCAATCTTAGCTTTGTTGTTGTTGAGTATGCTACTTAGCCAATCTAGATCAGGTGTTTTAGCAATTGTTGTTTGTGTTCTCTTGGTTATGGGTGTTTGCCACAAACTTAAAAGAAATTTTTTACCCTTATCAGCGGTTATTTCTATAGCAACTGTATTTATAATATTAATTATATTAAATAATAATATATTTGATGGCATAATAAATAAAACTGAGAAAGTAAAAAATGATATGCGAACGGCTGGAACTTGGGAAGTTTTTTATCCAGTGATTAGTAAATACCCTTTTGGGGTTCCTGAAAATGTTAGGAATATGGATGGCAAAAGTATTATAGGCGGTAATTCAACAAAAGAATATAAAGTCGCTATGAAAAAAACTGATGGCTATGATCCACACAATTTATTAATAACCACAGCTGTGTATTTTGGATTGCCGGCAGCTATTTTATTGTTTATTTTTTATTTGAATATTTTTTATGGCGCATTTAAACAAGTGTTTAGGTGGAAACTGGTCAATAAATCCCATATTTATCACTTGATATTTTTAGCAGCAAACATCGCTATACTAATTCATGGGTGGTTTCATAATGCAAATATATTTTTTGGAGAGATGAGGTTATGGTTTTGGCTTGGATTGCTTGTCAGCTATACATGGGGTTTAAAAATAAAGTTGTCGAATAACTTTTCTAATTAAATATCAATTTTTTTATTGACCTAATTCTGAAGCATATATATGGCAAGTTTAAAAAAAAATATTGGAGCCAGTTTTGTTGGTAATGTAGTTTATGCATTTTCCCAATGGCTATTATTGATTGCCTTAGTAAAAATGGGGGGTGAAAGGGTTCTAGGTGTGTATGCCCTAGCTTTGGCTGTAGTAAGCCCTACTTTTGCATTGAGCAATATGAATTTGAGGGCAATACAAGCTACAGATACAAGAGAATTCGTAAGTTTTGCCAGTTATACCCAATTTAGACAATTGTTTTCTCTAATTGCCATTTTAATCTGTGTATCTGTTGCGGCGGGGATGTATCGTAACAGGCTCGAAATCTGTTTAGCTATTATTTGTTTGGCTTTTTATAAGTTTTTTGAGTCGAAATCAGATTTAGTACATGGGTACTTGCAAAAAAGAGAGAAAATGAATTTGATTGCGCATTCAATAATGACTCGAGGAATTTCTAACGTTTTGGTCATTGCAATGGTGTACTATGTTACCCATAACTTGATTCAAGCATTGGTTGTGGCGATTTTTAAAAGCTGGGCAGTATATTTTTTTGTTGATGCTAGAAATTATCGGCGTCTTGATCTAAAGAGCAATCATGAAAATGAAGAATGTAAGGTTAAATCAGTTTCTCAACTATTTATTATTGCTTGGCCATTAGGCATCGTTGTATTTGCAAATACCTTGAATTTAAATATTCCCCGTTATTTTATTGCTGAGTACTATGGAGAAGCTATGGTGGGTGTTTTTGCATCTATTAGTTACTTTATCGTTGCCGGCTCTACTTTAGTTAATGCTATTGGGCAATCTGCTGTTCCTAGATTGGCAAAATATAGTAATACAGACTTTATGGCTTTTCGCAGTTTATCTAGAAAAATATTTTTATTAATTATTTTGGTGGGTATGATAGGCGTTTGGGTTGCTGAGTTTTTTGGTGATTTTATTTTACATCAAGTATACACCGCAAGCATAGCAAATTACTCTTCGTTATTTGTTCAAGTGATGTGGGCGGGATTGATTATTTATGCTTCGGCCGCAATTGGATGTAGCTTAACGGCAGTTCGTGATTTTAAATTCCAGAGTGTATTAGCCGTGCTGAACATGGCCGTAATGTTAACCAGTTCTTGGTGGCTGATAAATAATTATGGAATGCTTGGTGCTGCAGGTGCAATAGGCATAACTCATTTCGTTAAACTTATCGTTGTTTGGCTTCGTGTGCGTTATCTTACAAATCGTTTATCTACAGTTTCTACATAAACTAAAAGTACTATTTATGAATTTTTTCAGAAGCCTATTTAATTTGTATCAAGCACGGCGGAACCCTGTTGCCTATGCTCGCAGTTTGGGTGTGGTTATTGGTAAAGATGCTCGTTTAATTAATATCAAACCCGGCGCAGGGACTTTTGGTTCTGAACCATATCTAATTAAACTGGGAAACCATGTGACAGTTACAGCTAATGTACAATTTGTCACTCATGACGGAGGTGTTTGGGTGTTCCGTCAGTCCGAGCCTGATATTGATGTGTTTGGTGAGATTGTTATTGGAAATAATGTGTTTATAGGTTATGGCGCTATTATTATGCCTGGGGTGCATGTGGGAGATAATGTGGTCATCGGTGCTGGTGCGATTGTTACCAAAGATATACCTAATAATGTAGTAGTGGTTGGGGTACCAGCAAAAGTTGTTTTTTCTATGGATGAGTATCATAAATCAACTATGGAAAAATGTATTCGGATTAAGCACCTTTCTCCATTTGAAAAGAAACGGGTTCTTTTAAAAAAATATAGCAATAATGGTTAAACCAATTAAAGTATTGCATGTGATTTACGCTTTATCGGGTGGTGGAGCAGAGCGGCAATTGCAATTGTTGCTGAAATACACGCATCCAAATACTATTCATGGCGTTTTGTGTGTAGAATCTAGATATGTTGAACTGGAAAACTTAAATGCTGAAGTTTTTTTACATCAGCGGCAGGGAAAATTCGATTTTGGTCTTTATTTAACTTGCTTTAAAACAATCAAGAGTTTTCAGCCTGATATCGTTCATTTATGGTTACCTGCTGTTATAACTATACCTGCGATGCTGTCCGCAGCATTACAGAATAAGCCTGTTATCTTCTCTTATAGGCGTAGAATGAGTTTTCATCGTTTTTTGTCTACGATTGAGTATATTTTTGCTTTATTTTTTGTTAAAAAAGTTATATCAAATAATGAGGTGTCACAGTCGGTAAAATGTTATCAGCTGTTATATAGGTACAAAAGTGGCGTTACAATACCTAATGGACTGGATTTTTCCGTTATACAGAAAAAAATAAATCATCAAGTGAAAGTTGATAAACCTATAAGTATATTATTTGTGGGCCGACTTGTTCAAGAGAAAAATATCTTAAACTTAGTTAGAGCGTTGGCTCAAATCCCTGAAAATAAACAATGGACATTAGATATTTTTGGGGATGGTAATTTAAAGAAAGAAGCTTTGGATTTAGTTGGCCGGCAAGGGTTAGATAACCTGGTTTTTTTTCATGGTTTCGAAAAATCAATTTATTCAAAACTGGCCCAATGTGATTTGCTTTTAATGCCATCTAACACGGAAGGTATGCCAAATGTGCTAGTGGAAGCAATGGCAGCTAAAATACCTGTGGTAGCATCTAACATTTCTTCAATTGTTAATATTGTCGGCGATACTGGAGCTGTGATTCTTGTTGACCCTGAAAATGTTGAAAGCATTGCATATGGAATTTTGAATTATATGGATAATCAAAGTATTTATATTAAAAACACTTCTATTGGGCTGAATCTTGCTAAAAAGTTTGATGTCGAGATAATGTGTGAAAAATATAATGAAGAATATGAAACCCTGTTAAGGGATAATTAATTTATAAAAAAGTCATGAAGTTATTAATCAATTTTCTACAATCTCATAGTGGCGGTGCTAGGTCGTATTTGAGAAATATATTACCTTTTGTCGGTAACTGGGCTGAGCATGATGAAATGGTTGTCTATGTTTTACTGTATCAGCGGCAAATTGATGCTGATAAGATTGATGTTAATCAATTAAAATTTAAACTAATAATTATTGATAAAGTACCTAAGGTCTTTAAACCACTAGCTGAACAGTATATTGTTCAGAAAACTATTAAGAAGTTCGAAATAGATACATTGTTTACACCTTACCAGATTGCGTTCTCTTTTTCCGGCGTTAAAACAGTGTCTATGCTGAGAAATATGGAGGCATTTTTACATTGGCAATATCCATCAACATTGAGAAATAGAATAAGAAATATTATTTTACAGGCCGTGTCAAAGTTAACCTTACAAAAATCGGATTTAATCATCGCTGTTTCCGATTTTGCCAAAGACTATATGGTTGATGAGTTGAATATTCCAGAAAGTAAGATTGTCAGAATTTATCATGGTCGCGATCAACGCTTTAGCCCGATAAAACACTCGAATGATGATTTGATATTAAAGCAGGTAAACCTTGAGAGTGGGTCGTATATTTTTACCAGTGGTTCTATCCTACCTTACCGGAAATTGGAAACTATTATTAAGGCATTTTCTTTATCTGCTGAAAATCATGATAGTACATTAATTGTTGCAGGTGATAGTAATGATGCAAAATATAAGGCACTTATTGCTGATGAGGTTAAACGTAGTGGGGTGATTGATAGAATTCATTTCTTGGGTTTTATTGATATTGAAAAAATCATAGTACTCTATCGTCATGCCCAATTATTTATTACGGCTACAGAAATAGAGGCTTGCCCAAATATTGCAATTGAAGCTATGGCATCATCTTGTCGTATTATTGCTTCTGATAAGTCACCGTTACCTGAAATGTTTCAAGATGGAGCTACTTATTTTAAAGCTGGAGAGTCACAAGACCTAGCCAATAAAATTAATATTTTTTTTAGCTCTCCTCAGGGAATAATTTCTGATTTTGACATTAATAGATTTTTATGGAAATATTGTGCTGAAAATACCTATAAAGCAATTGTCCGATTTGGTTTTGAGCAAAAAACATCATCACCAACATAATTACTTACTTTTTAACTTATGTTATTTTTATTAGGCTGGATAAATATTATTCAAAGGGAAAATCATGTTCAAAGATAAAATATTATTAATTACTGGGGGCACAGGCTCTTTTGGCAATACCGTATTGGACAAGTTCATTAATAGTGATATAGGCGAAATTCGCATTTTCAGTCGAGATGAAAAAAAACAGCATGATATGCGACTTAAATACAGCAACGATAAAATTAAATTCCATATCGGTGATGTTCGTTCTTTTGATAGCATTAATTCAGCAATGCGGGGGGTTGATTTTGTCTTTAGTGCCGCGGCTCTTAAACAGGTTCCTTCATGTGAGTTTTATCCAGTAGAGGCCGTAAGAACCAATGTTCTGGGTACAGAAAACACCTTAAAAGCTGCGATTAATAATGGTGTTAAAAATGCTATTGTATTAAGTACAGATAAAGCAGTTTATCCTATAAATGCGATGGGAATGAGTAAGGCTTTAATGGAAAAAGTAACTGTTGCTACTTCTCGTAACGTTCCAAAAAATGGACCTGTCATGTGTAATACTCGCTATGGCAATGTAATGGCTTCTCGTGGCTCCGTGATTCCATTGTTTGTTGAGCAAATTAAATCAGGGGAAGCATTGACTATCACTGACCCTGATATGACGCGGTTTATGATGTCTTTACCTGAGGCAGTAGATTTAGTCCTGTTTGCTTTTAAAAATGGTAAGCAAGGAGATACTTTTGTGCAAAAAGCACCTGCAGCAACTATTCTTGTTCTTGCTAAGGCATTACAGAAAATATTCAATTCCAAAAATGAAATCCGTATTTTAGGAACTCGGCATGGTGAGAAGAAGCACGAAGCACTTTTAAGCAGGGAGGAGTATATTAAAGCGGATGATCTGGGTGGTTACTACAGAGTGTCAGCCGATACTAGGGATTTAAATTATGCTAAGTTTTTTGAAGAGGGTGAAGAAAAGCTTTCGATAGAACAAGATTATACCTCGGAAAATACTACTAGGTTAGATGTGGAGGGAATGATCGAAGCATTGATGAAGCTTGAATTTATAAAAAATGAACTAAAAAAAGGATAAGAGTTTCTGATGAAAAAAATTATGACAATTGTAGGGACACGCCCAGAAATAATTAAATTAAGTCGTGTTATAGCAGAGTTAGAAAAATTTACAGATCATGTTCTTGTACATACGGGGCAGAATTATGATTATGAGCTAAATGAGGTTTTTTTTAATGAGATGGAAATTAGAAAGCCAGATCATTTTTTAAATGCGGCGGGTGATACACCTGCTGAAACCATTGGTAATGTAATTGCCAAGTCTGATTTAATTATGGAGCAAGTTAAACCAGATGCAATTTTGGTTTATGGGGATACTAATAGCTGCCTTTCCGTTGTTTCCGCTAAACGTAGAAAAATACCTGTATTTCATATGGAAGCAGGGAATAGGTGTTTTGATCAGCGAGTGCCTGAAGAAATAAACCGTAAAATTGTGGATCATCTAAGCGATATTAATATGACGCTTACGGAGCATGCTAGGCGTTATTTGATGGATGAAGGTATAGGTGCTGAAACCATTATAAAGACAGGATCTTCTATGCGAGAGGTACTTGCGTTTTATAGTGATAAAATTGAAGCGTCTAATGTGCTGGAGAGACTGCAGTTAAAACAGAAAGATTTCTTTATTGTAAGTGCACATCGTGAAGAGAATGTGGATTCTGAAGAAAATTTTAATGACCTTTTGGATTCTTTAAATACGCTGGCTAAGACTTATGGTAAAAGAATTATTGTTTCGACTCATCCACGTACTCGAAAAAAACTTGAGGGACTGGGAGCTAAAGAATTTCATACCTTGATTGAATTTATGAAACCCCTAGGTTTTTTTGACTACATCTATTTGCAGAAAAATGCTTTTTGTGCAATTTCTGATAGCGGTACTATTACTGAAGAATCATCAATTCTAGGTTTTCCTGCCATTACCATTCGTCAAGCACACGAGCGCCCAGAAGGGATGGATGAGGGTACGTTAATTATGGCTGGATTAAAAAGCAGAGATATTTTAAATGCTATCGAAATTGTAACTGATCAAAAGCAGAAGAGTCATATTGTAAAAGATTATGATGTTGATAATGTGTCTCAGAAGGTAGTAAGAATTATCCTTAGTTATACCGATTATATAAAACGGACTATTTGGAAAGAGTATTAATATGAAAAAAGTTGTTGTTTTAGGCTGTGCAGGCATGGCTGGACATATTATGGCTGAACATTTTAATTGTATTGAAGGTTATAGCGTTCTAGGAGTGGCTCGAGGAGAGGGTAAGTATGTTACAGATAAACTGGATGTTTCCGATTTTTCTGCCTTACAAAAATATCTTGAAAAAACTAAGCCTAATTTCGTTATCAACTGTATTGGGGTTTTAGTCGGTCAGTCTTCTAATGATATTTGTACTGCAATTCAAATGAATAGCTATTTGCCTCATTTTCTTTCAAAACTTGGCAGGTCGGAGGGGTTTAAATTAATTCATATCAGTACTGATTGTGTTTTTTCTGGAAAAGACGGGCAATACCAGGAGAGTTCGTTTAAAGATGGGGATGATAACTATGCAAGAACGAAAGCTTTAGGTGAAATTGATAATGGTAGAGATTTGACTATACGGACATCAATCATTGGGCCTGAATTAAAAACAGATGGTACAGGGTTATTAAACTGGTTTTTAAAACAGCATGCTGAAATAAAAGGATATACCGAAGCTTATTGGTCTGGAGTTACAACCTTGGAGCTTGCAAAAGCAACCGGTGAATTAATTAGCCAAAATATTGTAGGCATCTATCAGCTTTGTCCTGCAGAAAAAATATCAAAATATGATCTGTTAATACTTTTTTCTAAGGTATGGGATAGAGGAATCAATGTGGTTCCTTTTGAGGGATATAAGGTGGATAAAAGCCTAACTTGTACTAGAAGTGATTTTGACTATAGTGTGCCAGGTTATGAGGCTATGTTAGAGCAACTGCAAGTTTGGATGAAATCTCACCCTGAGCAATACAAACATTATCAACTATAGATTATGAAATTATTACTTGTTGTTGATGATTATTTGCCTAGAAGCATTAAAGTGGCCGCAAGGATGATGCATGATCTTGCTTTAGAATTGAAATCGCAAGGGCATCAAGTTTCTGTTTGTACGCCTGATGATAGTTTGAATGAAAGTTATACTATTGATGATTTTGAGGGTATTCAGGTTTTACGTTTTAAATCTGGGTCGATTAAAAATGTTTCAAAAGTTAAGCGGGCAATTAATGAGACGCTATTATCATTTAGAGCTTGGAAAAGCTTAAAGGATCACTTTAGAAGAAATAATTTTGATATTATTATTTATTATTCACCTACCATTTTTTTTGGATTTTTAGTTAATAAATTAAAGAAACTTTGGAATGCCAGGTCTTACTTAGTTTTACGAGATATATTTCCACAGTGGGTAGTTGATAATGGCTTAATGAGTAACAAATCTCCAATATACCTCTATTTTAAATTGTTCGAGTTTATTAATTACTCTGCCGCTGATGTAATAGGTGTCCAATCGCCATCAAATAAAATATATTTTCAAACGAATGAAAAATTCAAGCACAAGCTTGATGTTTTATATAACTGGTCTTCAGTTGATAAAGAAAAAGTGAGTCCTGGTTTTTATCGTGAAAAGTTTGGATTGAATGACAAGATCGTTTTTTTTTATGGTGGAAATATTGGTCATGCTCAGGACATGATGAATTTGGTTAGGCTAGCAGAATCCTTAGAAAGTTACCCCGATGTTCATTTTTTATTTGTGGGTAGGGGGGATGAAGTCGAGATGATTGAAAAATATATTATAGAAAAAGGTCTTAATAAAATTAGCTGTTTGCCTTCAGTAAACCAAAACGAATATCAACAGATGTTATCTGAGTTTGATATAGGTCTTTTCAGTCTTCATAAAGATCATAAGACACATAACTTTCCTGGGAAGTTGCTGGGATATATGAAGCACTCAATGCCAATATTAGGGAGTGTAAATAAAAATAATGATTTACAGACCATGATTAACGATGCTTGTGCAGGGTTTGTTTCTGAAAATGGTGATGATGAGTTGTTGGCAAATAATGCTATCCAATTAATAAAGTCTATTAAGTTACGACGAAAAATGGGAGATAATGCCTATAAGCTATTGAACTATAATTTTTCTGTGTCTTCCGCAGTTCATAAACTTATTGAGGGCAAGCTTTCTGCAAAATAGTACATTATGTAGATTAAATGAAAAAACAAAGCATATAGCTTGTAAGTCTTTCTTTTGGGATAAAGACAATAATCAATGAGTTAGTTTATTGTTGTGCAGGGTGTTTAATATATTGCGATATTCTTATACTCACTACCTCCATTATTTTTGATAAGAGCGAAGAGCTTTCTTATCTCACTCAAAGTGTAAGGTAGTAAGTGTGATATTAAATTGTCAAACTAATTTTCCCAGTCCTTAAGAAAATTTCTTTTGTTACGATAAAAAACCGATGGATTGATATTGACTACCTGGCAGAATAGTAGGTAGACCACTTGTTACTCCTAAGTGTTTAATTAATAGTTCAGCATATACGTCGGTAAAATTAGTGGTATGGGCAAGGTATCTTTCCAGATAAAGTTGGTCTGGCAATAGGCCTGGCCAATTACCATAAATGCCACCATTGACCTGTCCTCCAATAACAAACCAAGTTGATGCGTTTCCATGATCGGTTCCTAAGCTCGCATTTTGCTTTGCCGTTCGCCCAAATTCAGAAACTGTTAATATAGTCACATTATTCATGTATTCAGTTCCTAGGTCTTTATATAAAGCTTCAATTCCACTAGAAAAATTCAATAGTTTTGTAGCCTGATCTCCTTGAGCCCCTCCTTGATTTGCATGATGATCCCAGCCATTATTAGATACAGTAGCTACTTCTAGCCCTATATTTGATTTAATCAGTTGAGCAATATTCTTTAGTTGCTGGCCATACAAAGTATTTGGATAAATAGCACCATTGTCTACCGTATAATTAGATGAAGAAAAGCCCTCCAAATTAGCAATACTTTTTAATGCTAAATTTCCATGTTTAAATGATAAAAAACGGGCTGGGTTTTCATTGTTCACTGATTGGTTAAAGATATTTTGTAAAGTATCGTTTTGAGAGCTAATAGCCTGATTACTAAAGATTGATAAATCATTAAGTGTAACAACTGGATTAATGCCTTGTAATGCATGTGCTAGAGAACTGAAGCTTAAAGCACGTAATTCATTGCTACTTTGAGCGCTAGATAAATACCTATTTAGCCAGCCACTCACTAACCTCTGATTAGGAACGCCACTCTCAATATAATCTTGACTGCTGAAGTGAGACCTATTGGCATTTGAGTAGCCTACAGTGGGTAGTACTGCTAAGTCGCCTTGCTGAAAAATATCGTAAAGCCCTGTTAGCGCAGGATGCAACCCAAAAAAACCATCAAGATCTAATGCAGATTTGGGATTACTGCTGGGGGGGGGGATTGCAATATCCGGTCTTAAATTATAATACTCATCTTCACCGTGAGGAATAACAGTGTTTAATCCGTCACATCCTCCACGCTGAAAGATAACAATTAAAGTTTTTCCATTTGATGCGTATGCATTTTTCATATTTGCTAGCATTGAGCCACCAGCTAAACAGCTTCGACCAATAATAGGCATTATAGCCATGCTACGTAAAAAGTTTCTTCTTTTCATAAGGGATATCCTTTATTGTAATTGATAAGCTGGCAATTGCAGCATAAGAGCCATTAGGTTTCGAATTTTTTCCTCTGCATTAGAATCATAAATATCAAATTTTTCAGTGTTATTATTGGTTAAAATGGATAGAGCTTCATTTCGTTCAAGGTCAGAGTAATCATGTGATAGGAGTATTTCAAATAAGTACCCTATTACGCCTTCCGTAGTCTCAACACCTTTATTAATGAGGAATGTATTTGGCTCTAAAAGATGGTTCACCCATTTTGACGGGTTGTTAAAGAGAGTTCCATTAGTGATTTTCCAGCGTTGCATTATTTGATTGGAGTTAATTAAGTCTTTAGCTTTTTCTGGCCACCCGGTAGGTGAAGAATAATAAAACAAAGGCATTCCTAAGTCTGATAAACGAGTACGGGTTTTTGCATAGTTAACCGATACAGGGAGTTGCCTATACAAGCCAGCAATAAATTCAAGGGGAGTTTTAATTTTATTATGAAAATTTAAACTGTTAGAAAATGAGGTGGATTTAAAAATCCCTTCTAGTACCCGAGCTATTTGCTTATCATCATTGGTATAGGCTAAGAAATCTGTGGCACAATGTTTGACGTCATTTGACTCTGGTGTGTCAGAAACAAAAGTGGTTAATAGTTTTGTACAAATAAAACTTGCGGTAGCTTCGTGTTCGGCTAACAAATCAAGTACAATTTCTCCTTCGGAAATACCTAAACCAGAAGGAATGACAGTACCAAGAACTATTTTTTCATTTTTATCATGGCTATTGGGGTTAAAGTAAAAGCTAGCATTTCTAACACTCCAGCCAGTAAAAACACGAGCTACTTCGGCAATATCTTTAGAAGTATAACCATTGTCTACTCCTAGCGTGTGCAATTCCATTAATTCTCGCGCATAGTTTTCATTTGGTTCATCTTTATTGCTATCTTTATTGTCCAAATATATAAGCATTGCAGGGCTAGAGGCGCTAATTTGCAATAAATCCCTGAAATTACCTAAAGCATGCTGTCTAAAAAGATTGTTTTCTTGTTCTTCATTGCTAACTCTTCTAACTTTTCCTAGATCAGTGCTGAAATGACTTTCCCAAAATTGTGTCATTACTTCCAATAGTTGCCGTTTGCTTGATGTTGCGCGCGCAACTTGTGAAAAATGTAATTTTTGAAAAGGATCTGTTTCATTCGCAAGAATTTTGCTTAATTGCTGTTCAAATGCTGAGTCATCAATCAATTCAGGGTGTAACTGCTGAGAAATAAAATTATCAGCCCCAATTTCTCGTAATTCTTTTAGTAATTCGGGTGTTATACCAAAAGTAATGCGGTTTATTAATTGAATCATACTAGCGTTATCAGTCATAACAGATAATAAAAGCTGGATGTTTGTAACATTACCCGCCGAATCAGTTGATTCCAAATTAATTTTAATGTTCTGTCCCCTCGATAAATCTTTAGCCAGTAATGCCCATCTGTGGTTTATTCCAATTTCTAGTTCCTTATGGTCAATAATTTTGCCTTTTAAAGGATCTGTGACTGTAGCTATTAATTTTATATATCCAGTGTTATCAAAAGTCGTTCCCGATAGTAAAAAACCATGTTCATCAACTTGATCGCCATTTTCGTGTGAAGAAATAGTTAATGTAGGTTTTTCTTGATCATTTATTATTGAATATTGATAACTAACTTTTGACTTGTTACCGACATCATCAAAGGCTTCTGCCTCAAGAGTGATCGTCTGGTCTTTTGAAATCATAGTAGGAGTTACAGAGAAATTCCATTCGTTATTTAGAAGTATAGCCTGACCTGTCGATATTCCTTTAATAGGGTCAATAATACGAATGTTGACATTCTTAACATTATTGTTATCACTTATTTTCATTTTTAACTCAAAGCCTTTATCAGCCAGAGTTGCGTTATTGCTAGGGTAGAAGTGATTAAACTTGGGAGGCTCTGTATCTAGTTGATGAGGATCATCAGGTGAGACGATAAAGTTAAACCGACCTTTGCTTGTAATCCACTGGCTATAGTAATTTTGATTGTTTCCAAATATGTTTTTTCCTCTTATAAGGTAGGTTTTGCCGGAGGCTAGCTTTGGTGAGTCAAAATATACTTTGCCATTTTGGTCAGTGGTAGATGTAGCAAGCCATTGTATTTTGTTTAATGAAACTCTTTCATATAAATATAATTGCTGATCCTGGATTAGAGAGCCGTCAGATTTTTTACGCAAAGTGACTTCAACAGCTCCAGCATGGATTTGAAATTGCCCTGTTTTTAGAATGTTCGTAGAGAGAATTGTTATCCCATAAGGGCGAGTAGAAAGGGCGTATTTGCTGCCACTTCCTAAGCCTTTGAGGTCAAAGCTGACTTGGCCATTTGTATTTGTTATTTTATTCTCTACCCATTTTAATGAGTTATCAGGCATTCGTAGGTAGGCTGAAACTTTTATATTGGGTAATGTTTTGTTATCTATAGCATTAAATAACGAAACATCCAGTAACTTATTGCCAATCACAAAAGACAGCGGGCCGGCTTTGCTGATGGGGTCGCTGCTCCAGGTTCGGCCATCGCTGAGGCTTGTTGACTTGAGGCTGTAGAGCTGGCCGGGAAGATTGGGTAGCTGAAAGTCGGCCAGGC
>Ga0256840_1000277_pt1 | contig 51712 bp, 47 predicted proteins | sample 355202metaG_FD_185969 | JGI IMG/M metagenome (GOLD analysis project Ga0256840, IMG submission 185969) | Hydrothermal vent microbial communities from Mid Atlantic Ridge, Atlantic Ocean - 355-202 | ecosystem: Environmental > Aquatic > Marine > Hydrothermal vents | place: Atlantic Ocean: Mid...
TGTGGACTTATAATAACGAACGACCTAATATGGGAATTGGTGGTATTACACCAATTCAGAAATTAAAATTAACACAGAGAAAAATATCTACTACTGATCTCCATTAAAAATGGGGGGATTACCATAAGAGCTCAAGGATAAGTTAATAAACCTAAAATAGACAATGACTATTTTAAAAGTAGAGCTTGAGATGCGTAAAAGCTAACACTATTTTAAACTAGAACATCTATTTTAGGCTTTGCTCAATCATCCACTCAGCTACATCCGTACGTTCAGTGAAGCTGTAAACTTTACTATAAACCTGTTCACCCCTGAAGCTTATCGAAAGAGGCTTTCAGTTCCACAGGCTCTGGGCAACAGCACCTGCGTTGTTCTACCTCCTGCAGCCATACAGTAGTTGACCACGAACGAAAGTTCTATTCGAATATTGGAGTATCACGGGTATATAAACCACCAAACTTCGTGCAAAAAAAACCGCGATATTGATAAACAATATCGCGGTTGAAGATAAGGATATAAAGCCTATATCATAGTTCTAGTCTATTGCTAGATTTTACCTTAGCTAATTACATTGATACTTTAATACCAATCCAACCGGCACGTGGTGCGCCTACGCCTTCAAAGCGTGGGTTGGTCATAGTTGGGAAAATTTCACTTGGATCACCTAATAGGCCAAAGTTTGAGTAGTCTCGATCAAATAGGTTATCCACTTTAGCGAAGAATTTAACATGTGGCGTTACATTATAGTGTGCATGTAAATTAACCACCGTGTAACCCGCTATTTTGCTTAGTTGGTTAGACTCATCGCCTCGGTAATATTGATCCGCATTTAACAATGCATCACCACCAAATGAGAATTTAGGTGTAATAGCATAATCTGCTACTAACTTAAGATTATGTGCCGGAATACCAGGAATTTTATCACCCGATTTCACAAGAATATCACCATTGCCATCAGCATTCGGATGGGCAGGGCTACTTATTTTAAGGGGTGAGCGGAATTCTGCATCCACATAAGAATAGTTCACTGCCCATGACAATGCACCTTGATCTCCTGATACACCTAACTCAATACCTTGACGACGTGTTTTACCAATATTGTCAAAATAACCAAGATTTCCTGTTGTTCCTCCAGTACTGATGAATAAAATATCGTCATGATTGGTAGTGGAGAACAGGCCTGCATTCCATGCAATAGATTGTCCCCAATGACCTCTTAAGCCCCCTTCCCAACTTTTTGCGACCACTTGATCTAATGGTGGATCAGACAAAAAGGCATTAGGTAAAGTACATGGTGCATCCGGATCAGAACAACCTAGTTCTGACGGTGTAGGCGCGCGCGATGACTCACTATAACTCAAGTAAGTCGATGTCATATCATTAAATGCAAAAGTCAGACCTGCGGCAGGATTAAAGCGATTAAACTTATGTGTCGCATTAATTGTTGATGTAGGGTCAATATTGTCTTCTACTTTAATGCGTGTATTGTTATATCGTCCACTCAATGTCAGTGCTAACTGCTCCGTCAATGAAACGGTATCGGTAAAGAACAAGCTGTATGTACGATTTTTTGTACTTACATCCACCTCTTCATCGGCAGCAAAAATACCTGTTGTTGTTGTTGAACGGTCATCATTCAAATCAACCACTTCAACCGTCGCATTATAATCACTTGTGCCCCGATCATAACTTGCACCGGTTATCAGTTGGTTTTCATAACCGGCAATATCGTTTAAGAAAGTTAATTGACCTTGTAAACCACCACTATTTTCTTTGATAGCACCACGGTTATTAATTGCCTCGTTAATCAAGATATTGTTGCCATTTTGATCGAGCAATAAATTTCCATCGTCATCAAGGAAGTTCACGCCATCATCATCAAAATCGGCACCATCACCATTAAAACTATCTGTTTTATTATGACGATAATAGGCATTACCCGCCAATTGCAGATTATCATTAATCCAATGGCTGGCTGTTAAATTAAGCAATTGCATTTTATTTTCAGTGATATCAGGTGAAGTAAAGATTGCCTTACGGTTAATATCAATCAACTCAACTGGTGCAGGTCCATTACCTATCAACTCATTGTCAGATGCCGTTAGGCTTAAATCCAATGTTGATGTCTCACTCCGCCAGCTAGCATTGGCAAATAATTGTTTCACTTCTGATGGCGATGCATCACGCCAGCCATCTTCTTTAAACCAGTTACCGGTTACAAAATAGCCCAAGTTGCCATCATTAGCACCACTTTCAATTTCAACAGCACGGCGATTAAACGAACCCCAATAGCCTTGAATTGAGTGGCCTGGATTAGTAAAACCATTTTTACTTTGAATTGATAATGCACCACCTAAGGTATTTAAACCAAATAGCGGGTTAGAGCCCGGCATAAGATTAATGCTAGCAATCGCTGATTGTGGAATAGTATCCCAATGCACATTATCACCAAACGGTGTATTAAGACGAACACCGTCCATGTAAACCGCTAAACCTTGTGCTAAACCTAGTAAAGGTGAAGCACTAAAACCACGGTACTGCACATCGGGTTGATAAGGGTTATTTTGAGCTGAATTAATATTGACGCTACCTAATGTACGCGTCATAAAATCAGTTAGGTCAAGACCTTGCGCCTTTTCGATATCTTCTGCTGTTGCCGTTTGAACATTGCTGGCAATTTGGTCAGCCGGCAAACCGACACCATGTAATGGTGTTGTGCCGATAACTTCTATATCTGTTAATTCAATACTATCTTCTGCCATAACAGCTGTTGCTGTCATTGCGCTTAGTAACACCAGTGATAAAACTGATCGTTTATGGGGTAAATTCATATTCTGCAACTCTCTCGCTCTCAATTAAATAAAATCTATCGGGAGCGATATTAGCAAAATACATCACGGCTGCACCTAGGAAAAATTCCTTTTTTTAAATATTTATGAATTTATCACTTGATTTGTAATATAACTAAAGTATTTTAATAGTCAGTTCTAATTCACTTCTAGTGATTTTTCTCAAACCATGACAAAGAGTTATGTAAGTTAACAACCTCACCAATAATAAACAATGTTGGGGCAATGGGTTGCTCTCTCTCTGCTAAATCAGCTATTTCAGCAATCGTGCTAACCCATACTTTTTGATGGGTGGTAGTACCTTGCTGAATTAATGCGACTGGCATATGTGCTGACATGCCATGTTTTTGTAGCTGTTTCGTTAAAACAGGCAAGCCAGCCAAACCCATATAGACTACAACCGTTTGCCTCGGTTGCACTAACGCTTGCCAGTTTAAATCTAGCTCACCTTCTTTTAATTGGCCGGTTACAAAAGTGCAACTTTGTGAATAATCTCGGTGTGTTAGAGGGATTCCCGCATAAGTTGAGCAACCTGATGCAGCTGTTATTCCCGGTACAACTTGAAAAGGAATATTTTCAGCTGCTAGGGTTTCAATTTCTTCACCACCACGTCCAAAAATAAACGGGTCGCCACCTTTAAGACGTAAAACACGTTTGCCCTGTTGTGCATGTGTTAATAAAAGCTGATTAATTTCCTCTTGGCGGACGGCATGCCATGCCCGCTGTTTTCCCACATAAACCTGTTCTGCTTCTCGGCGAACTAATGCTAATACTTCTTTACTCACTAAGCGATCATAAAACACAATGTCGGCTTGTTGCATCAAGCGTAACGCTTTAAATGTTAATAGTTCAGGGTCGCCCGGCCCAGCGCCCACTAAGTAGACTTCACCTTTTTGCAGATCGGCTGTTTTTGTTTGCTCAAGCAGTGCTTGTAATGAATCGTCACCTTGTTGATCTCTGCCAGCCAAGACATGATCTGCAACCTTACCTTGTAAGACCGATTCCCAAAAGCGGCGGCGCATTGAGAGTTTTGGTAACTTCTGCTGAACGGCATTTCGATAACGACCTACCAAGTCTGCAAGCTTGCCATAAGCAGGTGGAATTAAGGTTTCTAATCTCGCTCTTAATTGCCTTGCTAGAATAGGTGATTTTCCGCCACTGGATACGGCAACAACTATCGGCGATCGGTCAAGAATCGACGGCAAAATAAAATCACATAATTCAGGGCAATCGGCTACATTAACTAGAATATTATTTTGTTTCGCTTGCTGATAAACCTGCTGATTCACTTTTTCATCATCAGTAGCCGCTATAACCAAGCTGTTTCCTGACAATAAGTCTTTTGAAAACGTGCCATTAATCCAGCTCAGTTCATCTGCATCAATTAATGCTTGTGTCGTTGCTGAAACAGTTGGCGCGACAATAGTGACTTTGGCTTGCGCCTTGCGTAACAGCCCTGCTTTTCGAGCGGCAATATCCCCGCCTCCCACGACGAGACACGGTCGATTTTTTAAATCGACAAATATTGGTAAATATTCCATTTATTCTTCTCTGGAGAGTTTAATCACACGCTGCTAGTGGTAATTCTAATGCTTGCAATACAAAGCCATCATTTAAGTTTTGCACCACAGCTACGACATGTGAGTTTTCTAGTTTCCAATCATCTTTAATCTGAACTAGTGTGGATACATCCGTTTCGCCGCTTTCATCGAGCGCAAAAGGACCCAGCCATTTTCTTACTAAATTTTGATGGTTAAATGTGACGCCCGCGTTATCACCGCCACTTACTTTGCTACTGATATCACTTTCTGTTATCGCAAGGTACAATTTGGAATATGCGCGATTCTCCATTCCCTTGACACCTATATGACTGTCAATCACAAGCTCATTACCTTGTTGAGAAACAATCAATTCAATTCCAGCTTCTGGTTCAAATTTATTAACAGCTTGAACTACTTTTTTCACATGCTTTTTCCATAGGTGAATCACTTCACCACTGACAAAGAACTCTGGTGTGTATACCGTTTGAGCTAAATTAATTTGTGCTTGCTGACGCTGTCTTGCTGAAAAAACTGGGCTGGCAAATCGATCTACCCAGCCTTTTTTATCATTCAAATAATCAATATGAAAACCTAATATGATAAGATTTTCTCCTGTTATTCCTTGATTAGGCAAATCATGCACCCAGCGATCGGCTGCCGGGCACAAGCCGCAACCTTCAGAAGTAAATAACTCCAAGACGGCTATCTGTTTGTCACCACTACCCGCCTTCCATGTCTGAGCAGATACTAATATCGGCAATAGCAGTAAAATCCATATTGTATTTTTAAATATACCTTTCATGATATTTACCTTGTTTATCATTGTGTTCAATATATTGAGAGTATATAGGCAAACCTTTAGTTCCGCTGTTGTACATTAATGCATACCGCTAATTCTCTCAGCACGGCTGTTGCATAACAACCCGCAGGTAGAAAAAACACTATATCTAATTGTTCATTATCTAAGAACTGCCAACTAAAGTCACTTGGAAATACACGTAATGCGCGTCTGTCCTGATTTAAACCCGTTTTTTCAAGACCTATTTTCCACGTGTCCCAGTCTGATAATATCTGCTTTTCGAGTAGTAAACTGTCGTCTTTAACGTGTAGGTTTCCTCGTCCCCACATTGGACCTGTTGGATGAATATCCATTGTTGTCAATCGTGTTGCCAATACATCATCAAGTTTGTCTACGCCAAATAAGCTGGCTTTAGTGCCTGCCAATAACATCATGTCACCCATTAAGGCTTGATTCCAATTTTCTTGTTTAATTCGCTCAGCCAATACAAGATTGAATAACCACGAACGGGCTGCTGAGAGGTATAAACTTTTTTGAGTGCGTTTTCGAGGCGCTTTACCGGTAGAAAACCAATAGTCCACCCGCTCTAAATTGCCCATTTGATGACCAAAACGCTGTTCACCAAAATAATTGGGTACGCCTAACTTTTGTACTTGTTTAAGATTGTTTTCCCAGTCGTCTTTTTCACCTTGAACATTCGTCATTCGTAGTTTGAACTTGTTCCCTGCTAACACGCCGCGCTTCAATTTTTTGCCGTGACGTGTTTGTTCAATGATCTGAATATCATCCGTTTCAAATTCAGCCCAATTCGGCTCATCAAAACCTTCTAAATTAATACTGAACCATTGGCTAGTTATAGCATGGCGGTCTTTTAACCCTGCATAACCTACGGCAACTGATTTAACACCTGCAAATTTAGCGAGTTCATTTGCCAGCCAGTCTGTATTAATGCCCCGTTTCTGGATCTTTAGCCAAACATGTCCGCCAGAACCATCAGGTTCAAATGGTAAAACTTCTTCAACTTGAAAATAGTCTGGTTTCTTGCGAATTTCTGCAAAACATTGCGTTGCTGATTCATTAACGCGTGCTAATGATGAAAACTCAAACCGAGCCAAGATTTATGCTTTTACCAATAAAACAACAGCGTGTGCGACAATGCCTTCTTTGCGCCCAGCAAAACCTAGTTTTTCGGTCGTGGTCGCTTTTACATTCACAGCATCCACTGCAATTGCTAAGTCTTGAGCTAAAATACTACGCATGCTCGGCATAAAAGGCGTCAGTCTTGGTTGTTGAGCAATAATTGTACTATCCACATTGTTGACCTTCCAGCCTAGTCTATTAAGATCCTTCATTACTTTTCGCAATAAAAAACGGCTATCAATATTTTCAAACTCAGCATCCGTATCAGGAAAATGATGACCAATATCCCATAAACCTGCAGCGCCTAATAATGCATCACAAATGGCGTGAATTAAGACATCTCCATCCGAATGTGCTTCTAAACCATGTGTATAGGGAATAACAACACCGCCCAGTGTAATCGAATCACCTTCGGTAAACTTATGCACATCATAGCCGTGACCAATTCTCATATTTGTTCTCGCTGTTGCTGTAAAAATAATTTAGCCAATGCTAAATCTTGTGGCACGGTAATTTTAATATTATCTGAATGCCCTTCCACCATCATTGCTTTTAATCCGGTCAATTCAATTGCACTGGCTTCATCTGTCACTGTTAATTTTTGTTGTTTGGCCAACTGTAAAGCATCTTTAAGTGTTTTGAGTCTAAACATTTGTGGCGTCGATGCCCGCCATAAGCCCTGTCGTTCCACTGTTTCTGTAATCTCTTGCTCGATATTAGCGCGCTTAACCGTATCTGTTACGGGGATCCCTAAAATACCACCGACAGGATGATTGGAAAGCTGCTCTAGCATATGGTCAATATCCTGATGTCGCAAGCATGGTCGCGCAGCATCATGCACTAATACCCATGGATCATCATTGGAGATTTTTGCCAACGCTTCTAATGCATTAGAAACAGAGTCCGCACGTTGCGCTCCGCCAACAACAATATGAATAGTAGTGTCACTTTTCACTGAGACTTGAGACCACCAAGGATCATTTTCTGCAAGTGCAACAATGATCCCTTTTACACGACTATGTGAAGCTAAGCGTTGCAAAGTATGTTCAACAACGGTTCGTCCCTCAAGCTCAAGATATTGCTTGGGGCGATCAGCTTGCATGCGAGAACCTATACCAGCGGCAGGTACAATCGCCCATACGGCAGGATTATTCATTCGCTGTTTCTTCTTCTATAATTTGAAAGAATGTTTCACCTTCTTTTATCATGCCCAACTCACTTCGTGCGCGCTCTTCAACCGCATCAAGGCCACTTTTTAAATCTTTGACTTCAGCTGTTAATACTTGATTGCGTTCTTTTAGTTTTTCATTGTCTTGACGCTGAATTTCAACATCTTGTTTCAAGTGCAAAACAGCTGGCAAACCATCATGACTAAACCATAGTCGGTATTGTAGCAATAGCAATAATACCGTAAGTAAAATCATTGTCGCTTTCATAATATCAGCTTAAGCGAAGGCTTTGATTCCAGGGTACACTGCAGCATCGCCTAATTCTGCTTCGATACGAATTAATTGGTTATATTTTGAAATACGATCAGAACGAGATAGCGAGCCCGTTTTAATTTGTCCAACACCTGTTGCAACAGCAAGATCAGCAATAAATGTATCTTCTGTTTCACCACTTCGATGTGAAACAACTGCCGTATAACCCGCTTTCTTGGCCATATCAATTGCCGCTAACGTTTCTGTTAGCGTACCAATTTGATTGACTTTAATTAAAATTGAGTTCGCTACACCTTTAGCTATGCCCTGTTCTAAAATAGTTGTATTAGTAACAAATAAATCATCACCCACTAATTGAACACGATCGCCTATACGTTGTGTTAATAATTCCCAACCATCCCAATCGTTTTCATCCATTCCATCTTCAATGCTGATAATCGGATATTTATCGACCCATGAAGCAAATAAATCAACCATTTCAGCAGATGATAATGTCCGGTTTTCAGAAGCCAATACATAGTGACCATCTTTATAAAATTCAGAGCTAGCGGTGTCCATTGCTAGCATAATATCTTTGCCTGCTTCATAACCCGCATTTGCAATCGCTTCAAGAATCACTTCAATTGCCGCTTCATTTGAAGCTAAGTCAGGTGCAAAACCACCTTCATCGCCTACGGCAGTACTTAAGCCTCGCTCGCTTAATACTTTCTTCAAAGCATGAAACACTTCTGCGCCATAACGTATGACCTCAGTAATGCTAGAAGCCCCAACAGGAACAATCATAAATTCTTGAAAATCGACACTATTATCAGCATGAGAGCCGCCGTTAATAATATTCATCATCGGCACAGGCATTACACTAGCGCTATCACCACCTAGGTAACGATATAATGGCAATCCAGCTTCATTAGCTGCTGCGCGTGCTACCGCCATAGACACGGCTAGTAAAGCATTTGCGCCAAGACGCGCCTTGTTATCTGTTCCATCAACCGCAATTAATTTCTGATCAATAACTTGTTGCTGCGTTACGTCCATGCCAATAACAGCTTCGCTTAATTCGCCGTTAACAGCCGCAACGGCTTTTAAAACACCTTTACCTAAGTAACGAGACTGATCGCCATCGCGTAATTCAACGGCTTCACGCTGCCCTGTCGATGCGCCTGAAGGTACGGCTGCCCGCCCCATCACACCACTTTCTAAAATCACATCGGCTTCGACCGTTGGGTTACCACGTGAATCAAGAATCTCTCGACCTAGAACTTTACTAATTTTGCTCAATCTTTTCTCCAAAACAAAGTTATCATTCCATTTACAATTTTCAAAACCGTCATTCCGACAGGCTTATAGACGGAATCTGATTATTAGCAATACTCCGGCTTAAAACATACCGGAGTGACAAAGTTTTTTATGTAAATTGAAACGAGAATATATACCCGTGACCATTCAATCTGTAGATTTCAGAGTTTAGCACAAGCGTCAGAGTAAGGCGCAATGTGAAGGCAATGACCCGTCCTTGTCAAACATTGTAACGCGGCACTGGCGCTTGTGCTAATCTCCCACAGGGCAAGAGAATAAGCCACACTCTTCGTCGTTATAAAGTCTTAAATTAGAATGACTAATTCTGCGACTTTATGCCTAGAACAGTATGGCTTCTTCTCATGCTGAATTCTGCAGATTGAATGGTCACGGGTATATAGCTAATTTTTATTCGGTTAGGTAAAACGTAATTGTTGTTACCACCCGCACATCTTTTTCAATTTTATTGGTATCACCATATTCTTCACCCGCATCACGCACATAAAAACTACCTTGGCGTGCACTGCGTATACCGCCGACTTTTACACCTGCATTGCTGGCAAACTCATTGGCAGCTAGACGCGCATTTTTAGTTGCTTCGCGCAACATATCTGGCTTAATCTCGTTTAATTTGGTGAATCGATAGCTCGGTGGATTATTTTCAATATTGATACCTTGTGCAAGCAATGTGCTCATATTTGTGCGAGCTTGTTTTATTTTATCCACTTGGTTTGTGCTTACACTAATCACACCGTTAAGCGTATGCTCTTCATCCACTACTCGTTGCTGATTATCACGATATTGATAAACGTTATAATCCAAAACACCGACATCAACTTCTGAATCATCAAAGCCATTTTCTTTTAATAATTCAACAATAATTTTTTGTTGTTGTTCCGCTTGTTTATAAAGCTTCGGTAACTGTTCTCGACTAGTACCTGATAAAGAAAACGTCAGCATCCAATCAACGTGATCTGCCATTACGCGTCGCTCTGCTAGGCCTTTTGCCTCAGCGGTATTAATCGCAACTTTAGCGTTATAGAGTGTTTGGCCAACAAAATAACCTGCTATTGCCAAACCAGCTGCAACAAATAAACCTAAGAAAAAAAGTCCGCTTTGGTTTTGTTTATTCATGTTAATTATCCGTTTTGAATTAATGAGTCTTCAATAAAATCTTGCTTCTTCACAGTTCTATCAATTGCGACTAATGTTTCAAGCAATTCTTCCATGCGATGTAACGGCCATGAATTAGCGCCATCACTTAATGCTTTGTCGGGTTCTGGATGCGTTTCCATAAAGACACCTGCCACACCCACAGCGACCGCTGCACGTGCTAACACCGGAACAAACTCACGTTGACCACCTGATGAACCGCCCATTCCGCCTGGTTGTTGTACAGAATGTGTTGCATCAAATACAACGGGGCAATCCATAGCGCGCATTTGAGGCAAGCCACGCATATCAGATATTAAGGTGTTATAACCAAATGATGTGCCGCGATCACACAACATAATTTGATTATTGCCGGTTGATTTTGCTTTTTCAGCAACATGCTCCATATCCCAAGGTGCTAAGAACTGACCTTTTTTGATATTCACCGGTAAACCTTGGCTACATACATTGACGATAAAACTGGTTTGACGACATAAAAATGCTGGTGTCTGTAATACATCGACCACACTTGCCACTTCTTCAAGCGGTGAATATTCATGTACATCGGTGATAACGGGAACACCATATTCTTTTTTTACGGCTTCTAAAATCGCTAAGCCTTTTTCAATACCCGGGCCACGGTAACTGTTGACCGATGTTCTATTTGCTTTATCAAATGAAGATTTATAGATGAAATGAATGCCTAAACGATCAGTGACTTCTTTTAGTTTACCTGCGACATCCATAGTCATTTGTTCGCTTTCAACAACGCAAGTGCCTGCAATTAAAAATAATGGCTGTTTTCCACCGACTTCTTTACCACATAGGTCCATTATTTTTCTCCCCGCTGTTGTTTTGCCGCATTAATAAACCCTTCAAATAAGGGATGCCCATGTCGCGGCGTTGACTTGAATTCTGGATGAGATTGCAATGCCACAAACCATGGGTGTTCAGGTATCTCAATCATTTCGACTAAGTTTTGATCTTCTGATAGTCCTGAGAAGCGCAGACCTGCATCTTCTAAAGTTTGTTTGTAGTTATTATTAAACTCATAGCGATGACGGTGGCGCTCAACAACTTCTGATGCACCATAAATCTTCTCGGCCAAACTACCTGACTCTAATTTACAAACATAAGCACCCAATCGCATGGTGCCGCCTAAATCAGAATCATGATCACGCTGTTCTACGCTACCATCTTCTTTTTGCCATTCAGTAATTAAACCGATAACAGGATGCGGTGTTTCAAGATCAAACTCGGTACTAAAGGCGTTTTCTAAACCAGCTTTATTACGAGCATATTCAATCACGGCCACTTGCATACCCAAACAAATACCTAAATAAGGTATTTTATTTTCACGTGCAAACTGGGCTGTTTGGATCATGCCTTCAACACCGCGTTTACCAAAACCACCCGGAATTAAAATCGCATCCATGCCCGCAATGATCGCGGGGCCTTGTTTCTCGATATCTTCAGAATCAATATAGTGAACATTGACTTTAGTTTGCGTTTGAATGCCAGCGTGAATTAAGGATTCTGATAATGACTTATAAGCCTCTGTCAGATCCATATATTTACCCACCATGGCGACATTCACTTCACCCAATGGATTGTTCAAATTATCGGCCACATGTTGCCATTCAGATAAATCTGCGGGTTTCACATTTAAGCCTAATTGTTGCACAACAATTTCATCTAAGCCTTGTTTGTGTAAATCCATCGGGATTTTATAAATGCTATCAACATCCACAGCAGAAATAACGGATTTTTCAGGAACATTGGTAAATAAAGAAATTTTGCGGCGCTCAGAATCAGGCAACGGGCGATCCATTCGACATAATAAAATATCAGGCTGAATACCAATCGTGCGAAGCTCTTTCACTGAATGCTGTGTCGGTTTTGTTTTAATTTCACCGGCAGATGGAATATATGGAACCAGTGTTAAATGAATAAAACAGGCTTGTTCACGGCCTAACAGCGTGCCCATTTGACGTATAGTTTCAAGAAAAGGTAATGATTCAATATCACCTACCGTGCCGCCAATTTCAATTAAAGCAACATCAGCATCACCTGCGCCTTCATAAATACAGCGTTTAATTTCATCTGTAATATGCGGAATAACTTGAACGGTATTGCCTAAATATTCGCCGCGGCGCTCTTTACGAATAACATTCTCATAAATTTGCCCCGTTGTGTGATTATTCTGCTTTGTCATTTTGCTATCAATAAAGCGTTCATAATGACCGAGATCTAAGTCTGTTTCCGCACCATCGTCAGTTACAAACACTTCACCGTGTTGTAAAGGGCTCATCGTGCCGGGATCAACGTTAATATAAGGGTCAAGTTTCACTAAGGTCACTTTCAAGCCGCGTGCCTCAAGAATAGCCGCTAATGAAGCCGCAGCAATCCCCTTACCCAAAGAAGAAACAACGCCACCAGTGACAAAGATAAATTTAGTCATATTTCGGAGAATTCAAATGTATGGTGCATCCGGAATGGTTGCACTCTAGTCGGCTAGACATTTTAACGGAAATGCCATTTTCACTCAATGAAAATCTATTTTAAATAAACGCCAAATAACATGATACTCGCTCAATTGATTAATGAAAACTAACTTGATTCTCTCTATATCCGCTTAATAGCAGTTTTGTATGCCTTGTTTCTCTCACGCTTGCCGACAACTACGACTGATATTATTAATTTTTCGTCAATAACTTGATAAACGAGCCGATAACCTATGCCACGTAATTTAATTTTGTAGCAGTCTTTCATCCCGTTTAATCTTGCGCTTTTAATTCGGGGATTTTCAAGCCGTTCAAGTAGCTTTTTTTTAAACTGTTTCTTTAACGGTTGATCAAGTGCATCCCATTCCTTTTTTGCTGATTTGAGAAAAGCCAATTTATAGATCATCAATGGAGACTTCAATTAATGGCTCGTTTGCTCTTTGCCTAACAATTTCAGCAAGCTCAACATCTTCGAGTTTATCCATTAAACGTTCATATGCCTCAGCAGGAACGGCATAAAAAACAGGTTCATTTCGATTAAGTATCGCGACGGGAAACCCTTCTCCTTGAGCGACTACCGACATGGGGTTTTTCTTTAGTTCGGAGATGCCCGCGCTTATATCCGCATAAATTTGATGTGTACTCATACCACCCTCATGAGCTATTAAGAGTGTCAATTATAGGTCTTTTAAAGTATGCGTCAAGCCAAAAGGTGCTTTTAAAAACTTTTTAACAGCTCTGTTATAGGGGTATAACCCTGTTTACCAACAGCTATGCTAGCATCCTTTGCAATAGCAAAGCCGACAACAGCTACCAGATTATCATCACTAAAAATCAATGGAATGCGATCACGTTGCCATGGCGGGACTTGCCACTCTTGAAATAAGTGTTTTAGGGTTTTGTGATGTACTTGATTGTCTAACTGAATCTGTTCTCCACCTTGCCGAAAACGAATGGTGAGTCCTGCAGTGATAAGTTCTTCTTTTAAACCTTGCCCCTCCGTCTGTTGCCAGCTTAATGTGAGGTGATCATTAATTTTCAAGTCATCAGTATTTGTACATTTTATAATTTGATGAACATCGTGTTCAGCTAAAGGCGACATAAAATAAAGCTTTTCTTGAAAACGTCTAATCTCGACATCGGCATAAGACAGCATTGGTACGCTATCTTGTTTTGCTAAACAGACTTCATCAATAATGCCTTGTAATACTGCTGATGAAGGTAAACTTAGTTCTTTTAACTCAATAAAATGGCGAATTAGATTGCGGGCTCGGGCAGGCGATAAAGCTAATAGCTTGGGAATAGATAAATAATCTGATAAATCATCCTCAAGTACAACTTTTAAATCGTGTTGGGCAAGTTCAGTTAATAACTCGTTAGCTTCAGCACAATTTTCAGCGCTTCGACTGATCGTTTTAGCCGCACTTGGCCAACGTTTTTCAATTTCTGGCAGTACATTATGACGAATATAATTACGATTCCATCGCGTTTCAATATTACTGGGATCTTCAATCCATTCTAATTTGTGTTGTTCGGCGTAAGCGAGAATATCGCTCTGTTTTACACTAATAAGTGGTCGAAGAACGGTGGCTTCACCCAGCTGAAACTGACTGGCCATTGAGGCTAAACCTTTAGGCCCTGCACCGCGAAATAATTGCAATAACAGGGTTTCCGCTTGATCTTGTTGGTGTTGCGCCGTTAATAATAAATCGTTTTCGCTTAGATGTTGCTCAAAAGCATTATATCTTGCTGCTCTAGCTGCGGCTTCTAAGCCTAGTTTATCAATGTCGGCTACATTCACTTTAGCAATGGTTAATTCAACAGCCAGCTCAGCAGACACCAAGGCACAATGTTGCGCCCACTTTACTGATTCTGGGTTAAGGCCATGGTCGATATGAATGGCCTGAATAGGCCTTAATTTAGCTTGTTCGGATGTCGCTAATAGATGTAGTAACACATGAGAATCAATGCCACCGCTATAGGCAACCCAGATCTGTTTTTTGGTTTGAGAGACAAGCTTTTCAATTGAAGCATTAAACAGCGTATTTTTCACACAAACTTATTCTTCAAAAACACCGTAATTAAAGAGTTTTTGCTGACGTTGTTCAAGCAATGTTTCAATCGGCAATGCTGCTAACTGTGTTAGTTTTTCATCAATGGCATTGGCTACGCGTGTTGCCATTTCATCAATATCACGATGTGCGCCGCCTAAAGGTTCGTCAATCACTTGGTCAACCAATTCTAGCTCTGTTAATCGGGTTGATGTTACCCCTAATGTTTCTGCTGCATCAGGTGCTTTGTCTGCACTTTTCCACAGAATAGAGGCACAACCTTCTGGGGAAATAACGGAGTAAATACTGTATTGCAACATCATTACGTGATCTGCCACGCCAACTGCTAATGCACCACCAGAACCACCTTCACCAATTACTGTGCTGATAATTGGCGTTTTTAGTTGTGCCATTTCAAATAAATTGCGAGCAATGGCTTCACTTTGGCCGCGCTCCTCGGCACCAATACCTGGGTAAGCGCCTGGCGTATCAATGAACGTAATCACCGGCAAACCAAAACGTTCGGCCATTTTCATAATTCGTAATGCTTTACGATAGCCTTCAGGACGTGGCATACCAAAGTTTCGCGCTACTTTTTCTTTTGTATCACGACCTTTTTGATGTCCAATCACCATCACACTACGACCATTTAATCGGCCAATACCCGTTATTAAGGCGGCATCATCGGCATAAGTACGATCGCCATGTAGCTCTTCAAAATCTGTAATGATGCGATGAATATAATCCAAGGTATACGGGCGTTGCGGGTGACGCGCCATTTGGGTCGTTTGCCATGGTGTTAGCGATGAAAATATAGAGCGTGTTAGCTCTTTACTTTTCTCTTGTAACTTCTGAATTTCTTCAGTGATATTGAGCTCTGTTTCGCCACTCATATGGCGTAATTCATCAATCTTTGCTTCTAATTCCGCAATCGGCTGTTCATAATCTAGAAAGTTTAATTGCATTGCTAACCCTTGGATTCAATTATAAAAGAGATTATACACCCATAGTCAAATGACTTGGTAAATCTCTTAAATATTCTCTTTCCAGTTGTTGTTTATCCTAATATCAATTCTGTTGACTCCGAATCATCCTTCTGAACATGATCGGTTCCCATCCGTATGGCTAGGCTTAAATCATTTTTAGAGTCCGCGTTATGAACAGCCTCTTCTAAAGATATTCGCCCTTCTCGGTGCAACACTAGTAACGCCTCATCAAATGTTATCATGCCACTTTCAGTGCTATCTTTCATTGCATCCTTAATATCACCAATATTACCTTTCATAATAAGCTCGGAAATATAAGGCGTGTTAATTAGCACTTCAACTGCAGGTACTTGCTTATTTTCAATATCCACTAGCAATCTTTGAGACACAATTGATTTTAGGTTCATCGATAAATCCATTAATATTTGTCGATGTGCCGCTTCTGGGAAGAAATTTAAGATCCTATCTATCGCTTGGTTTGCATTATTCGCGTGCAAGGTTGCTAGGCATAAATGACCTGTTTCGGCATAATTAATCGCATGCTTCATTGTCTCCATATCTCTAATTTCGCCAATCATAATAACGTCAGGCGCTTCACGCAGCGCATTGATTAACGCATTATGGTAAGACAAGGTATCAATACCGACTTCACGCTGCTGAACAACAGACTGATCGTGGTGATGCACAAATTCTAAGGGATCTTCTATCGTTAAAATATGTGAGGTAGAATTACGGTTTCGATGGCCGATCATTGCGGCTAGCGATGTTGATTTACCCGATCCTGTTGACCCCACAACTAAGATTAAACCACGTTTTTCCATGATTAAATCGCCTAAAATGGGTGGTAAGGTCATTTCTTCAAAGAGTGGTATATGCATCTGAATATAGCGAACAACAATTGAGACCTCGCCTCTTTGACGAAAGATATTCACTCGAAAGCGCCCAACATCAAACAGAGAAATAGCGAAGTTCATCTCCATTGTCTGCTCAAACTCATCTATCTGCGATTGATTCATGGTAGAAAAGGCAATTTCTTCAACAACACCAGGTGGCAATACTTTGTCTCCAAGAGCAACAATTTGCCCGTCAATTTTAAGATGAGCTCGTGCCGCTGTACAGAAAAATAAATCCGATGCGCCTTTATCGGCCATGATTCTTAAATAGGGTGTTATATCCAAACTTCTATCCTCAATTATATTTAGACGTCCATGCCTATTTCGCACATTCTATCCCGCCGTTCCATACTTCATTTTAACGGCATTTACTAATGGTAACTTTAATAAATCTACCATTAAATTATCTGTCGGTGATATTTTCCAATCATCACCTAAACGAATTAAAGTTCGTGCTTCATTATTGATGTATTCTAGTTCAATTGTCGTCAGGCCATCTCGGCAAGGCGTTAAAACTGTTTGTATCGGTGCAACAACATCAGCTATTTCCGCTTTATTATCTAAGGTAATCATCAATGCTTTACCACACATCTCTCGTGCACGCGTTATATCATAGACCGTTTCAGCTGTTGCTGCTAATCCACCCGTAAAATTATCTTGACCAATTTTACCTTGAATAACCACTAGCTTGTCTGGCTGCAACTGATCTTGATATTGTTCATACACTTCAGCAAAAACGCGTACTTCTAGCCGTGCTGTTTGATCATCAAGTGTAATAAAAGCCATTCTACCGCCATTTCGTCCTTTCATGGTACGAATGGCAACAATTAATCCTGCTGTAATAACTGGTTTTTCATTTCGTTTATAGCCTTTCGATTCTGGTGCATCTAATTCGCTAATTTTTTTGGGGATAAACAATGATAATTCATCGATATACCGATCAATAGGATGGCCGCTCAAATACAAGCCCAGCGTTTCTTTTTCTGCCGATAATAATTGTTCTTCAGTCCACGGTTCAATGTCAATCAGTGGCTCATCCACTTCATCTGCGTGATCAACTGAAGTCAGGCCAAACATATCATTTTGACCACTATCACTGTTGTCGCGATGCTGTTCTGCTATTTGCAATGCTTTTGATAGACTCGCTTCTAAGCTTGCTCGATGCCCACCTAATGAGTCCATAGCACCTGCTTTAACAAGAGAATCCATCACCCGGCGATTGATTTTTTTCATATCAACACGCTGACAAAAATCATATAAATTAGTAAAAGCTTTACTTTGCTCTCGTTCAGCAACAATGCCTGCCAATGCTGCTTCACCAACACCTTTAATTGCTCCTAAACCATAGCGAATCGATTTTTCATCTGCAGCGGTAAACTGAATTTTGCTACTATTAACATCTGGGGGAAGCACAGCTAAACCAAGATCGCGACAATCATCAATTAAACCTACAATTTTGTCAGTATTATCCATATCAGCAGACAATACGGCGGCCATAAATGCGGCTGGATAATGTGCTTTTAACCACGCAGTTTGATACGCAACTAAAGCATAAGCGGCTGAATGTGACTTATTAAAACCATACTCAGCAAATTTTTCCATTAAATCGAAGATTGGACCAGCTACCTTTTCATCAATTTGTCGGTTTAAAGCACCTTCTAAAAACAACTCTCGTTGCTTAGCCATTTCTTCTGCTTTTTTCTTACCCATGGCGCGGCGTAACATATCGGCGCCACCTAAGCTATATCCCGCCAGAACCTGGGCAATTTGCATTACTTGTTCTTGATAAACTATTACACCATACGTCGGTTTTAATACTGGCTCTAAATCGGGATGTGGATAATCTACTTTGGCACGGCCGTGTTTACGATTCACAAAATCATCGACCATGCCTGATTGCAATGGCCCGGGACGGAACAAAGCCACTAAAGCAACAATATCTTCAAAGGTATCAGGCTGTAGGCGTTTAATTAGATCTTTCATTCCGCGTGACTCAAGTTGGAATACCGCTGTCGTTTCCGCCCGTTTTAATAAGTCATACGTTGGCTTGTCATCTAATGGTAGATTATCAATATTGATTTTAGCCGCTTCTTCTGGTGGCAGCATAGCTTTAACATTTTTCACAGCCCAATCGATAACCGTTAGCGTTTTCAGACCTAAAAAGTCAAATTTAACTAGCCCAACATTCTCCACATCATCTTTATCATATTGTGAGACTAAACTGGCACCGTTTTGCTCACAATAAATAGGGGTATATTCTGTTAATGCTTTAGGTGCTATTACAACGCCGCCAGCATGTTTACCTACATTTCGCGTTAAACCTTCTAATTGCAAAGCCAGATCTATCAGCGTTTTAACATCCTCTTCTTTGTCATAGCGCTCTTGTAATAAAGGCTCATCTTTTAAGGCTTTTGTTAAGGTCATTTTTATTTCAAAGGGCACTAATTTAGCTAAGCCATCAACTAGACCATAAGGATAACCCAGCACCCGACCGACATCTCGCAATACCGCCTTTGCAGCCATTGTGCCGTAAGTGATAATTTGAGAAACATGGTCACGACCATAATGTTGCGATACATATTCGATTACCCGATCACGCCCTTCCATGCAAAAGTCGATATCAAAATCTGGCAATGAGACCCGTTCAGGGTTTAAGAATCGTTCAAATAACAAATCATATTGCAAGGGATCGATGTCGGTAATTTTTAAGGCATACGCCACCAATGAACCCGCACCAGAACCACGACCAGGCCCTACGGGCACTTCATTATTTTTTGACCATTTTATAAAGTCGGCAACGATCAAGAAATAGCCCGGAAAGCCCATTTCATTGATAACATCTAGTTCGATTTGTAAGCGTTCTTGGTATTTTTTTCGGTTCTGCTCAAGCACCTCGGGCTCAGGAAACAAGATAGGTAATCGCTCTTCTAAACCTTCATAGGACTCTTGGCTAAAGAATTCACCAATCGTCATGCCTTCAGGCACCGGGAAGTCAGGCAAATAATGCTCACCCAGTGTTAATTCAGCATTACAGCGCTTAGCTATTTCAAGGGTATTTTCAATCGCTTCTGGAATATCACTGAATAATTCCATCATTTCTTGTGGAGAGCGTAGATATTGCTGTTCTGAATAATTTCGAGGACGACGAGGGTCATCTAATAATCGTCCATCACTTATACACACTTTTGCTTCATGTGCTTCAAAATGATCTTTTTCAATAAAACGCACATCATTAGTAGCAACAACAGGTAAATGATGACTTTCTGCCAAATCTAGTGCCGCCTGAATATAGCGTTCTTCATCCTCACGACCTGTACGAATCAACTCAAGATAAAACCGATCTGGAAATAGCTTTGTCCAATATTGAACAATAGCTTCCATTTCTTCTTTTTGATTATTTAACAGCACTTTACCTAACAAGCCCTCTCGCCCTCCAGCAAGACAAATTAACCCATCTGTTTGGCCTTCTAACCACTCCAAATCAAGCATGGGCACACCTAAATGCTGTCCTTCAATATAAGCTTGCGATAGTAATCGAGATAAATTTAAATAGCCTTGTTGGTTCTGACAAAGTAGAACAAAACGGCTATTTCTTTTACTATCGTTGGGATCGCGTAAACGTAAATCGGCCGCTAAAATTGGCTTTATGCCGGCTTGTTGTGCCGCAGTGTAAACCTTAACCGCAGCAAATAGATTATGCTGATCGGTTACAGCTATCGCTGGCATTCCTTTTTCAACAAGTGCCTTGAATAAAGGCTTAATGCGTACTAAACCATCAACTAAGGAATAATCTGTGTGTAAATGAAGGTGAACAAATTGTGCTGACATTGAGGCTTTTATTTAACTTTAGGGAAAACAACAGGATCGGGTTTTACGCCTAAACCTAAGGTGGAGTCAACAATTTTTTCTGCCTGTGTTCTACCCATAGCAAAGGCATTTTCTTGTGTCATGGCAGCATCAAAATCTTGTGCTGTTGCCGCAGATTCATCGTCTTTTTTTAAATATATTGTTTGAGTTGGATAAGCAAACTCAACATCAATCTGTTTTGCTAGACGCAATATATCTAATAAAAAACGATGACGTTCTCGCAATTCAGTGTTCCAATCAGGTGTTTGCCAAAAAACATAGATCAAGATGTCTAATGATGCAGCACTGTATTGATTAAAATACACTTGATAATAATCTTTGCGCATATAAGGATGTAATTGAATTAAGGTGCGTATACCTTCGCAAAATGCCTCAATTTTTTCGGGTGGCGTTGCATACGTCAAACCCAGCATTGTTTTCATGCGGCGATATCGTCTCGCCCCCATATTATCTATTTTAGTATTGGTGAGCACAGAGTTAGGCAAGGTAATAACAGAATTATAAAATGTTCGTATACGAGTTGTTCTAAAACCAACGGTTTCTACTGCCCCCTCAACATCACCGACCACAATCCAATCACCTATATGAAAGGGGCGATCAAGCAATACTGTGACTGAACCAAAAAAGTTACCTAATAAGTCTTTTGCAGCCAGTGCAAATGCTAAACCACCCAAGCCTAAACCCGCTAAAAGACTTGTCACATCGACATTTAGATTATCTGCAACAAAAATAATGCCAATAACAGTTACAAAAACTTTAAGGCTTTTGCTGATCATGGGCACTAATAAATCATCAAAGCGATTTGCCGTACCTCGCGCTTTGTTCATTAATAAGGCATATAAAACATCAACTAGGCGATAAGCACTCCATACACCCGACAAGCTAACCAATAACTTGACTGCAATGGATAAAATAACCAATGCCGTATCGGGCAAACCAAGCTGTCCTAAACCGACCCACCAGATCAATGCCATAGCCATCAATCCAAGTGGTCTTAACACATCGTTATCAAGACGTTGAAATCCTTTGTGTCTGCCTTTCCAACGCTGAACATTTTTTGCTAATAACCAAGCAACTACCTTATCGGCAATTGAGCCAAGAACGACCACAAAGAACATAGCCAGCCACTGCCAATATTCCAATAAAAAACCGCCTTTCAATACTTCAGGCACTTTTGCACGCAATTGAATATGAAAAGGCACTTTCTGCTGAGGATTTATAGTGCCCTGTTTTGCAGGGACATCTAATAAACCTTCAAGTATAGCTGGCAGTGCGGCAATAGTTTCATTGCTAAATAACCATCGACCATCCAACTGCTTAACAATTTCTACTTCGCCTTGTGAATAATGTCCAAACACATATTTATCTTTCTTTGGCGCGACAGGAATTGAGGATATTTTTACTTTTTTACTTCGTTCAATCACCGAGTAGAGTGTTTTGGCTAATTCATACCCTTTTTCCTTGCGGATTAATTTATTAACATCTGATAAATCTAACGTTGATGCCGCTTTCTTTAATTGCTCTTTTTTCCCTTCTGCTACTGCTCTCATAGCTGTAATGAAGGTATCCATTGTTTCGCGAGGATTACTCAAGGCATGGGGAATTTGTTGCTCTAGTGTTGTAGCAGCTAAGCTTTGCCCCTCAACATTATCTGCATAAGATAAAGTCGAACCCACAATAGCGCTAATCACTAAAAGAAAAATAGCTAAAATCTGTTTCATGTTAGCTTAAACTCCAATTCAGAATCTGGCAGATATTTGCTTATTATTTGAGCGGCCTGTTTCCATTCTTGCGTAGCAAATAATTCATCTCGTTGCATACCGTGTCGTCCATGCAAGCGAATTAATCGCATGTGTCGAAGTGGATCATCTTCCATTTTTAAACCATCAATAACCTGCACCACACTCTCCGGTTTATTGCACACTAAGACCATGTCACAACCCGCTGCTAATGCCGCTTCGGCTCGAGCTAGACTATCGCCCATCACCGCCGCACCCTCCATACTCAAATCATCACTTAAAATAGCACCTTGAAAACCAAAGCGATCACGTAGAATTTCTTTAATCCAAAAAGGTGAAAAACCCGCAGGTAAACTATCACATTGCTCATAAATAATATGTGCTGGCATTATGCCCGCCAGCTCAGTTTTGCATAAACGACTAAACGGCAACATATCGGCCTGCAGCATATCTTCAAAATGCCGTGTATCCACAGGCAAACCCAAGTGTGAATCTATCTCCACCGCGCCATGCCCGGGGAAATGCTTGCCAACGGCTGGCATCCACGCCCGCTTCATACCCTGAATATACGCGTAGGCCATTGATGCCACAGCTTCCGGATCACGATGAAACGAGCGATCACCTATAATTTCACTTACGCCATAATCCAAATCAAGAACGGGAGCAAAACTAAAATCAACGCCAATAGCACGTAACTCCGAGGCCATTAACCAAGCCGCAATTTCTGTGTTTTTTAGTGTTTGTTTCGGGTGCTGTTTATAGTGTTTTCCGATGTCACCAATAGCTGGAAGACGCGTAAACCCTGTGCGAAAACGTTGCACTCGCCCACCTTCATGATCAACAGAAATTAATAAATGTGGATCACGTAGGCTTCTAATGTTGTCAATTAATGCTTTAACTTGTTCTGGTGATTCATAGTTTCGGCTGAATAAAATAATGCCGCCCACTAGAGGGTGTTGCAGAATATCGCGCTCTTCTTCACTTAATTCTAAGCCAACAATATCGACCATTAAGGGGCCTAATGTCATATGGAATTCTCTACTCGTGGATCATAACTTTGGTTCCGAGTTTAACCAGTTCAAACAAAGTCAGTAAATCCTTATTATGCATACGAATACATCCATGAGATAAGGCTTTACCCATCGGCAAACTATCCGGGCAACCATGGATGTATATATAACGTTGCATTGTATCAACATTTCCTAATCGGTTCTTACCCAATTCAAGCCCACTGAGCCATAAAATTCGCGTTAACACCCAATCACGCTCAGGAAACTGTAGCCCAAGTTCAGGTGTATATATTTCACCCGTAGGTCTGCGACCAATAAAAACTGTGTTCTCAGGCTGGTTCGCGCCAATACAAACACGAATTTCATGTAAACCTAATGGCGTGCACCCGCTGTTCTTCTGCTGGCCAATTCCATTGAGTGCAGATGAAATTGGTGCTTCAAATAGTATCTCGCCATTTACGACCAGCTGACATATCTGTTTAGCTATTGAAACGGTAAGCATCACCCACTCTTTAAAATTATTTCTCAGTTATCACTAGATATTACTCTATTTTACAAATACCTTGTAATCATTCTACCGGTAGTTTTTCTTAAAACCTAGGGCATTTCAATTTAATATGTCTAAGCTAATAATGAGGAGGGTTATGGATACGTTAATTAACGTTATCGTTTGAGATCATCTCAACCATATGAATATTGTATACCCGTGACAATCACTAATTTTAGTCTCGAATAAGTCTAAAAGGTAAGTAAAGCAAAACCAATAAGAATAAAGCTAATGAGGCAAACCAAGGCGCCCAACTGTAATTCACCACTTCATTACGTGTATCAACTTTATTCTCCAATGCATTAATAATAACTTTTGTACTATTCGGAGATGAAACAGTATCAAATTTAAGCATCTTTGCTAAACCTTCGATATGCGTTTTTTTCTGTGATGATAAGTGTTCATTTCTTGGTCTTGAATTTCGTAATTCTTCTGACTCACTTCTAAGCGAAGCGTAAACATCCTCATGTAAGACTTCATCTTGTTGCCAAAAACCATCTGGGGTGCCATCAAATTTGTGCTTAGGAATGGGCAATAGTTCATCGCTTCCTACCCCAACAAACACGCCTGTTACGCCTTCAAACTTTTTCTTATATTTTGGATATAATTCATCATTTAACGGTGGTGCTTCATGGCCATCAGTAATAAACACAACATCGGGGCTTGGATTCATTAGTTTAGCCTGCTCAATGGCGCCAAATGCAGCTTTGGATACCTCACTCGATAATGCCCAAGCCATTGAACCGTGTATCTTTGAGAGCATTTGTGTTAAATCGTTATAACTTGAACATAATTCAACCGGATTGATTAAAATCAAACTGCGAGATTCACTAAATGCAGCTAAGCCAACATGTGAGCCGCAGGGCATCTTTTGCAATGTTTTTTTGGTGTAATCCAGTGCCCATGTCAAACGGCTGACCTTTTCTCCATCTAATTCAACATCGACCACATCCATGCTTTGAGTAATATCAATAACAAACAATAAGTCCATCACTTTTACAGTACGATCTGTGCGTGGAAAGACTAATGCCAACAGAATTATAATGCAGATAGCTAACATTAAAAATGCTGAGGCGGTAATACGTGATTGGTAAGATAGCTTCATGGTAAATCAACCCTAAACCCCACCACCTTTACAATAACTGTCGCATGCCCACCAGCGTGCTCCTGATCACTAAGTGGATTTGCTTCCTCCGGCACCATCAGCAATGCATATTCTAAGTTATAACGTGCATTCCATAGAGAAGAGTCAATTAATAAGGCATTGCGATAATCTTGCTTGGCTAAGCCAACCAATGCAATTCGGCCAGTATTTTCAGGCGGCAAAGCCAATACTTCACGCAAATGAATATTACCTCTATTATAGAAACTAGCGGCTTCAAGTGCTAAATCATCGGTAACTAATGTGCTTGTTAAATGTTTTAATGCTTGCTCATTATTACCCGTTTGCGCATCACTATATGCCTTAGCAAATAATGCTTTTTTATGTGCGGGGATTTGTTCTGATTCTGTTGGATTTTCAATGAACGTATTGATTTTATTCGTTTGCGAAAGATGCCATGCTGACTGCCCAGCCGCAACGGTACTAACGGCGGCCACGGCAACCAAGGCCCAATGTGCTATGTATAATCGACTAATCATGTGCTTTTCTCACTCCCCATGCTGTATAAAATTGTGCTAAAACCAATATCAACATGGTTATTAATGCAAGCCAAAAGAACGGCTCTGATTTATTTTCACGTGGAATAATTTCTTCCACAATTAAAGTTTGATCTTGTTGTTCATCAATCGTATCAATTGCTTCAGAAAAGCTTTTTACTGATTCAATTTCAAAGACACGATAAGGAATACCTAATTCTTTGAAGAATTTATGTAATTTCTTTTCTGGTGTGTTTTTCCATGAATCATCATCGCTTTCTTCTTCAATACTCAAACCCGTCGTCGATCGCATATAGATCCAATAAAGACGTAAGTTTTCTAATTTATATAATTTAGCTATTTTCACTCTATCTTCATCAGAAAACTCTTGTCCACCATCAGAGACTAATAATACCGTTCGTGATCCATGATAATCTTCTGCACTATACATTTCTGCCGCTTTAATCATCGCTCTAGCAATATTCGTTTCTGAAAGGCCTTTACCTAGCGCACTCGCATTAATGGTAGCTATAACTGATTTTTTGTTATACGTTAAGGGTAATAAATCCAAGGCCTTGTCACTGAATAATACAAAACCAAATCGATTGTCAGGGCGTTTATCAACAAATTCTAATAAATATTTTTTTGCTATGCGCCGCTTACTGTCCCCTTTCCCCACTGTACGATTTACGGCTAAGGCTTTGCCACGCGTTGAAAATGGATCATCCATGCTTCGACTACGATCGACTAAAATCACCACTTCAGCCCCTTTACCCACTCTTTCTACTTTTTTCTCAGGAACATAAGGTGATGCAAGTGAAAAGATAATACTAGCAATCACTATTGAAGCCAGTGCTTTAAGACACAGGCCAATGATATTTGATAAGGGATCTTCAGGAACAAAGTGGCTCCATGCTACCGTTTTATCTTGATTATGAGTAAACCAAGGTAATAACACTAAAGGCAGCATAAAAAGCATACTAGGCAATGCCCATTCTAAACCAAACAATGTCATGCCAGCATCTCCTTGGCACGACATGCTTTAGCTAACTTTTTAATCATTTCGATATCTGGCTCTTGTCCCGCTTGCCGAGCGAAGAAATGTTGTTCCGATTGTTGATAAAACGCTTTGATCTCATCTTTTAAAGGCGATAGCCATGAATGTTTTTCTAATAGAGCATCAATCTCACCATAGACAACAATCGTATCACCAGTATGGTTAAACGCGGTATGTAATATGCGCGAAGCTTGGTCAGCACTGACCGAACGCTTCCATCTTAACCGACTCAAATCATGTACGGCTTGTGAAAATGGTTGGCGGTTCTTCGGTTTCCAACCAAAGTGCCAAAGCGCTAATATTAACCATGAGATTGCAGCAATAATAGAATATTTCTTTAGCTTGTTTTTAATATCTACTGTTGAAATAAGGCTCGGTTTGATATCTGATTTTGGCATCAGGCTATCAACACTTTTATCTGCAGCTAAAGTAGGACCGATCGTAATAGGAATAGCCGGGACAGCGATCCATTTGCCATCATTTTGTTTAATATCAAACGTAGGCGTAGCTATCGTTGTATTTTTCTTTGGTACATTCACTACTTGATAATGAAAAACCAATTGCTGTTTATCTAAGTCAATATTTTTTAAATATAACCACGTACCATAGCGTTTATCTTCTTGAGGAAAGCTTGTCTCATTCAATGAATCTTCTAACGAAGATATATCTACATAAACACTGAGTTCATCTCCCAACAATAAGCCTAGATCACGATCTGTTCTTGCAGGTAATGCCACAGATTCTATAATCTCAGGCGTTTCTTTGACTGGCGTGTCAACAAGCTCCATTGATTGCATGGGTTCGGGTGCAACATATTCTTGTTCATCTTCTGCCGCGAAACTTATATTGATCATCAAGTTCAATATAAACACCATCATAAGTCTACTAATATAACGATTTCTCATTATTAATTCCTGCCTAAAAAGTAATTTGTTAACTGCTCACCGGTAACATTGCCATCGGTAAACAAAGGTCTTACACGGTGTCGCATAAAACATTCTGTTAACTGTTCAAAGTGACTATTCATTGTTTCTTCCCAACGTTTTTTAATACTTGGACGCATCCAAACACTGCGCCGCTCGCCGGTTTCAGAATCTCGCATTTCGGTCCAACCGGCATGAGAAGGTAAATGATTAACATCATCATGTTTCCACACCACCGGTACAACAATATAACGGGATAATTGACGAAGTGTTCTATCGACTTCTTCAATATCACAGCAAAAATCTGACGCTAAAAAAACAATTGCACTCGAACTGGTAATCATATTTGCTGCGTGAATCAATCCCTCTACCCCCGCCTCAGCAGCAGGCTCAGCATCACGGATCATATCTGCTGCAATGTGGGAGATACTGCGTTGACGCGTCGGCATCACATGAACATCATGACGAACAACCGAATCAAAGCCAGCCATACCAAAATTATCACCATAAGATGTAGCAGAATGAGCCACTAATTGCGCTAAATTTGCTAATTGTTCATGGTCAACATTAGACATTGCCATTGACTTTGATAGATCAGCCAATAACCACAAATTAATCGGTGAACGTTGTTGATAACGTCTCACTAAGTAACCCTCACGGCCCGTGGACATATTATCGCGTATGCTCGCACGCAAATCTAAACGCCGTGGATCAGGATAATCAAACAAGTTAGCAAAACCAGCAAAGCTATCACCTGTTCCTAACGATTTACCATAATGTACACCGGGAAGACTGCCATACACTTTATGTGGATAGCGATATCTAAATTCGTCCTGCCTATTTTTATTTTCGCTCATATTTAAGCCCTAAATAATCTAAATAAAATGAGATTTACGAAACATATTTCCTGCTGGGCAGAAAACTACATCGCAAACGTAAACTCAGTTTTAAGGAGCAGCAATATGATCGCGTAAAGCGGCAATAAACAATGGCATAATTTGTTCGCGGCGGCCTTCATAAATAGGAGACAAGAACACCCGATGCGTTAATGTAGCAAATAACACAGTGTGAACATCGTCAGGCAGTACATGATCACGGCCTTCTAACCATGCTGAGACTTTAGCCGCACGTACCATCGCCGACATACCACGTACACTAGCACCAGCAACCACAAGGTCTTCCATAAATACATCAGGAATTTCAATGCCGAATTCTTGAGGTTTCCATGTCGCATCCCAAATTCGAATAATGTAATCTTCAATTTCAGGAGAAACAAATACAGCTTGTTGAACCTCTTTATCTAATGCATTGAGTTCGGTGTAATCTAATAATGGCTCTGTTAAACCACTTAATAATTCATCCACATCATGGAATTTAGAATCAAAAATTAACGATTTCCGATCATCTAACGCTTCAGGGTTACCAATACCAATTTCAAATAAGAAGCGATCTCGTGCCGCGGCACTTAATTCAAATGTTTCATCTTTTTCAACGCCGTTACGATCGGCAAAAACAACCATGTGCGGGAAGACGTATTCTTTACCAAAGGCTTCAGCACTACGCTCAGCCATTGCACGTAGTAATAACGATTGAACTTGTGGGCGCGCACGGTTAATTTCGTTAAAGAAAAATACCGCTGTATCTTTACCATGAGTGATGAGTGGACCCGGATCAATAACGGGTTTACCTTCTGCATCAACCCAAGCGCTATACAACAAATCATTCGGCATCAAATCCACACTACCTTCAATACGGCCAAAAGAACCACCTAATGCTTTAGAAAAGGCGCGGAGCAAAGTCGTTTTACCGACACCAACACCACCTTCTAACAACACATGTCCTCGTGAATGCAAAGCAATCAAAATAAGTCTAATTGCTTTTTGCTGACCAATGACTACCGTATTAACCACTTTTTCTAGTGCTAAGGCCTTATCTCGTGAAGCCTGCAGCTGCTGCATATCTGCCATGTTTATCTCTCTCTTTTAAATGTTTTATTATTATATTTTTAATTATGATGATAGTTATTCATACGAACACAATGGATACTATCACGAAGTTATTTGGGAATTTTTCCCGTTAAATTTTTCTCAATCACATTTCTTGCCACCACTTGTTCTGATAGTTTCTATAATGCCTTTTAATATCTTTATTTTATTGCTTGTTAACGGCTTTAAAGGTCGTCGAGCATACCCTACTGATAATCCATTTATTTCAAGCCCTGCTTTCACTGTCGAGGCCAAACCACCTGCCACAATAAATTCTAAAAGCGGCAACTGCCGCTCAAATAATATTTTTGCCTTATCCACATCACCACGATTAAATGCATCAATGACTTGTTTGGGCAGATCATCAATCAAACAGGGTGCAGCGGTGCTCCAACCCTTCGCGCCGGCATTTAATGCCTCCAACGCTAAATAATTACAGCCATTAAAAAAACGAACCGACCCTTTTGATAGTCGATATAACGAACGCATTCTTTGAATATCGCCCGAACTTTCTTTAATCATCGTTGCATTGTCAATCGTCTCAATCATCGACAGCATAAACTCAGGTGACATATCCACGCCACACGTTACGGGGTTGTTATAAATCATAATCGGAATTGAAATAGCAGCAGAAATAGCCGCATAGTGATCAAATATTTCATCTTCTGACAAGGGATAATATGAAAAAGGCGACACCATAATCGCATCGGCACCATACTCTTCAGCAAGTCTGGCATGCACTACGGCATCAGCAGTGGTGAGGTCAACTATTCCAACAAGAACAGGAACACGTTTATTAACGTAATCAATCGTACTCTTCGCAACTAGCCGCCATTCATCGTCATCTAAATAGGCACACTCGCCAGCACTACCTAATGCTGCAATGACATTGGCGCCAGAATCTATCAGTTGATCGATGAGTGTATGTAACACCTCAAAATTTATACGTTTTTCATCATTTGAATAAGGGGTGACGGTATAAGCAATAATCCCAGAAAATGCATTTTCAATCATTTGTTAGCCCTCCTCTTATTTTTAATGAAAAAAGTTGTCAAACCGAATAGTCGCAGAGAATTAATTGAAAGTATAAGTTTTTATAACTATCATATTGATTATTATTATTTATCAATAAGGTCTATTCATGGAACTACGGCACTTACGCTATTTCAAAGTGGTCGCAGAATTACAACACTTTCATAAAGCATCTGAAAAATTACATATCACCCAACCAGCATTGTCTAGCCAAATAAAGCAATTAGAAGAAGAGTTAGGCTCAAAGCTATTTGAGCGTGTTGGACGCGGTGTAAAAATATCAGAAAGCGGAGAGCTTGTTTTATCTTCGGCAATACGAATATTAAATGAGGTAGAGCTACTAAAAGAATCCGTGTCTGACTTAGTGTCAGGGGAAACGGGAACGCTTAAAATTGGCGTATTACAGTCTATAAACTCACTCTATTTACGCAGTCTTGTTGTTGAATTTGATCGTAACAACCCAAATGTTTCATTACAAATTGAAGAGTTGACCAACCACAATATTGAGAAAAAAGTAGCCCGAGGCGATCTCGATATCGGCATTGGTTTTATTTTAAATAAAGACTACCCCGATATTGAATTTGAAAAATTATTTGATGAAAAGTGGAAACTTATAATTTCACCAGCCCATGCTGATCTTGCCAACGCCATCATGTCTGGCCAATCTCATCACCTAAAAGCCGTTCTACTTTCAGACTATTTTGAAACCCGAAAAATAGTCGACAAGTATTTTTCTGATAACAATATAAAGTATGCCAATGTGACAGAGGTAAATACGATATCTTCTATTCTTGATCTAGTCGAAGGTGGTGGATCGTTTAGTATTCTCCCCGAAGCTTTTTCAGCATTAAAAGCGCAATATAGATTAGAAATAGTAGAGCTTAACCCGCAGCTACCTCCACGCACAATTGGGCTGCTAGTGACTAAAAACAGAAAGCAAAAAAGAACAGTAGAAAAATTTTGTGATTTAGTTAGAGCACAACTTTCTTCTGCATAATCTCACGAGAACGGCTCACTCATGGTAAGTCGACTTTAAACCCGACAATCCGGACATCTTTACGTTGACTGATAACTTTTTTAAACTCAGATTTTTGGACAGGCTCTTCTGGCACCATTAATAACGCAACTTCTAAATTAAACCGTGCATTCCAATTAGATGAATCGAGTAATAAACTATTTCTGTAATCTTGCTTTGCCAGTGCAATATACGAAAGTCTAGAATCATTTTCACCTGCTCTCTGTGCCAGCTTAAGATAAATATTCGCGCGATTATAATAAGCGACAGCCTCTAACTCTTTATCATTCGTATTTGTTACTTTTAGAAAACGCTCTAATGCCTTACGGTTCTCTCCTTGCTTTGCATCATTAAAAGCCTGAGAAAATTGTGCCTTCAAGTGAGAAGGTATATCCTCCCCCTGTGTAAAATCACTGCCAATAAATTTATTTATTTTTTGGGTTTCCATTAGCAATAATCCTGCTTGACCTGCCATGACTATACTTATGAGGGCAATAGCCGACAACACATAAAATGGTGCCTCTTTATTCATATGCTCGCCTTACACCCCATGCCGTATAAAACCGAGCTAAGGTCAAAAGCAGAAGCGCAATTAAGGCCGCAAGATAAAAAGGCTTAGTCATGTCTTTTCGAGGAAGTGTATCTTCAACAATTAACGTTTGATATTGTTGCTGATCAATGGCATTAATTGCTTGTGAAAACGATTTTACTGATTCAATTTCAAAGGATCGATACGGGATACCTATAGATTTAAAAAACGCATGCAGTTTTCTTTCAGGAGTGTCCGTCCATCGCGGATTATCTCCCGCCGCCTCATCCAGTGTCATTCCTGTTACCGAACGCATATATAACCAATACAATGAGATATTCTCACGTCGGTAAGTCTCTGTTATTTTAAATTTGGCTTCGGCACTTAACTCGCGGCCACCATCGGAGACCAATAATACTATTCGTGAGCCGCGATACGTTTGATCTTTATACATCTCTGCTGCACGGATTAATGCCCGAGAAATATTGGTCTCAGATAATCCTTTGCCTAATGCATTCGCATTAATGGTAGCCCGAATCGCTTCTTTGTTATACGTCAACGGTAAAATGCCTACCGCCTTATCACTAAATAAAACAAAACCAAAACGATCATCTGGTCGTTTATCTACAAACTCGAGTAAATATTTTTTAGCAACGCGACGTTTACTGTCAGATTTGCCCACACTTGCCATCAATAACTGCCCTTTAATAGCAAAGGCATCATCCATACTACGACTGCGATCAACCAGTATAACGACCTCTGAACCCTCGCCAACACGCTCTACTTTTTGCTCTGCAATATAAGGCTTGGCAAGCGCTAAAAGTAGACAAGCCATTACCACTGAAGCCAAAAGCTTTAATGTCGCACCAATCAATTTAGATAAAGGATCAATAGGTACAAAATGACTCCATACCACTGTTTTCTCTTGGCTCTGCCTAAACCAAGGTAATAGCACAAGTGGCAGCAGAAATAGCACCCAAGCTGCACCCCATTGTAAGTCAAAAAGCATCATATTATTATCAATGAATTATACTGCCAAATAGTAATGCCATTGCTGTCGCGACACCACCTATTAATAATATTTCCATTTGTTGATTCCCCAGTTAAATTAAAGGCACATCATATCTTGCTTGTTAGTCATAATAACCTCAAATATGCCTAACAAACTCGGGCAATTTTCCCTGTGCTATTATCTTGTCTGTTAAACCCTGCATTAAAGTCATAAACTAAGCGAGACCTATGTACGAGTCGTCTTTTCTGCCATGCCTGCGTTAAAAATAGTTTCAAAATGCTCATTTACACCAGTAAACGGCACTTTTTCAACTCGTGCAAAGATCTCTAAGTGAAATTATTAATGATATTTTATGAACCTAAAACGACAACTTTTATATAGAATCTTATTCATTGCTATTATTTGCTTAGCAGCAAGTGCTCTGTATGTGCTTTATCAAACCAAGCAACAGGCCATCTCTGAAGCTACTTTCACAGCTAATAGCATTGAAAAGCAAATGAATGCGCAATTATTACAAATGTTTAGCCGCTATGAGTCTTCTGACTCTTTCCCTAACACCGATCTTTGGCCAGATATTAATGGTTTGTCGGGTTTATGCATCCAATTTTTATCACTCTCTGAAAACCGACAGCGTAAATTATGTAATCAAACTATAACAACAAAGCAAACTTGGCCTAATTGGTTTGGATCCTTATATCAGCAGTTTTTTGCACCCAACTTCGAAGTCAAAAAAAATATCTACTTCAATGCACTTGCCTATGGTTCAATCTTAGTGTCGCTGAACCCACATATTCAGACCGCACGAGCATGGAATAATCTACAAGCTGTTATTGGTGTTTTATTTGCCAGTATTTTAGCCGTCTGTTTGCTTGCTTATTTCACCATCAATAGAATGCTACAACCTGCTCAACTGATTGTTACCGGCCTTGAAAAGATGCGTAACGGACAACTTGATACACGCCTCCCCGCCTTTGCTATTAAAGAATGGAAACAAACTAGCGACGCTATCAATCAATTAGCAAAAAGCCAAGAAGACATTATTGTTAATAATAAGCAACTCGCATTAAAATTGCTGAATATTCAGCAAGAAGAACACCGCTATATTGCCCGTGAATTACATGATGAATTCGGCCAATGTTTAGCCGGTATTAACGCAATCACCACTTCCATCTATCAAACAGCAAAAATCGACCATTCTGAGCTTGCTACTGAAGTGAAAACAATCAGTCCCATCACCCATCATATGATGGATGTATTGAGAAACCTATTAACACGCTTGCGCCCTGTAGATGTCGATGACTTTGGCTTAAATACAAGTTTACAGAAATTAATAAACACTTGGAATAATCAATCAAAAGGCAAAACAAACTATCAACTTTCGCTCAGTGGCGAGACCAATACCTTGCCTGAACCTTTACCCGTCAATATTTACCGCATCGTGCAAGAATGTCTGACCAATATTGCTAAGCATGCTAATGCTAGCAATGCCATTGTGAAGCTCAACAATCAAAACAAACAAGATATCCAATTAGAAATTACAGATGATGGCCATGCTAAAACAAGTGATTTTGATAAGGCCATTGGCGTAGGATTACTGGGTATTAAAGAACGTGTTTCTGCTTTAGGCGGCACACTCACATTAACGCCCAACAACACAGGCGGCTTAACTGTTGCCATTACAATACCCAAGGCCTTATGAACACAATAAAAATTATGCTTGTTGATGATCACGCTATCGTGCGTGAAGGTTATCGGTCATTATTACAAAAACAACAAAACATGTCGGTGATTGCAGAAGCCAGTGATGGTGCACAAGCCTATTTAAGCTATAAAGAACATAACCCTGATATTGTCATTATGGATATATCCATGCCGGGGCAAGGCGGTTTAGCCGCTATTACGCGGATCAAACAACTTGATAATACCGCAAAAATCATAGTATTCAGCATGCATCAAAACCCAAGTTTTGCAATGCAAGCAACACGTGCCGGAGCATTAGCTTATGTCACTAAAAGCAGCGATCCCGAAGTCTTAATTCGAGCCATTTTAGATGTACAACAAAATAAATACACTTTAAGTGCCGATATTGCACAGGCATTAGCATTAGAAAAATTAGGAACAGATGCTACAGCGTTAGAACAGCTAACCGTACGTGAATTTGAAATATTACGGATGTTAGTCGAAGCGACACCAACACAAACTATTGCAGAAACGCTCAATATTAGCCCTAAAACCGTGGCCAATGCGCACTACATTATCAAGAAAAAACTCAATGTTAAAAGTGATATTGAACTCACTCACCTTGCCATTAAGATGAATATTATCAATTTGTTAGAGTTGTCGGGTTAGCGGCAAACCCATAAACTTCGGTAGATCTCGCTCAAGTTAAAAATCAATCGAGTTTGACCCCATTGATTTTCACCTTCAAGAGTTGTTGTAACATTTCTAAGCAATGCTGCTACATCATCAGAATAATATTCATTTTAGAAACGGCCTTTAAAATCCCTTTTAACTGTCACTCCTCTAGTTAACCTAGAGGGTATAAAATATCCTAGAAAGAACAACAGAATAGTAATTAGCATTAAGGATAGAGGGATCACCTTCTGAGCAAATGCAATTAATATGAAGACCAGCGGAAGCTGGACTAAGGTGCTTGCATAACAAATATTTCTTAACTTTAGATTTAAATCTTTCTTGATGTAAAGAACTAAGCCAATAACTATGTTTACACTTGAAAAGCATATCACTATGTAAGCAAGGTAGATCATCTACATATCCTTCAGTTTAATCAATGATGTCAGACTCGATTGATTTTATTTTTTCGATAACTGCTCAAGTATCACTCCAATTGCCACTGTCAAACAACTTAAATCATCAGTCTGAATAATAAAAGGCGGCATTATATAAATCAGGTTTCGAAACGGTCTGATCCACACACCTTGGTCAACAATAAATTTAGGTAACCAGTCCATTTGTTCATCTAGTGGCTGGTGCAATTCCACCACGCCAATCGCACCTTTTACCCTAACCTCTTTCACTAAGCCCATAGATTGATAAGGCATAAGTTCAGCAATAAGTTGCTGTTCAATCTTCTTAACCTTTTGTTGCCAGTCTGATTCCAGTAGCACATCAATACTTTCACAAGCCACGCGACAAGCTAATGGGTTCGCCATAAAAGTCGGCCCATGCATTAATACACCGCTGCCATCTGCGGCAATACCATGTGCTACTTTATCTGTGCAGAGTGTTGCTGCTAGCGTCATATAACCGCCGGTTAAAGCCTTGCCCAAACATAAAATATCGGGATAAATATCCGCTTGTTGATAAGCAAATAAAGTGCCTGTTCGCCCAAAGTTAGTGGCGATTTCATCTAAAATTAATAACACATCATATTGGTCGCATAATGCTCGGATTTGGCGTAAATATTCAGGGCAATAGAAACGCATGCCCCCCGCACCTTGTACTAAAGGCTCCACAATTACGGCGGCTAATTCACCGTGATGCTCGCTGATTAATTGACGAAACTCTGTAATATCACTCTCTTGCCAGTCTTTATCATTCACGCAGCTCGGCGCAGGTGCAAACAAATGTTTGGCTAAGACAGACTCAAACATATTATGCATGCCATTTTCAGGATCACTCACGGCCATGGCACCAAAGGTATCACCATGATAGGCATTTCTAAATGATAAAAAGCGTTTCTTTTTTGTTTTTCCTTGCGCGAACCAATATTGAATCGCCATTTTAATGGCTACTTCAACCGCAATTGAACCTGAATCGGCAAAAAATACCTTTTGTAATGGCTCGGCGGTAATATCAATTAACTTGCGTGCTAAATCTATGGCCGGTTGGTGAGTCAAACCGCCAAACATAACATGCGACATGCTATCGATTTGCTGTTTTGCCGCTTGATTTAACCGTGGGTGATTATAGCCATGAATCGTTGACCACCACGATGACATGCCATCAATTATGGTGCGCCCATCCGCTAAGGTTAAGTGCACTCCTTCAGCTGAAACAACTTCATGGATAATAGATGGATGAGTAACACTAGTGTATGGATGCCAAATATGCTGAGCATCAAATTCTAAATTTTCGGTTTGTTTCATAATGCGATCATCTCAGGCTGAGTTATATACCCAAATTACTTGAAGATGCAGATTTCAGAGCTTAGCACGAAGGTCAGAACAAGGCGCAATGTGAAGGCAATGACTAGTCCTTGCCGAGCATTGTAACGCAGTGCTGGCATTCGTGCTAAGCTCCCGCAGGGCAAGAGGATAAACCATTATCTTCGTCGTTATAAAACTTAGAATTAGAACGACTAATTCCTGCGTTTTATGCCTAGAATATAATGGCTTCTTCTCTTGCTGAAACCTGCATCTTCAAGTATTTTGGGTATATACCCGTTATCATTCAAATTGCGGTTTTTTAGTACGCATAATGGATGGGCTAACAAGGCATAATAGTGATGTAATAGTTATTCTATTGCTTACTATTATAACGCAGGTAGCACATTTAGTATGGGTGCTAAAAATCTGTAATTTGCATGGTCACGGGTATGTTGTAAAAAATTCGCTTAACAATTCAATAACTGCTATATTATTGATGTAGATCAATTTTTACTAAAAGAGAGAATAGTATGCAAAATTTAGAAACATTTGTTGTTGAAAATTTCCCCTGGTTTATTGTTGGGTTTTCAGTCTTTTGGGTGTCCCTTATTGCATATGGCCTAATTAACCAATAAGTCTCTACGCTTCCTTAAGAAACTAAAGGCCAGTCTTCAGACTGGTTTTTTTGTGCCTGCCATTCGCGGCTCTCATCAATCATGCAAGTCTTTGATCTGGATCAATGCCCTTATTTTCATATTAGAGGAAGATGCATTTCAAATCATTATAGTTGAGATGCGTTATGGAAAAGCTAGAACATTGGATTATTAATAATTTTACTGCGATTATCTGTAGTTTCGCCGTATCGTGGATTTGTTTAGTTATTTACGGCTTAATTATGTCTTGATTATTGAGCAGAACTCCTAGCTCACTAGCAATTTGGTTTCTTCGTTTGTGTGAAACCGATTGTTGCATCATTAAACTAAATGCATGCCATTGTTGTTTATTATCAACGGCATAGCCTGCGAGCGTGCTTACATTTTTTAATGTGCCAGATTTAGCATAGATGCTGGGGGCGACTTCTGGTAATAATTGTTTCCATTGGCGAAATGACTCTAACAGCTCAACCAGTTGCACAGGCGAAATTTTATTGTCACGAGCTAGGCCTGCCCCTTCTTTTAAAACAATTGTTTGCCAATTAAATTCATTTTGCAAACATTTCACCATATACCGCTCAACGTCTGAAAAATTAGCGGGGCGCTGATAATGTTCTGCACTTAGCACCAGGATCAACTGATTGGCTATAAAATTGGTTGAATATTTCAACATTGGACGCACTACATCCGTTAAACTTTTACTGTTTATATGAGTGTAATATGGATCCTTATCTGGCACGCTTCCCCTCACAATTTGTTGCCCAACCACAATGCCCTGCTGCCGTAAAAAATCAGCTAATAATTCAGCAAAGTAACGCTCTGCATCTTGAGAAGATAATCCTGTATTTATTCGCACTATTCGTTTTGATAATGCTTGTTTCCTAGCTAATTTTTCAGCAAATGCAGTAAGTGGTGTTTGACTTTCCGCAGACACTATTCTTCCCGCCTGCTTCCTCACTGCAATCGTATTAAAATTTACTGCAATTGCTGTCGGTTTAGCATCATAAGGATTCGTTGTTGTGCTTGCGCCTGGCACGTTCAAATTATTTTGAAAAAGCGAACCATCCAAACCGATCCTATCAATCTGTCGTAAGCCTTTGTCTTTTAAATTCTTGGCAATAATCAACAGCTCTTCAGACACTAAAAAGGGATCGCCACTGCCTTTAATCCATAATGTATTTGTTGAATCATCTAAATAAAAATCAGTTTTAAAATGATGATCTTCGCCCCAGTGATTGAGTGCTAACCATGCTGTCACTAACTTGGTTGTTGATGCAGGAATGAAGCTGGTTTGTGCATGAGCAGAAACGACTGTTTTGCCATGTATATCAACTAACAAAACACCTGCATTTTGTAATTCAGCAAATCTATCAACAAATTGATCCGCACTGACTTTTAACGAAAAAGTTAATAACAATAAGACAAAGACTATTCTGTAATTCATTATTCTGAAACCTTGCCTCGTAGCGCCTTAACCTTGCCACGCTGTGATTTACTGTCCATCCGTCTTCTATGTGCTCCTTTGCTAACCTTGGTTGCTCGCCTTACCTTTTGCACCACGCCTGCTTTTTTGATTAAGTCTTGTAAACGTTCAAGTGCATCATCACGATTTTTATCTTGGGTTCGATATCGTTGGGCTTTAATGACTATCACCCCCTCTTTATTGAGTCGACGATCTTTCAATTTTAATAGACGTTCTTTATAAAAATCAGATAAAGAAGACGCATTAATATCAAATCGAAGGTGTATCGCAGATGATACTTTATTGACATTCTGGCCACCCGCCCCTTGTGCCCGGATTGCGGTGAGCTCAACTTCATCATCAGGAATGGATACTGTTTGTGATATTTTTAGCATGTTAAATAACGAGTTCAAAGTCTAATTTAGATAGGCTGTTGCCATTGATTTGTATTTCAATACTATGCGTTCCAGCATAATATTTTCGTGTAGAAATGCGTTTAAATGAATGCGCCTTTTTCAATAGCACTTTTTCATCAGCTTGCAATGTAATATTTTTCCATTTAAATACTTTTTCCGTCGTTGTGCCATTGGCTTTAATATGATGTACTTTGTAATCTAATACCATTGTCTGGATCTGCTTTGATTTTGATCCTAATTCTACTGAAAATTCAATCTCATCACCAAATTTAATACGATCTTCTTTAAATGATAGCGCTGTCAACTCAACTTTTGGATTGGCGGTATACCCAAGCAAGGGGAAAACCTCTGGCCTGCCAGCTTTAACTAAAGTGCGCAGTGCCTGCCTTATAATAAATTGTCGCTCTATTGATGCGTTCTTCCTCCAACGTTGGCATATCTTTATCACATCATCAGGGTTATCTTTGCTGATATCATTTAGATTATTTGCAACCGACTTTCTCACATATAAACTCGAGTCATCTTTTAACCGTTCTAATATTGGCAAAATTGCTTGTGGATCATCACAAAAGCGGTTTAAGCGTATTGCCCACGGTAATCGAGGCCTAAATCCTTCTGATGCTAAACGTCTTACATGCTCATCGGGATCACGACACCATAATAATGCCTGCTTATAAGTGAGCTCATAATGTTGTTCAATAAAAGGGCGAACTGCAAATTCTGCTGAAAATAACGGCGTCATTTCTTTAAGAACTTTTAGTGCCAATTCAGGTTCGTCAAGACCATAAGCCGCAACATAATCAATTAAAGGCCATGCGGCAAAACTACTCAGCGCATCATTTTCATTACCCCAGTCCCAATGTTGCTTTAATTGTAGCAATATAGCTGCGGCTGACTTAAAATCTGAGGGTAAGAACTTTGCCAACACACTGACAAGATGATTTACACGCTGTTTTAACTCAAGTGTATCTAAGCCTGCTAATGCTGTTTCTTCAAATGACTGTGAGCGAAAATCATTTATTATTATTGATAAAACATCGGCTATGCGTGCAATAGCACCTACACTTAAACCGTCTTTCATCAACTGCTGCTCACCCATGACAATAGATTATTTACGAATGAATAATGCGATTGATTCTACATGGCTAGTGTGCGGAAACATATCCATTACCCCCGCTGTAACTAGCGTGTATCCATGCTTTTCTACTAATTCGCCAGCATCTCGTGCCAAGGTCGCCGGATTGCAGGAAACATACACTATTCGCTCAGCACCTAAGGCGGCTAATTGATGCAATACTTCAAATGCACCACTACGCGGTGGATCTAATAAAATCTTATTAAAACCTGCTTTCGCCCACGGATAATCTTTTAGCTCAGTTTGAGTTAAATCTGCTTTTTCAAAAGTAGCATTATTCAAATTATTGATTGTCGCATTCTGGTGAGCATGTTTCACTAAGTTAGCATCACCTTCTACACCTACTACTTCTGTCACTCGTGTCGCTAGCGGTAACGTAAAATTACCAAGACCACAGAATAAATCTAAAATCCGATCATCTGCCTTAATATCTAATAATTCCATCGTGCGTTGAATCATTTTATGATTAATTTCTGCATTCACCTGCGTAAAATCACTCGGTTCAAAATCCAGTTGTAAACCGGCTTCAGGTGCATAGCTTAATTGTGGGGATTCTGGCCAAATCGCCGTGACCGTGTCGGGGCCACCTGATTGTAAGTAAATCCATAAATCATTCACTTGGCCATAATTAATTAATGCTTGTTGGTCGCTTTCAGACAAAGGGTCGAGATTTCTGAATACCAGAGCTACATGCTCATCATCCATCGCCACTTCGATTTGGGCGATGCGATTATGTGCATCGAGTTTAGCAATCATTTCACCGAGCTCAGCTAAGCGAACACCTACACGTTGATCTAATACTTCACATTGTTCTAATACCGCTAAAAATGGTGAGCCTTTTTCGCGAAAACCAACCAGCACTCGTTCTTTTTTAGGAACATGCTTGACGCCCAAGCGTGCTTTGCGACGATAGCCCCATAATGGGCCTTTTAACGGCTCCAACCATAATTCAGGTGTTAAGCCACCGAAATGGCTCAATTGCTCAGCTAGCGTGTTTTGTTTTAAGTTTAATTGTGCTTCCGGCGACATATGCATCAAACTACATCCGCCGCATACACCAAAGTGCTGGCATTTAGCTTCAACTCTATCACTACTTGCATTGGTCACTAATTCGACGATTTTCCCTTCATCGTATTTACTGTTTTTTTTAGTATAGAGAAATTGGACTGTTTCTCCTGTAAGCGCTCCATCTACAAATACCGTCTTGCCCTCTATTCGAGCAATACCCCGGCCATCATGTGATAGCGTTTCGATTGTTGCTTCGATAGGATCTTGTGGTAAGCGTTGTCTACGGGATCTGCGACGTCGAGCCATATTTTATATATCTCTAAATGTAAAAAATCCAGTGATCGTACAGCATCACTGGATTTTTAGTAACTAAGTCATCGTTACTTTTGTTTCTGCTTCCAACTACCACCTGACTGATACCACCAACCTGACGAGGCTTTGCTTGCCCAACGACGAGCAAAAGTAGATTGTATATCTGATTGCCATTCGGGATGGCCGTTGGCACGTGCTATTTCAGCATACAATGCACTTCGATCTTTGTTTTCATCAGCCACCAATCCTTTAACAGTATTTCGACTTTTTAGCGGGATAGCCTTGGCATCACGTATTGTGACAAAACCATTTTCAGTCAGCCCTATCGCGCCACTATCATAATAGGCTTTTAGGCTGGCATGGCGAGCCTTCATTTTAGCTTGCAAGGCATTAATCGCTGGCGAATTAATATTGATATTAGGACTTGCGGCAGCCTGTGTAGGTGATACTAGCCAATTGAGTACCGATATAGCAAGGTCACCTTTTGTAGTATTAATCAATAGGCTTTGCTGATCTGATGTCGTAGATTCTTGTTTAGCAGGATCTTTAGCTTGTGTTTCTGGCCCCCACACATCTTCAATAATTCTATCTGCCGCTTCTTCAGCTGCTGCGGCTGGAAAATAAATATTAATGGTGACACACGATACCAACATTAACCCCATAACACTGCTTGTTAACCATTTAAGTTGTTTCATTTCACTTCCTTTTTATTCAATAACTACTGGACCTGAACTTTCACTAACCGCTTTGAGACGATCAATTAAATCTGGCCAATCTACTCGGCGAGTATACCCCACCACATTTATCCGCGGGGGTAATCCACCACCTTTTACAATATAATAACCATTTTCGGCTTCACCGACACCTGCCATTTCACACACTTCATTATAAAGTTTGCAACTTAGACCCAATCGTTTGTAAGAAAAATCCTTAAAGAAGCGTAAAAAACTGCGTTGCAAGACTCCGCCTACACCTCCACCCACTTTTGAAAGGTTATTAATCGCTTGTTGACTGATTTTATGGCGGCTTTTATCATTTTCGGGTGTAGCAAAATAAGCATCAAGCTGAACTGGCCGCCAATTTGCTAAACGTAACCCTTGTATTTTCCCTTCTAATTTTCCGGTAATTTCACCAAAATCAAATGTTTTGCTTAGCGTTGATAAATTCATTTCTTTTAAATCAACATCGGCATAAAGCAGCGGTAATGCTCCAAAGGGCTGGTCTAATTGCAAGTTATTTATTACCGTTGTGCCTTCGAATAAATTAACTGTTAGCGCGCCGTCAACTTTGATATTTTTATTACTATACTTCACATTTGGAATCACGCCCGATAATTTACCATGCAGCAAAGGCCAGCCCAGAGCATTGCTGACTTTTTCCATCGAAATAGGTGTTAAACGACCATCAAAGGTCCATTTTGAACCTTCCTCACCCGGGCGCTGTAAATCAAGCTTATTGATTTTTAATTTTCCATCAAAGATCGGTATGTCCCAAGCTTGAGTTAAGCTAAGTGATGATGATATTGATTTTGCTTTCAGCCTTGTTTGTCCTATGGGAATGGCATACATTGTTGCCTTATTCCATTGTAAGTCAGTTGTCATTGGGTAATTATAATTAGTCCAACCTAGGGTGCCATTAATTCCATCTACAGCAAAACGATTTAAAGTATCATCTACAAACATATCATCTAATGCTAATGATAAACGATAATTTTTCGACTGTTGATGATACTGTAGTGATAAATCACCTGCTAATTCAAGGCTATCTATCGCGGTTCCAAGCACAAATGGTTGTAGCCAGTTTTCGTATAGTTTTGTGACTTTTGTTTTTGCCATCGTAATATTTAACTGTTCTACTTTTTCCGTGCTGCCTTTAAAATTGGCCGTCACCTTCACTACATTTTTTTGATTCAGTTTGGCATTGCTGATCACTAAAGATCCTGTATTTTGTTGCCATGATCCTTTTGCTTGAAAATTTACTGGAGTGGCATCAAAATCTATAAATACGGGTTCGCCATACGCTTGCCCTTTCCCAACTGAAACATTAGTTTTCCATTGCCACTTTTGCTTATTACTTTTGGCATCAAGATCTATTAATATCGCCACATCTTCTGTGACATAGCGACTATCTTCATCTGTTATATTTAATGATGTCGCTGCCAGTTGCACCGTCGCAGTTTTAACGATATCGCTCCTACCGGCTATATCTGCTGACAGCTTAATGGTACCTTCTGCCTCCCAGTTTTCTAACATCAGGCGTTGCTGTTCTTGTAAATAGGGAGAAGAAGCCTTTATTAATTCTGTTATTTTGAGCTTGGGAGTATTTGTAAGTAAACGCCAATATTGTCTATTAAGGTATGCTGTGGCAGAAACATTTGCTGATGCTAACTTTAACCCCTTAATCTTGATTTGATATTTATCTTTTTCTGGCTCACCTTCAACCTTAAATGAGATTTTTTGTTGCCCTAATTCAGCTTGGAAAAAAGATAGCTTCCCACTCGCACACGAGAAGCTTTCAGAAAGTATAATTAATTCATTACAGTGCAGTTTAAGCTTTGTTACCTTCCCTATTGGAGCTACTAAATCCACACTATCGGCTTGCGCATTTAACGCTAATCCTTGTGCAGTTAGATTAATTTCAAATTGGAGGTTTTTTGCGTGAATATCTTCAAAAGACCAGCTGCCGATAGATAATTTAATATTCTCACTAGCTTCAGCCGTAGCTAGAAATGCTAGTATACTTAAGCAGATTACAAAACGAGTAATCATTACTCAGCTGGAAATACGCCCGTCGACAAATAGCGATCGCCTCGGTCGCAAATGATGCTGACAATCACGGCATTTTCTACTTGTTTTGATAGGCTTAGTGCCGCAGCGACAGCACCGCCAGATGATACGCCACAAAATATGCCTTCTTCCGTTGCAAGTTGGCGCATCGTCATTTCAGCAAGATCTTGATCAACTTCAATCATGCTATCAACACGATCAGCCTCAAAAATTTCAGGTAAATATTGTTGCGGCCAGCGACGAATTCCGGGAATACTTGATCCATCAGAGGGTTCCACACCGACAATTTGTATAGCAGGATTTTGTTCTTTTAAATAACGAGATACGCCCATAATGGTGCCAGTGGTACCCATCGCACTGACAAAATGCGTGATTTCACCCTTGGTATCACGCCAGATTTCTGGCCCAGTAGTTTGATAATGCGCTAATGGATTATCAAAGTTAGCAAACTGATTAAGCACCTTGCCCTTGCCTTGTTGATGCATTTCTAACGCTAAATCACGCGCTATCTCCATGCTATCAGTCAAAATCAATTCAGCACCATAAGCTCGCATTGATGCGCGACGTTCCATGCTCATGTTTTTAGGCATGATTAACAGCATTTTATAACCTAAAATAGCGGCGACCATCGCCAAAGCAATACCTGTATTACCACTTGTTGCTTCAATTAATGTATCACCCGGTGTAATATCACCCCGTTGTTGTGCCTCTTTAATCATGCTCATTACAGGGCGATCTTTTACCGAACCAGCTGGGTTATTACCTTCTAACTTCACTAATAATGTATTTGTTGTCTCGCCCGCTAATCGTTGTAGTCGTACCAAAGGGGTGTTGCCAATAAACGCGTCTATTGTTGGGTAGTTATTCATTATTTATTTCCAATGTCACAAATGCAATGGCATAGTCATTTTCATCACTTAAACTCAGCATACTACGCCCTATATTATATTGTTCTATTAAATATAGACCGCGTTGGCAGAACGTTAATTCGGGTTTGCCATCTTTATTATTGATGACCTTAATATGCTGTAAACTCAACCCATCTCGAAAGCCCGTTCCGAAGGCTTTTGCTGTTGCTTCTTTGGCGGCAAATCGCTTAGCTAAAAATGCGGCTTGATTAGTGGCTTGTTTAAACTCAGCAAACTCAGCATCACTTAATATACGTAAAGCAATCTTATCATCATGTTTATCAAGCAAAGCCTGCATACGTGGAATATGCACCAAATCTGTGCCGATGCCGAAGATCATCTGCGCCGTGCATCCAGCATCAGTTTCTTCATTTCAGCTACGGCAGATTGAAAACCGGTGAATACTGAACGCGCAACAATGGCATGACCTATATTAAGTTCTACTAATTCTGGGATTTCAGCAATTGCTTTGACATTATGATAATTCAGACCATGCCCCGCATTAACTTGCAAGCCAAGCTTATGTGCATATTCTGCCGCATTGATAATAATGCCTCTTTCATGTTCTGCTTCAGCCTTTGTCTCGGCATCGGCATAACGGCCCGTATGAAGCTCGATAACCGGCGCACCACATTCTACCGAGGCGTCTATTTGAGCAAAATCAGGGTCAATAAATAATGACACGACAATATTTGCTTGCGCCATGCGCTGGCAAGATTCTTTCATTTTAGATAATTGCCCAGCTATTTCCAATCCACCTTCAGTGGTAAGTTCCTCACGTTTTTCAGGGACTAAACAGCAATCACTAGGACGATATTTCTCTGCCATAGTCAGCATTTCTTCCGTTACCGCCATTTCCAAATTCATTTTGGTTTGCAAAATATCGGATAACATCGCCACATCACGCTCTTGGATATGACGGCGATCTTCGCGTAAGTGTAAGGTAATACTATCTGCACCCGCTTGTTCTGCTTCTATTGCTGCTTGAATGGGATCAGGGTATCGCGTACCACGTGCTTGCCGTAATGTCGCCACATGATCAATATTAACCCCTAAATATATGCTCATTTGTTTAACCTATGTAATTCTGTAAATAATTGTCTACTTTGCAATGGTTTACCGTCTAAATAAAAATTGAGCACACTGCGCATCATTTGCTTTATTTCTTTAAGACTCTCACTATCAAAACCAGATTCGTCCGCCAAATGCTGTAAACTTCTTCCTGAAATTGCTGTCTGTTTTTGTCCCGGATACCATCGTGCTAAACCTGCGTCAGCTTGATAATAATACTGTTGCTGTTGTTTAATCAACTGACCATTTTCAAATTCTCGTTCTAAGACTAAACCATAGCCAAGCTGTGATAATAGCCGCTTCTCAAATAAGCGCAAGGTAAGCTGTGTATTCTCCATCATTTGCAAGGATTCTAACGCATTTTGATAGGCACTAAAAATAGCCTGTTCAGGCTCATGAAGTGGCAATAGTTTCACCATCAATTCATTAATATACAAACCGCAAAGAGCTGATTCAGCTTTGAGTATATAGCGTGGTGACATCGTTTCTATTTGAGTTAATGTCTGTAACTCACCTCGGCCTATCCATTCAATTAAAAGCGGTTGATAAAGCTGGTATAAACCCATCTGGCTTCGTTTTTGTTTACGAACACCTTTTGCAATAAGACTGACTCGCCCAAATTGTTGGCTTAATACATCTAGCAATAAACTTGTTTCACGATACGGGCGCTGATGTAAAATAAAACAAGGTGTTAATGACGACACAAGTTAAAGCTCGTCGTTGTAACCCAAGTTTTTTAACATGCGTTCATTATCGCCCCAGCCTTCACGGACTTTAACCCATAATCTCAAAAATACTTTACGCCCAAAAAGATTTTGCATTTCAATTCTGGCGCCTTTGCCAACCGACTTAAGCAATTCACCTTTTTTACCAATAACAATCGATTTTTGACCATCACGTTCAACATAAATAACCGCGCCAATACGATAGAGTTTTTCCTCATCATCAAACTGTTCGATTTCAACGGTGATTGAATACGGTAATTCTTGACCTAAATGGCGAAATAATTGTTCCCGCACTAATTCTGCCGCCAAAAACCGTGAGCTACGATCAGTGAATTGGTCTTCTGGGAAAATAAGTTCTCCCTCTGGCATCAATGTTGTTATTTCAGTTTCTAATTGCTCAATATTCATCCCTTTACGCGCAGAAATAGGTAACACATTAGAAAAATCAAACTTATTGGATAATTGCTCAATATGAGGCAACATCACCTCTTTATCTTCCAGTTTATCCATTTTATTGATGACTAAAATGACCGGCGCCTTAGCGTCTTCTTTAAGCCGTTCTAAAACACGTTCATCTTCATCCGTCCAATTCATTCCGTCAACAACAAATAAAATCACATCAACATCATTTATTGATGACGCTGCCGCACGATTCATATAGCGATTCATTGCTCGTTTATCATCAATATGAAGCCCGGGCGTATCAACATAAATCAACTGGCTTTGCTCAGATGTTTTAATACCTAAGATGCGATGGCGTGTAGTTTGAGGCCGACGTGATGTAATACACAACTTTTGCCCTAGCACACGATTGATTAAGGTTGATTTACCAACATTAGGGCGGCCTATAATTGCTACATAGCCTGATTTAAAGACACTGTCGGTCATAATTTTCCTTCTAATAAAGTCAGCGCTCGTTCGGCTGCTTTTTTCTCTGCTTTTCGGTGGCTATTGCCTTGTGCTATCACAGGTTTTTTTAATAATTCAACTTGGCACGATGCCTCGAACAAGGGCTGAGCATCCTTCGTTTTTAATTCACTGACACTGTAAATAGGCAAGGGCTGTTTTCGACTTTGTAATAATTCTTGTAAGCGTGTTTTAGGATCTTTTATAATTTCATCAATATCAATGGCATCTAAGCGCTCGTCAAATAAGCGTAATATCAATGCTTTTGCTTGCTCTAAACCACTGTCTAAATAAAAGGCCCCTAAAATGGCTTCCACAGCATCCGCTAAAATTGATTCACGCCGAAAGCCGCCACTTTTTAATTCGCCAGGGCCAAGGATCAATACGTCACCCAAGTTAAGCTCTCTAGCAATTTCAGCTAATGTCACGCCTTTAACTAGGGAAGCGCGTAAACGACTAAGCTTGCCCTCTTTTACATCGGGAAATCGCTTGAACAACGCATCGGCAATCACAAAACCTAAAATAGCATCGCCTAAATACTCGAGACGCTCATTATTATTCGACCCTACACTACGGTGAGTGAGAGCTTGTTGCAAAAGTTTAGGATCAGCAAAACTTATTTCCAGTTTTTTGGATAATGCTAATTGTTTCTCCGTTGTCATTGCGAACGAAGTCGTCCTTTAGGTTCTACATCAATTTCTGATACAAAATGGCCAATTAGATCAATTTGTGCAATAAAAGGTTCCCGCACTTCATAATCAATTTTAACTTTGGTGACAAAGGCATTATTTTTACCTCGTTCAATAAGAATGTTTTCCTTTTTAACACTGTGGATATAACCTGTATTAAACCGTCTCATTAACATGAGGTTAACTTGTTGCTTAGTTAATTTATTATTCCTAAGCTCTGTTTCCATCCCTTGCATAATATTCTTAACACCAAAATATTCTTGATACATCGGGATAAGGCGTATTGCTATGGTGGCAAAAAAGGCTATGAGCCCAAGCACAATTACCCAGCTAATCAGTGTCATTCCACGTTGCTTATTCATCTTATATTCTCCTTAGTTTATAGTGTTACCAATACGATCCCACACAATTCCACCGTCATTCAGATCCCAACTCATCCAAATAAAGAATGCCTTGCCGACCAAATTTTCTTCAGGCACTGGTCCCCAAAAGCGACTATCATTACTATTGTCTCGATTATCACCCATGGCAAAATAATACCCTTCCGGGATAACGACTTCACCTTCAGACATGTTGCGACTGGGATCAACAAGTAAATCATGTTGATGCTCACCTAAGGTCTCAGTTCGTAATTCATTATTCATCGGTACGAGGCTCAACAAATCAACATCTTTTTCTTTTACCGCCTGACTAATTTCCACACCGTTAATATAAATGGTTTTATTAAAATAGCCAACTGTATCACCCGGTAAACCCACAACACGTTTAATATAATCAACTTTTGGATTTTTAGGATATCTAAATACAAAGACCTCACCACGTTGAGGTTCACCCACACTGAGAATTTTAGTATTGATAACGGGTAACCTAATCCCGTAAGCAAACTTATTGACTAAAATAAAATCACCAACGTGTAGGGTCGGCAGCATAGATCCCGAAGGAATACGAAAAGGCTCAGCGATAAATGAGCGGATCACTAACACCACTAAAATAATCGGGAAAAAAGATCGTGCATATTCAACTACCGTCGGTTCTTTTTGATCTTTTGATCTTTTCGAAGCCCAAAATAAACTATCGACCAGCCAAATTATTCCCGTCACCGCGACGAGAAGAACCATAATTGCAGGGAAACTCATTTTATACTCTATCCTTAAATTCTATTTATCTAACTGTAAAACGGCCAAAAACGCTTCTTGCGGCACATCCACTTTACCAATAGATTTCATCCGCTTTTTACCTTTTTTCTGTTTATCCAGCAACTTACGTTTGCGTGACACATCGCCACCATAACATTTTGCGATTACATTTTTGCGCATTGCCTTCACAGTTGAACGAGAAATAATATGGCCGCCAATAGCTGCTTGAATAGCGATATCAAACATTTGACGTGGAATTAACTCTTTCATTTTTTCAACTAATTGACGTCCGCGCGATACACTCTGGTCGGTATGAACAATCATTGATAACGCATCAACGCGCTCACCATTAATTAAAATATCTAACTTAACGAGCTTCGCTACTTGAAAGCGTGTGAAATGATAATCCAGAGAAGCATAACCGCGACTCACCGATTTAATTCGATCAAAGAAATCTATCACCACTTCATTCATTGGTAGCTCATAACTCACTGCTACCTGTTTACCCATATATTGCATGGATTTTTGCACACCACGTTTTTCAATACATAGGGTAATCACTGCACCCAAATGTTCTTGGGGGACTAAGATATCGGCAATAACAATTGGCTCGCGGATTTCATCAATAGAGCCCATATCAGGCAATAGAGAAGGGTTCTCAATATTGAGAATATCACCTTTTGCAGTCAATACTTCAAAAACAACCGTTGGCGCGGTTGTGATTAAATCAAGATCATATTCACGCTCGAGTCGCTCTTGAATGATCTCCATATGCAAAAGCCCGAGAAAACCACAGCGGAAACCAAAACCTAAGGCTTGTGAACTTTCTGGTTCAAAGAATAAAGAAGCATCGTTTAAACGTAATTTACCTAAGGCTTCTCGAAAGGTCTCAAAATCATCGGAGCTGACAGGAAACATACCCGCATACACTTGCGGTGTTGCCGATTTAAACCCAGGGAGCGCTTCAGTTGCGCCATGATGAGCATGAGTTAGCGTGTCACCCACTGGCGCACCATCAATATTTTTAACCCCAGAAATAACATAACCCACTTCACCACAATAAAGCCCATCGCGTTCACTTCGTTTTGGTGTAAACACCCCTACTTGTTCAACTTGATACTCTTGCCCTGTAGACATCACTTTAATTTTATCGCGCTTTTTAATACTGCCTTGGGTTATTTTAACCAATGAAATCACGCCCACATAGCTATCAAACCATGAGTCAATAATCAATGCTTTCAACTCACCATCAGGCTCACCGATAGGAGCAGGAATACGTTCAACCAAGGCTTCAAGCAAATCTTCAATACCAATGCCTGTTTTGGCACTACATCGCACCGCATCCATCGCATCGACACCAATGATATCTTCAATTTCTTGAGCAACTTG